>OGHL01000695.1_pt1 | contig 22822 bp, 18 predicted proteins | sample 1571391 | NCBI WGS metagenome assembly OGHL01 (sample SAMEA2581948, study PRJEB24529) | metagenome | biome: Human gut stool | place: China | collected 2011 | reverse complement strand
TGTTTTAAAGCGAGGCATATCACTTTTATGCGTCGCGTAAACACAGTAGGCTGTGACGGGCTTTCCCAGAAGAATGGGATCCATCCACCAGCGGTTGTTCATCGTGCCCATAGTCACATTGAACGATTTGTTATAAGCTTCCTCTATGCTCTTCGGGTCTGATTCATCATTGGGTATAAACGCGCCCGACGCGAAAGAGAGACCTATAAGCGGCTTCTTTTTCGCGTACTTTCTGATGGTTTCGACCGCCCGACGATTTGTGAGCATAAATATCTTCGTGAACTTCGGCAGTGCAAGATAGCGGTGCTTGAACGGCGCATGAACTCCCTGCATATAGCCGTTCATGAGAAAACAGGACGGCTCGTTGAAGGTTATCCAGTATGTTACTCTGTCGGACAGAGCCTCGACGACTGCTTTTACATAGAAAGCAAAGTCGTCTATGATATCTTTTTTCAGCCAGCCGCCCTTTTTATATTGCCAGAGCGGCAGATCCCAGTGGTAGAGCGTAACGAGCGGCTCGATTCCGTTTTTAATGAGCTCATCAACGAGATTGCTGTAAAATTCAAGTCCCTTGGGGTTGACCTTGCCGTCTTGGGAGATAACTCTCGGCCAGGATACGGAGAACCTGTATGATTTCAGCCCCAGCTCCTTCATCAGAGCGACATCTTCCTTGTACCTGTGATAATGATCGCAGGCGACATGGCAGTTGTCGCCGTTTTTTATTTTTTCTTTCGGAGCTTCATCCCATATGCTGGGCGTTCGGCCGTCCGAATCATATCCGCCCTCGATCTGCGGTGCGGCTGTCGCGGCTCCCCAGAGAAAGCCGTCGGGAAAAGCATTTTTGCTCACGAGTTATCCTCCTTGCTTGTTGTAACGGTGAAGTTCAGCAGATTCAATTTGCCGGAGCCTTCGAAACGAAAATACAAGGCCGACTCGGCAAGAGAGAAACGAATACCTGTCTTTGCCCGCCGTGTATTTGGACGAATATCTATTTCTCCGATACAATCGCCGTCGATCTGTGTGAACAGGCGAAGTTTACCGCGTGCTCTGCCGCTGACAGAAGCAATGATGCCGGCGGCATCGGACAAATCAAGATATTTATAACCGGTAACAGTTTTGTCTTTTATATTTGCAATATATTGGCGTGGATCACATTCACGGTATTCTCCTTTTTGGGTTATGTACGGATAAGAGCGCTTGTTGGTTTTTGTTGTTTTGCACGCGCCCTGTTTTCCGTACAGCACGCAGGCAATCCCCGCTTCATAATTCACACCCGTCCTCGTCGGAGCGGAGAGAAAAAGACAGTACCGGTTGAGTGTTGTCGGTGACTACATCCTTTTTTGAGTGTTCTATTTTTATTTCATCAATTTCAAACATAGTGTTTTCTCAAAACTCGTTTATCGAACCTTTGGTTATTCCGCTTTCGTTGAATGAATCAACTGCAAAATAATACTTTTCTGTTTCTTTATTTAAAAATGTTACCGTATAGTCATTTTGACCATACAAAAGAATGCTGTTATAAAGCTTATCGGGGGCGATTCCGAGACGGATGCAATATCCCACAGCATCGTTTTGACTGTTCCATGAGAGCCTTGCTTCGGTGGCGCTTGTTCTCTCGGCATTTTCGCCGGAAACAGCCGAGGGCTTTTTATTATTGTCGAGACCGAATACTCTGAGCCCGGATATCGAAAAATTCTGCCCGTATGGAGCACTTGCAAAGACTATGCGGATATAACGAGCCCTTGCGCGGCGAGAGATGAGCTTGTGCGGAAAAACCGTGTTCTGCGTTTCTTCGTAAGGAGCCCAATCGGTGCCGTTTGAACTGTATTCTATTCTGTATTCATAGCGGACAAGTTCTTCTTCGATATATCTCTCCTGAGTGAATGTTCCGCCGTATTCTTTCATCGGGGCGCGCTTCTTTTTTGTGAAGCAGTCGGCAAAATTTACCTGTACCGCTTCAACATTATATTCTTTCCCGAGATCGACGCTCAGCCATTCTCCGCTGTTTCCGCTGGTTGCCGACCAAGCGCTTTTTATGCTCTCGTCAAAGGCGTTCTGCGGGTCGAATCCGCTGCGGCTTGAGGAGGCGCACGCCGTCTTGTGATAAGACAAAAGCATCCATTCCGGCTCAACGGTCAGCGGGTCAAATTTTCCGTCAGGGATGTTCTTTGGATAGTCCGCAAAATACTGGTTGCAGAACAGTAATCCGTCTTTGTCAACTCCCGCAGGCCAAAGACCGAGACGGCGTTCAAAATTATGGTTGACACCCACGCAGACCGTGGAGGCGTGCCAAAGATTTCCGGATTTGTCGCTGAATGTGCTGCCGTGACCGGCTCCGCAGGTGAATCCGGACGGAACAATGGAATACGGATTGTGCTTCTGCCATTCAAATTTGCCAAGCTGGTTATCTGAAATCAGAACCGCATCGCCGTAGGTCGGAAACTCCGTGCCGGGAGTTGCATACTGAAAATAGTATCTGCCGTTTATTTTGTTGAGAAATGCGCCCTCGATAAACGCGCCGTCTCCGACAAACAGATTGATATATTTTTGCCACAGACTGATTTTTTTGTCGGCATAGATATCCTTGTTGTCTATGCCGTGGTTCTCTTTGTCGCCGGACACTATCGGTACCTTTTTGCCGATGGGAGTCATCGTCTTTATATCCATCTCAATCGCGTAGATAGGCTCTTTTGAAGAACAGCCCCAATAGAGATACGCTTTGTTGTCTTCAAAATGAAGGTGCGGATCCCAGAATGCAAACGGCGCCGAGACAAGCTCGAAGCCCTTAAAGGGGTCGCGTGTGCGCAGTATCCTGCTCTTTTTTGAATAAGAAGAGGCGCAAAAATACAGCCATCCGTCGTGCTCACTCACATCGGGAGCATAGCCGTGTATTTCAAGCTTTCTGTCCTCGTGAAAGTCCCAGTGGAACAGGTCGTCCGAATAATAGAAGCCTCCGCACTTTGAGGTAAAAAGAAAATATTTGTTATTGAAGAGAATTACAGTCGGATCGGCCGCTTCCTTGTAGGCATATTTCCCGAACAGCGGATGCTGATATTTATATGCTATTTCGAGCGGATTGCAGTATAATTGCGCCATGTTGTTATTCCTCTTTTCCGCCCGTCACTTCTATGGAGAACGAGACAGGCTCTGTATTTTCGGAAGATACCGTGACGGTTGATTTGCCGTCGGCTTTCCCTGCGCGGAACACAGCGAGCGCTCTTCCGCGGTATGTATTATGATAAGGGTGGATAAAAACTTCGTCGGTTTTTGTCAGCGCGCTGCCGAATCCCTGCAGAGTGACTGCATTGCCGTCAATTATTATGTCAACGCGCTGTTCCATATACGGAAGAAGCACTCCGTTTTTGTCGGAGAACTCAATTTCCGCAAAGCACAGAGCCTGCCCGTCGGGGGGCAGAACCGAGCGGTCGGGCCTGACTGTCAGAATCGGAGCTTTTTCGCCGCTGATGAGTCGGGTGCGCCCCGCCTCGTTTCCGCTTTTGTCCAGGGCTATCGCAGCGAGCGTACCTGGGGCATATTTCACGGAGAACAGAGCTTTGTTTTTGCGGACTTTTTTTGTTCCTATAACCTTATCGTTGAGCTCCAGTCTGACGCTGTCGGCTGTTGTATAAACCTCTGCGACGGTCGGCTTTCCTTCAAAGCCGTGCCATGTCCAGCTGTCGAGCGCATTTGTGAACTGCCATGCGCCCTTGCTCGGCGTTTCTCCGCTATGGTTGAGCGGCCTGACTGCGAGAAACGGCTCGGTTTCCGTTCCCCATACGGTTCGGAGAAATGCCATTTGCGCCAAAGGCAGACCGGTAATGTCAATCATTCCCTGCCCGGAGAGGAGCGGAAGCCCCTTGTAGGACTGATATGTCCATCCCATGCAGGTCTCGCCTATGTAGTCCCATGCCGACCATACGAAGTCACCTATCAGCTGCTTGTGCCTGAGAACGCAGTTCCAGTTATACGGCAAATCGGCGGACATTGTCTCCGTGCCTATCATCAGCCGGTCGGGATACTTTTCGGCATCCTTGTCATAGCGCGAGGATGCGTAATTTAGTCCGACAATGTCAAGGGCGGGGGATATATCGCTTACCACTTTTTCCGCCATATTGGTTTTGCTCAGTGCAAAGAATAACTTGCCGAGCTTTTCTGCCCAATAATTGAAAAATGCCGAACCGGATTTCTTTTCTTTGTAGCCTTTGCCTTCCGGCAGAGGTTCTCTTTTATATTCCTTTTTGTCGCTGTAAACGCCGATGCCAAGACGCGCATAGACGTCGAGAAGGACATTTATTCCGCAAGTGACCGGACGGGTGCCGTCGAGCGAGTGAACTGTATCGCGCATTTCGGCGCACAGTTCGACTCCACGCTTAGAAGCCGTTTCCGTGACCTCATTGCCGAGAGAATACATTATAACGCTCGGATGATTGTAGTCGTTTTCGACCATTGCAGCGAGAACGGATTTGTAATCGGAGAGAAAATCACGCGAATAGTCATGGTATTCTTTCGGTATATACCATCCGTCAAATGCCTCGTCCATGACATACATGCCTATTCTGTCGCAGGCATCGAGCAGTGAGCGGGAAGCGGGGTTATGCGCCATGCGCAGAGCATTGAAGCCCTGGCTTTTCAGTATTCTTACGCGGCGCTCCTCGGCATCGGCAAAAGAACAGGCACCGAGAACACCGTTGTCATGGTGGATGCATCCGCCGCGAAGCAAAGTCTCCCGGCCGTTGACAAGCAGCCCGGTTTTTCCGCTCCATTCGAGAGTGCGTATGCCGAATTTTTCTGTCAATTCTTCGCCGCCTCTCGAGACCTTACAGGTATATAGATACGGCGTTTCCGCGGACCACAAGTGTGCCCCGCTAATCTCAAACCGACCTTTTTGACCGCTTGCGGCAAGGCTGCCCTCGGCATCGAAAATCTGTATTTCCGCACCGTCGTCGGTATCGACTTCGATAACGGCGGGTGAGATGCCGACTGTTTTTATCTTCAGAAAAGTCGGGGCATCTTTTCTTGAAATTTCAAGATATACGGGGCGGTATATTCCGCTGCCCGAATACCAGCGGCAGTTCGGAACAAGGCTGTTGTCGGCGAGAACCTCAATGGTGTTTTTGCCGCTCGTGACTTTTTCGGTGAGGTCGGCGGTAAACGGCGAATAACCGTATTTGTTTTCTTTAGCGGCTTCGCCGTTTACGCTCACAACTGCATTGCGGTATACACCGCCGAAGTGCAGCCGTATATTTTTGTCGATGTCACTTTCGTTGATTTGAAATGTTTTTGTGTATCTGTACTTTCCGCCCGGAAAGTATCCGCTCTGAACCGCGTTTCTGCATGAAGGATATCTCTTTTCGCCGAGCATCGCATCGTGCGGAAGACAAACGGAGAAGCTTTCGCCGTTTTCTTTTGTCAGCGTCCAGCCGTCGTTAAAATCGAATATCATTTGGATTCACCATGTTTTTTGGCGAGCTTCGCCGCCTTTTTCTGTTCTTTCTTTGCCTTTGCGGCGAGATATTTGGCGTTTTCTGCCTTAAAGTCAAGTCCCTTCTTTTCACAGAGGGCTTTGAGGTCCTTTATTCTGTTTTCTTCGTATTCGCGCTCGTCGCGTTCTGCCTCCAGTCTGTCCAGCTCTTCCGGTTCGATCCACTCTTCACCTTTGGCGAGGACAGCTTCTCTCTTTCTGCGGAGCAGTTCGGCGGAAATTTCGGGCATCTTCTTTTCTACATCCACGAATGGAAGCAGAATTATGAACGCTGTAGAAAGAATAATATCGAACAGATAGAATGAGAGGGTCATGAATGCTCTGACTTTTTCGTTTGGCATAACTCCGGCAATATCAACGAAGCCGAGGCGGAGAATAGCCGATTCGTATCCGCCGGCAAACGGTGCATATATAAGAGTCATAACAGCAGTGACAATACCTGTGCCGAGAAGTCCCTCAAGGCGGATATGCGACTTGTATTCGATGCTGTCAAATGCAAAGCAGGTAAGCGTTGCAAATATATATGCGTTGGGAAGCCAGCCGAGGTTTCTTAAAAGTCCCGCTATCAGAGCAGGAATCATTTTATCCGGGAATATCCAGCCGATGATGCTGCCGATAAGCACAAGCGAATATCCGCCGACGGTCAGATTCTTTATTCCGACTTTTTTGGATATCGGGTATATCAGGAATGCACCGATACCGAGCGGAACTCCTGTTACGATCTGATAGATCATCTGCATGAAATCGTTGTTGATGCCGCCGAGCATATATTGAATATAGAAATATTGAACGTTTCCGCCCTTGTAGTTGTCAACGATTCCTCCCAGAAGCCCAAGAAAAGTCAGAATGACCCAGTATTTGTTGGTGAACAGTGCTTTCATCTGTTCTTTAAGAGGAATATTGTTTTCTCTGTCAATTCCCTGTTCGAGTGCGATATCTTCGATAATGCGCTCTCTGGTGAAATAGTACTCCATGAGCACAAGCGGAACGGCGACTATCGAAAGGATTATCATAAGTATAGCATATCCTTTGATATCATACTGGAGCCATAACGGGATAATGACCGAAGAGACAAGCATTCCGATGAGTATGCCGGAAATGAGAGTCCACGACATTTTGCGTATAAAAGTCAGCTGAGCTTTCTCTTTGGCGTTGTGAGTTGAAAGAGATACTATGTTGTCGCGGAACAGGTAAAAGTAGGAGGTTCCGATTGTATGATAGCATATGAGCAGGGTGAAGAAATAGTACCAGTAGTTATCACCCAGAGTATTTCCCGAAAACAGGAAGATGGTCGCCGCTATTGCAACGGAACAGAATCCGAATATCAGATACCACGGACGGAGTCTACCCTGCTTTGACTTTGTGTGCGAAATGAGCCACGACACCAAGAGACCTGTAGCGACGGCAAGAATCTTTGCAACAGTCATTACCATCTCATATTTTTTGCCCATTGCGGATATCATCGCGGCGTTGCCTTCGTCGTACATTGCGCCGACCTGTTGGGTGAAAAACTTCTCAACGAGCGCGGCGACAGTGTTGACAACGAGGATGAGTCCGAGGGGACCGATGAGGTGCCCAAGGTATTTTTCTTTCCATGACACCGAGCAGGTTCTTATTTTTGAATCAAAAAATTTTGAATTTATTATGCTTTTCTCAAGCAGGGATATTTCTTTCATAAGTTCACCTTTTTTATCAATAATGTGCCGTCGAAATGTTATTTCGATACTTTGTTGAAATCTATTTTGATAGTTGTTTTTCCGCCCTGCTCAAATGTTACCGGGACGGAGAAAACGCCGTTTTGACCCTTGAATGTCTTGCTTTTTTCGGCAGCAACGCCTATGTTGCCGTTTTCGCTCTGGTTTTTGGGTGTGAGGGTCAGCTCTGTCCCATCATCATTGAGTTCCCAGTAGCCGTCGCTCCACATGGAATATTTTCCTGCGAACTGAGCGCAGTGGAGCTCGTAGACTCTGCCTTTTTCACCCCATTCGTTTGGGGCGGAGATGTTCTTGAGCAGTATGTACGCATCGCCGACAACTCCCGCCCATATCTTGCTTTCGGAATCGGATCGCAGAATGTCGCCCTTTTTATCCTTTATGAAGGCAAACTTGCCGACAGAAACAGACGGCTGTTTTGCCGGGACGGCTGTTGTTCCGTTCGAAGGCGCATCTGCCTTTGTTTCTTCAACTGATGCGGATTCGGAATCTGTTTGCGGCACAGTTGAGTCCGGCGATGCCGCAGACGTGTCCTCAACTTGAGCTTCAACGCTTCCCGAGGATGCGTCGGTGGTATCGGTTTCGATGTTCTTCTGGTCGCGGCAGCCTGCAAATAAAGCAAGCATCGCCAGTGAAAGAAGCGCGCAGATAAATTTTTTCATATATGATCCTCCTGTTTTTGATTTTGCTCTTTTGCTGTGATTTTAGACGCGGCAAACACACAATGCCCAAAATCAGTCAACAAAGTCTGCAAAAAATAATCATTATACATTAATTTTAATCAAAAACAGTTGAACGGTATTTCATTATCGGGTATAATATTATAAAATAAGGTTCGTGGTGGGTGTTCTTTGTGGATGACAGAATAAATAATATATGCAGTTTATTTTATGCTTCACATTATATACCGCTGGCGGTGTATGAAGAAAGGGCTATAGTACATATTTTTTCGTCGGCGGGAAGCAGTCTCGATTTGTTTTCTTTGTTTGAGGCTCAGTCGTTTTCCGCCGAGCAGACTATGTATATCCTGACTTTGCCTGAACAGGGGACGTATGGGCAGATAAGAATAAAAAACAGCCCGATGAGAGTACTTCTCGGCCCGGTTTTTCCGACGCCTATCACGGAAGATACGGTTATGACTGTTGCGCGAAGAAATTTAACGGATAAAAAAGATATGGATGCGTTGGCGGAATTTCTGTATTCCATTCCGAATTGCTCATATAATCAGTTTGTGAACCTTACCGCGCTTCTGAATTTTATTATCAACGGCGAGATGTTTGACATTGCGGAGCAGTTTCGCGAGGAGTCGTCAGATGTAGGAAACAAGCTTGCGGTTACATATACCGAGGACTTGTACAAATCACAGGACGAGCAGGTTCTGCACGGAACATATCAGTTTGAAAATATGCTCCTCTCATTTGTAAGGGACGGCGAGACAGACAAACTGAATGCGTTTTTGACCTCCACCGCGAAAACAACGCACCTGCGGGAGGGAAAACTTGCGGAGGCGCCGCTGCGCCAGGCAAAAAATCTTTTGATAGGCATAGCAACCATGGTCGGCAAGGTCGGCGCTATCGGCGGCGGACTCGGAGTTGAAGAGACTTATCGCCTTATCGATCTGTATATCCAGGAGTGTGAAAAGACCTCCTCAACAGAGGAGGTTAAAGTGCTGCAGTATAACATGCTTCTTGATTTCACGGACAGGGTTGCACAAGTGAAGGCCCCGCGGAATGCGTCGAAAGAGATATATGCTTGTATGCAGTATATTCAAAATCACACAAACTGTCAGATAGGAATAGATGATGTTGCGGGATTCATCGGAAAGAGCAGGACATATGTAACAAAAAAATTCAGGCAGGAAACCGGAGAAAGCATTACAGATTTCATTATAAAAAGTAAAATAAGAGACGCCAAAAGGCTTCTCAGATACTCTAACCGAAGTCTGTCGGAGATCAGCACCCATCTTTGCTTTTCAAGTCAGGCGTATTTCCAAACCGTGTTTAAAAAGTCTACGGGTATGACACCGAATGAATACAGGAATGTTCACAACGAAAAGTGATTGGAACTTGAGGAAAATCTAAATTTTAAAGGAAAAATGCGATTCTTAGCAGTTAATCAAAAAATACAGAAAATAATAAAGACGCAGTGCCGGACGCGCAGAATGGCTTCATCATCAAGCAGACGGTCGATAGGATAACCATCTGCGATAAATATATGCAAATAAAATTCAAATGCGGGGTGACATTCGACCGGAATATTTAAAATAGAAAAGAATGAACAGCGCCTCGAAATGTCTTATACAGTATTTCGAGGCGCTGATTGCGATTTCTATTTCAGATATTTTCTTCAGAAAGTGGTGGAAATAATCACAACGATATGTTACAATTCCGATGAAGAGGGAAGATGAATCATGATTTTTGCCGCCTTTTTCTTTTTATTGAAAAGATGCGTTGTTGAATATAGGAGTAATAATGTAATTTGTGCTTGAAAGAGCAGCTGATACACACAACAATGCGGTTCAGCTTTCGCTGTGCCCACTCACATCCACGTACTCTGCAATGAATATAAATTCTCAAGCATGTCTCAACACAGATTTTTAATGCTGTGTTACGGTGCAAGGCTTTCCGAGCCTTTTGTGCCTTACACGCAGCAGAAAGGAACGGTCATAACAATGAAAGAAAACCAAGAAAAGAAATCAAGGCTTTCCGGATTGGGTGCCACGCTTCAGCTCGGGAATAAGCCGCTTTGGAAGGAACGCGTGTCATATTTCTTCGTGAACCTCGGAAACATCCCTATAATGACCATGGTCAACGCATACCTTTCGATTTTCTATACCGACACACTCGGTATGGACGCAAAGGTCGTCGGAACAATGTTTTTAATCGCAAGAGTTTTTGACGGAGTGAATGACCCGTTCATCGGTTATTTCATTGATAGAGCGCCAAACTCAAAGTTCGGAAAATTCAGACGGATTCTTATTGTCGGAACGATCATCTGCACCTTGAACTATGCCGTGGTATGGATGGGTCCGGCATATGTTTCTGACTCGATGAAGGTTATGGTTGCCTATATTTCATATATGCTTCTCGGTGTGACCTTCCCCGTTATGGACATTTCACTCAACAGTATGCTTCCTGTAATGACAAACGATATGGAGGAGCGAAATTTCCTTGCAATGCTAAAAAATTTTGCTTACGGTCTCGGCGGTGGACTCAACCTCATAGCTCCTATTGTTTTCGCAAAGTTCAACTCTTCCGTCAAGGGCTATAATATTATGAATCTGCTTGCTATGGGAATCATCCTTTCGTGCTCGCTCGGCGGAATCACGGGCATTCATCAGCGAGTCGAACCGCTCAAGGATGCCGGATATAAAGCAAAGGATGTTTTAAGAATCATTAAATTGAAGCCGATTATCGCTTTCTTCATCGGCGGACTCATTGTTCAGACTGGACTTGCGTTCGTTGCAACGTCGAATCCATATTATGCAACGCACGCGCTCGGCTCGATCGGAAAGCTCACGATTATGAATACGGTCGCAATTGTCGGCGGCCCCGTCTCATTGCTTGCCGTTCCGCTCGCGAAGAAGATTGGAAAGCGCAGGATTTATGTTTGCGGAATGATCGTCACGGCGATCGGTTGCCTCGTTCGTCTTGTTGCGGTCAACGACAAAACGAGCGGTCTTGTCGCCGCCTGCATCTCAAGCGTAATTTGCAGCTGCGGAACAAGCTTTGCACAGCTTTTGTATTATTCGATTCAGGCTGATAATATCGACTATGTGGACTACAAGCTCGGCCTGCGTGCTGAGGGCGTGATTGCCGCAGCGACCTCAATGATTACAAAAATCAGCAACGGAATAGGTGCAGCTTTTTCGCTTTACGTTCTTTCATGGACAGCAAACGGCGACGGCTCATACACAAAGTTAGGCCTCAGCCTTGCTGACGGCTTGATTCCGGGTATAGTGGTTTTTGTTGGTGCGATTGTATTCTTGTTGCTTTACAGAATCAACAATGAAGAAGCCGAAAAAATTCAGGCGGTGCTTTCGGAAAGACGGGAGACGGCGGAAAATGAAACTTAAAAATATCCGAATCGATGATCTGTACGGCTTTGCCGTGACAGACAGTGAAAATCCACGCTTCACTCTTGAAACCGAAAACGAGCTTGAAAATGCTTTTATTTCTTCATATTCCCTTAAGGTCAAAAGTGACGAAGCTGTCCTTTGGCAGACAGAAGAGCAAAGCTCTACTGTCGACAATATCGTTTATGGCGGAAGAGCTCTTCTCCCGTGCACGGTTTATACGGTGGAAGCGACGGTTTGTGACAATTACGGAAACAAAGCCGAAAAAACGGCGGAGTTTGAAACGGGCTTTCTTTCCGGTGATTTTCCTGCGGAGTGGATAACGAAGCCGAACTATCACGTCGGTTTCGGAAAAAGCCCCATTCCGCTCGTCTTCAAACGTCAGTTTTTGCTTTCGGGTAAGGTGAAAAAAGCGCGGCTTTATTCAACCGCGTTCGGAATTTATTCATTCACGCTTTGCGGAAAAGAGATTTCCGACGACCGCTTTGCTCCCGGTTTCACGAGCTTTGAAGACCGACTTCAATATCAGGTTTATGACATTGCGCCGTTTCTCGAAGAGAAAAATGAATTGGTTTTCACCGTTGCGGGCGGTTGGGCGGTCGGGATTTTCGGCCTGAATAGAAGTAATAAGCTCGGCGCCGACAGGCTCGCGCTCAAAGCACTTGTTCAAATCGAATATGACGATGGGCGAAAAGACGAAATTAAAACCGACGAAAGCTGGCTCGTTACCGCTGACGGGCCTGTCAGAGACGTGTCGTTTTATAACGGAGAGATATTCGACGCAACGAAAACCTTAAGCAAGGCGATCTTCGAAAATGCCGAAAAAGAGAAGCCCCGTATTTCTCCGCGCCTCGTCGCATCGTACGGAAAATTTGCAAAAATAATCGAAACGCTCGAACCGAAAGAGATTCAAAAAAGCCAAAACGGCTATATCTATGATTTTGGTCAAAACTGCGCCGGAGTTCTTGAACTTGAAATTAAAGGGAGAAAAGGGCAGAGGATAACCGCTCGACATGCGGAGGTTCTTTTGAACGGCGAGCTTTTTACAAAGCCGCTGCGTTCGGCGAAAGCAAAGCTTGAATATGTTTGCGGCGGAGAAGAAGAGACCTACTGCCCGAAATTTACCTTTATGGGTTTTCGTTATGCCGAGCTTTGTGGAATTGAGCCTGAAAACGTCAAGGTCAGAATGAAGGTTATTTCCTCGATTGACGAGGAAACGGGAGACTTTTTCTGCTCCAACGAAAGCATTAACCGCCTTCAAAAGAATATCAGATACAGCGGTTTTTCAAACTTCCTTGAGATCCCGACCGACTGTCCTCAGCGCGACGAAAGACTCGGTTGGACGGGCGACATCTCCGTTTTTGCTTCGACGGCGTGCTTCAACTTCAATATGAACCGCTTTCTTAGAAAGTGGCTTATTGATGTGAAAGCACAGCAGACAAAAGACGGAGGAATCCCCGTCGTTGTTCCTCGGGTCAAACATTTCGGCGGAACAAAGATTACGGCCGGCTGGTCCGACTGTGTTTTCCTTGTCCCGTGGGCGCTTTATCAAAACAGCGGGGACAAAACCATTCTTGAAAAGTTTTATCCGATGATGAAAAGATATCTTTCGGGAGTCGAAAAGAAAGCGGCGGCGTTTTCATTGGGGGAAGATAGATACATTTGGTCGCACGGATTTTCTTACGGCGATTGGTGCGCTCCGAACGAAAATCAAAAGCAATGGATGGCAAAAAAGAAGTGGATTTCAACCGCATATTATGCCAACGATTGCGCCCTCGCATCAAAAATTGCGACCATTCTCGGTTTTGAAGAGGAGGCTAAGGCGTTTCAAGAAAAGCGAAAGTGCATCGAAAACGCATATCGGAACGTTTTTACCGACAAAAAAGGAACGCTCAAAAACGAGTTTCAAACGGCCTATGTTTGTCCGCTGTATTTTGGAATGGTGAGCGGAGAGGAAAGAAAAAAATATGCTGAAAACCTTTTAAGACTCGTGAAAGAAGCCGATAATCATCTTTCCACCGGCTTCCTCGGAACACCATATCTCCTTTTCGCTCTTTCGGACAACGGATATATAAATGAAGCATATGACCTTTTACTTCAGGATACCGTCCCGTCGTGGTTGTATGAAGTCAAAGCCGGGGGAACGTCAATTTGGGAGCGTTGGGACGCGCTTCGACCCGATGGAACCGTCAATCTCGGAAAAGATCCGGGAAGCGGTCTGATAAACGCTGTCGGCGGAGGAATGGTTTCTTTCAACCATTATGCGAACGGTGCAGTCGGCGATTGGCTATATAGGCGCGTCGCGGGACTCGAAGCGATTGAGCCGGGCTACAAAAAATTTAAGGTTGCACCCCTCGTCGGAGGCGGACTCACGAGCGTGTCATGTTTCAAAAAGCTTTCGAGCGGAACTATCAAAATCAATTGGAATTTTGAAAACGGCGTTTTTGTCCTCTCGATTAATGTTCCGTTTAACACGAGCGCTGTCATCACGCTGCCCGACGGCGAAATGCACGAGGTTCAAAGCGGAAAGTACAGCTTTAAAACAGATTTAAAAATATAAGATAACCAAACTGCTTAATGCCGCCTCAATCGGTTCTTCGACTGAGACGGCATTGCTTTTGTTATATGCCGGCGTTTTGGGAAGTATTGCGTGTTATCGGGCGCAAGCAACCGGCAGGTGCTTAAAATTTCGAACTATCACTGCGCGTCATTCATATTGAAGCAGAATTGAAAATGCATTTTACGAAAGACTATTTATCTTTTGTCGCAATATTTCCTTTTCACCGCTTCCGTTTGTCGCGAATCTGATATAAGGTATTCCGTATTTGTCCAGGATATCATTTTTCATTTTGTCGCGCTCAAACTGTTTTGTGCCATGTCGGTGAAATGAATAACCGTCAACTTCGACTGCTAAAAACGCTTGCTTTGAGATTTTGTTGAATATCAGAAAGTCAAGGTGCGTTGAGCTGTTCATTGCATATCGACATTCGTCATCATTTAGCAACCGAGGGTCTCTTATGAGCATCTTCAGCGGCTGATGACAGATAACAGCGAGATCATTTCTTTCGCTTTCGGTCAGAACTTCTGTTATGAGTGCATACATGAGATTTTCAGAATCATAAGAGGAAACTCTTTTGTGCTTCTTTAGGTAATCCTGCCGTGCCTGCGTGTATTGACTGTAGAGATAATCAAATACTGAATACAATGCGCTGTTGCTGACTGAACAGTTTTGGTATTCAATGTATTCGATAAGATCGCGGATGTTCTGCCCGTCTCCTTGGTAATTACCGGATGTTATCAGCACAAGCTGCTTTTTAGCTCTTGATACCGCAACATTGAGAAGATAGGGATTGTCCGTGAAGTCGGTTATTTTATCATCTACGGTAGTCATTATTATTGTATCTTTTTCGCGTCCTTGAAACTTATGAACCGTAGCTACCGTGATGTCGCTGCTTGGAAGCTGTTCTTTTATCGTGTTGATTTGATCGTTATACGGCGCGATTATTCCTATTTTGTTTGGCTCCGAGTTGATTTTCGGTAATATTTCTTTAGTCAGAATATCTATCTGCCGTTGGTTCATATGTCCCCTTGAGTGATTGCCGACGGAGGTTTTCACAACGGAAAGAACATTTGATTCTCCGCAATCGTTTGTCATAATTATTAAATTGCCGTTATAGAACTTCTGGTTACAGAAATTTATTATTTTCGGGTGACACCTGTAGTGCTCACGAAGAAGAGTTCTCGGAATATCAGGAATAACTTTGCAAAGCGATGAAAGAAAACTGTTATTTGCAAAATTATAACTGAGGGAGAGATCAAAAGAGCGGAATATTGCATCTGCAATTTTTCGGTCGCCATCGGTTATGACATTTGGCAGTTGCTTGGAATCCCCAACTATTACTGCGTGTCCTGCGTTTGAAAGCGCCAATGCGCCCGTGGGAATATCGACCTGAGAAGCTTCGTCCATTATTGCATAATCAAATTTAGCCTTGCGGTACAAACTGTTTCTGGATGAAAATGTAGTGCTGAGTACCACCGGATATTCAAATTGAAATTCACAAGACCTTTTCCAAAGATCTTCTTCGGTGAAAATCGGACGACTTTCATTTTTTGAATATTTAATGTACAGCCGATGCTTAAAGTATTGCATTGATTTTGCTTGCATATCGTTCAAAAGCTGCTGCGCATTTATGCTTTTTAATGAGCTTTTTGCAAAACTGATTTTTCTTTGCAGCTCTTCTTCTTTGGCTCTGTAAAAAAGTGCATGAAGTGCTGATATTATATGCTCGGGCTTGTTTTTATAAAAATCCCACGGCAGTATCCTAAGAAGCCTCGAAAAAGCCTGTTATATCAATGATTTTCATCGCTCAAACGGCGCTTACTACACCACGATTACACCATTTGTGGAAGAGCTTTGATGTGACAATCCCAAATTACACATTCTGAATAAAATGAAGAGGACATATCCACGGTGCCGGATATGTCCTCTTCATTTTTATCTGCGTTTCTTTTTGCCTTTCCCGTGCTGCAACTGTGGTCGTGCTTTCCCTCGCTGGTTGATTGGACTTTTCAAGTATTTGGACAGCTTGAGTATTTCAATCAGCGAGACGAATTGCTCTTTGGTGAGCTTGTCATAATCAATGCCAAAGGTAGCGAGGAACGAACGGACTTGCTTTTCCTCGGAACTGCCCTCAAAATTCATCGCATCCTGCAACTGCCCCTGTACGGTTGCTGCGAGGGAGACTTCATCCGCAGTCATGGTGTCGGGACGATGCTGCTCTCGAATGTCACGGAGGATACCTTTCAGATCATCTGCAATCAAGCTTCCGAAATACTCGTCCTCTCTGATCTGCGCGACTTCCAGCGTCCGCAGATGCAGGTCATTTTCCTCGCCGCCGTTTTTCATCAATGCCATCTGCCGAACAGCTTCCAGCACGGCATTCATATCGTTGACTCGCATATCCGCGATCCGGTCAACGTAAATCTCAGCATCCAGCAAAAACCGCTGGAAATCCTTGTGGCAGATCAGCTCCGACAGCAGCCGGTGGTTGAATTTGCCCGTTTTCAAGACTTCGATTGCATCATCACCCAAATGCAGAGCGTCCAGTTCTGTGTTTGGGTGATTTTTTTGTTCTGTCAGCCCCAGCAGGTAATCGGTGGACACGCCGTAGAACTTTGCCAGCTCCACCATGCTGAACGGGCTGATGTCCTTGAAATCGTCGGCTTCGTATTTTCCCAGCGCAGACTTTGAAATACCTGTTTCCGCAGATAGCTGTTCCAGTGTCAGACCGCACTCCACGCGCAGGTCTTTGAGCCGTTCCTGAATGGTGAGTTTTGGCTGCATAGCGGTGTCCTCTCTTCAAATTTCTGCCCTTTTCCGGTCTTGTCCATAAGCGTGGAAATCTGCGTTTTTCGGCGCGTTTTCCGACATCTTGGATATACGGGAGAGGGCTATATTTTTCGCTAAAATGGTCTTGCAATCGCACCTGAACCTTGAAAATTGCATGACCGTCCGAACGGGATATGTCCCCCAGCGAAGTAACCGCCATGACCGCGAAAGCGTGAGCGTACCAACGGGGACGAAACGCCGGGAGCGATCCTCCGGGCAGGAACGACGTTCGGAAAGAGCGGCAAAATCGAATATAAAAATCAAAGCAAGTGAAAACAGCGAAATAGTTTTCTGCTCTGTGCGGTTATCTGCATGGAACAGAGCGCTATCCGGCAGCGAACGACGTTTGCTGTCTGGTTTGACATTTCGCCGTTTCACACAAAGGCACATCAAACGGCAAAAGCTGCGGGTGTTGCCCGTGACCAACGTATCATTGGCAGTATTTCCAGCCGAAAGCCGTGCATCAAAAACCAGCGCCCTATGGCGAACGGGTGTCACAATTTAACAAACCCATTTTACCATAGGGCGCATCGAAAAAACAGGAGGAAAGTTTGAATATGAGAAAATCCGAAACTTATCGCAATGAGATCAAGTCCTACATCGTCCGCACTGGAATGACCATGACCGAGGTGGTGGACTATCTTTCCGACGAGTACGGCTGGAGCCGCAGCGTTCCCAATCTCTCCGGCAAGCTCAAGCGCGGCTCGCTCCGCTACGGTGAGGCGGTGGAGCTTGCAGACGCGTTGGGGTATGACATTGTGTGGCAGAAGCGAAGAAATAGCTAATTACACCATAAGATGAACAAAAAATCTATAATCATAGATTTTAATTGCATTTTTTCGAGCTTTGCGATATAATAAAAGAAATTCAAAAGCACGATGAGGTGTAAAATGGAAATCAGCTATAACAAGTTGTGGAAGCTGCTAATTGATAAAGGTATGAATAAAACAGACTTGAGGACAAAGGCGCATTTAAGTTCTGGAACAATGGCTAAATTAGGAAAAAATGAAAATGTAACCACAGATATTCTTGTTCGTATTTGCGCTGTTTTACAATGTGACTTGGCTGATATTATGGAGCTTCAGCCGGCTGGAGAGTAATGTAAGCATTTAAGATACGAATGGACAAAGGAATTTGAACTATGAACTCTGAGAGATTAAAAATGATAGATTTGTTTTCAGGTGCTGGCGGCCTTTCTGAAGGACTATCTGAGGCAGGCTTCCATAGCTTATTTGCATCTGAAATTGTTCCGGTATATGCTCAAACCTACCAAAAAAACCACCCACACACAAACGTATTTACTGCCGATATCCGAACATTAGATGCAGATGAAGTTCGTACAACACTTGGGGTCGAGCGTGGAGAACTTGACTTAATTGCTGGTGGCCCTCCGTGCCAAGGATTTTCTATCAATGCCCCAGTTCGAACTACTTTGGATGAAAGAAACCATCTTTTTAAAGAGTACCTTCGTTTTGTTGACGCTTTTGCTCCGCGTGCCGTCCTAATTGAAAACGTTCCAGGCTTGGTTTCATTTGAGCATGGTGCAACACTCCATGCGATTTTGGACGCTTTAGCCGAATTGGGATATGGTGCAGATGTGCGGATTCTTGGTGCGCCATATTATGGCGTCCCTCAAATGCGTTGGCGTACCATTATATTGGGAGTACGGGGAAGGGCTTTACCTGCAGGGGCTTATCCTGAGCCGATTTATCATGCCCCGATTCGAGCAAATTTCACCAGCACTTTTGACGGACAATCGATTATCAAAGAACCTTCACCAGAGGCTAACGCTAATTTTGTCACCGTTTATGAGGCAATTGGAGACCTGCCTCCGTTAGTAAGCGGGGAGCAAGGCGAGGCTATTAAAGAATACCGTTGCGATGCGTTCTGCGACTACCAACGCCGATCTCGTTTAGGTTCCGTAGGTGTAATGAATCATGAGGCACCTCGCCTTTCCCCGATAAACCTTAAACGCTTGGAGTATATTCAACCTGGCGGAAACTGGACTGATATTCCGGATGAGCTGCTGCCAAAAGGAATGCAAAAGGCGCGAAAGTCTGATCACACTAAAAGATATGGACGAGTTCTTCCGGACGGGCTGGCATCAACCATACTCACAAAATGCGATCCACATTGGGGAGCGTTTTTCCACTATGAACAGAATCGCTCGTTTACAGTCCGTGAGGCGGCCCGTTTACAGTCGTTCCCCGATCATTTTGTCTTTACAGGAAATCTTGCAGAACAGTTCGCACAAGTAGGCAATGCAGTTCCGCCGCTCTTAGCACAGGCTGTAGGGCTGTCACTACGTTCAATTTTAGAAATGGAGGATTGATTATGTCGGGCTATATTTCAGAGTTTTTTGGTTACCGAGCAGAGGACTCCTCTGTTACTGCACTTGATAATACCTCCAAACAAGTATGCCCTTTTCTTTCCTCATACTGCACGAAGGCTCTCGGAGACAAGACTAATCGTACTTTATCTGGTGTATGCGCTATAAGGCAAGTATCAGAAGGTTCTCCCGCTGTGATTTGCTGCCCCAATAGAATTTACGCAGACAACTACAAAATGCTGGCCACAATAGCACTGAAAGCATTTGGCCGGAGTTACAATCTTTATTCGGGGCGCTTGGCTGTTGAAAAGTCTAAAGAAGAAGGTGGCGCAATTGCCGTATTTGGGCATGGATGGGGCGGTGAGCTTCCTCTCCCAAAACGTCAGGGTAGAGGCTCCTACTATGTAGATTGGATTCTGGCTCGACTGGATGAAACCGGAGAGCTCGTTGAGTTTACTGCAATTGAAGTGCAAACAATCGATACTACTGGTACTTATCAAAATGCGCGTAGAGCGTTAATTGAGCGTCATAAAATTGAAAAAGATACGGTTGGACTAAACTGGGAGAACGTATCGAAAAGAATTATACCTCAGATTATCTATAAAGGGCAGGTTCTGCAAAGAGAAGAATTATGCCGGAGCGGACTGTATTTTGTCTGTCCTAAACCTGTGTACGAGCGCGTGCTTGAGCGGCTGGGAGGAAAAGACAAATTACCACAATTTCCAACACAGCCCGCAGCAATCCATTTTGTTGCTTATGATTACCTGCCAGACGCGGCGATTAAAGACGGCACAATCAAGCCGCTGGGCGTAATAGAGGAGTATTGCACTACTGTTTACAAGGTGCAAGAGGCATTTTCTGCCGTTGACTTGCCTGAACAAAATGTTTACAGAGATGCCATTAGACGATCACTATATGATTGAAAGAGGTGAATGTATATGCTACTTAAGAAAGTTACAATACACAAGTATAAGAGCTTTTTAACAGAGCAGTCGTATACTGTTGAAGACCATATTACCCGCATTGTTGGCAAAAATGAATCCGGAAAAACTGCATTGCTCGAAGCGTTGGCAAAGTCAAATTATTTTGAGGATAATGTAGACTTCCAATTTGATAAAGATTTAGACTATCCTCGAAGTGAACTCATAAAGGCTAAGAGTAAAAATCCAGCTGTCCTTACTTGCGAGTATGAATTGTCGGATGAGGATGTTGAATCTGTGGAAGATGAATATGGGGAAGGTATCATATCAAAGCAGACTTTTTCGCTGACATCTTATTATGATAACACTCGCACCACTACGGGTGTTGCAGCTAATTTCAATGTGTTCAAAAATTGGTTGATTACTTCTTTTGATGTGGGCGATCAAGGCAAAGAACTTCTGCGGGACGCAGCCTCATTTTCGGCTTTGGAAGATGTAGTTTCTGAAAACGAGACTACTCCAGGAATGAAAGAAATCCAGACCGAGTTAAATAAAATTAAAAAGGGAGCCGGGAAATGGAAAAACCCGTTGGAAGGGTATATTTACCTGACATATATCTCGCCAGCTGTTCCTAAGCTATGGTATTTCAGTGATTATTTTAATCTCCCTTGCAGAATCAATTTGAACGAATTTTCCGCAGGAAAACCAACAGGAAGTTTGTCAAGCGAAGAGTTCAAAATTGCAAAAGCATTATTTGAGTTGAGTGGCTTACAGCTTTCTGACATTCAATCTGAGACAAATTTTGAGGCTTTCAAGGCTCAACTGGAGGCAACATCAAACTCTATCACTGATGATATGTTTGAATATTGGACAACCAACCAAAACCTCGAAATTCGCTTTGATATTGAACATGCAGATAATAATGCTCGCTACCTCAACATCAGAATCTATAACTCCAAGCACAGAGTAACATTACCTCTGAAAAATCGTAGTAAAGGCTTCTTGTGGTTCTTCTCATTCCTCGTCTGGTTTAGCAAAATTCAAGGGAACGCGGATAATAAATATATTTTGTTACTGGATGAGCCTGGCCTTAGCCTTCATGCATCTGCACAGAGTGACCTACTACGTTTTATTGACGAGAAACTGGCACCAGAATATCAAGTCATATATACAACACATTCTCCGTTTATGATTGATTCTCTCAAGCTTAATGAGGTACGAACTGTTTACGATACGCAAAATCCTAAGATTGGCAGTATTGTATCAGACGCTGTAGAAGAAAAAGATTCTGACACACTGTTCCCTCTGCAAGCGGCATTGGGATATACAATTGCCCAAAATTTGTATGTTTCGCCCAAAAATCTTTTGGTAGAAGGAATCTCTGATTTGGTGTATCTCAACCATTTTTCAACCATTCTCAAGGATATGGGGAAAGAGGGATTATCTGAGGATATTACCATCGTCCCGGTAGGTGGCGCTGATAAGATTGCAACTTTTATTTCGTTAATGCGGGGCAATGAGCTATCCACGGTGTGTTTGCTTGATACCTTTACAGATCAGGCAGCCCAAGCTCGCTTGAAGCGCATGGTCGAGCAAAAAATTATCGCCGATAAAAAAATTATGTATTACCATTCGATCATGGGGCAAGCTTACGCCGATATTGAGGATTTATTTGACAAGGAAGAGTACCTTGTGCTGTTTAATGGAGCATTTGGAAAATTGGTTCAAATTAGTGAGCTCGATGCGAATAAACCAATAATGTCGCAGTTAAAACGGCTTAACGGCAATAAGGCCTTTAACCATTATTCACCTGCAAATTATATGGCTAAGAATATTGGTAGCCTTGTATTTTCAGACGAAACAATGGGACGATTTGAAAAACTTTTTGCTATGGTCAATAGCAAGTTCGACTAAGATCGGCCTACGTCAACCCTTTGGAACAAAGGGCGCACTTCTATACTCCCCTGACGGGAGTATGTGCGCTCTGCGAGGCAGACAGCCCGGACGTTTGAATGTCTGGGCTGTTTTGCGTCGCGTTGCTCCGTACAAGGGGCTGCACCCCTTGCGCTGCCACAGCAGCTATCCCAGCACACTTTGCAGCGGAAACAGTCTGCTGGCGCAGACCATTCCCACCGCAAAGCCTGAAAATCCATATCGTTATCAAGACCGTCTACTGAAAATGTAGGCGGTCTTTTTGTATCTATCCACCCCATCATTTATCAGTCAGGAGGTTAAAATCATGCACGAAAAAGAAATTGAGAAGCTGCAAGCCGAGAAAGAGAAAATCGAACGCCAGCTTGCACAGGAGGAGCACAAAATCCAGCGCCTTGAGAACCGCGCCGCCTACTATGAAAAGGGAGAACGGCGCAAGCGGGCGCACCGGCTTATCACCCGTGGCGCAGCCATTGAAAGTGTCGCACCGCTGACAAAGGTTTTGACCGAAACCGAGTTTTACGCCTTTGCTGAAAAAGCTCTTGCCGTCCCGGAGATCAAAGGCTTGCTTATGGAAGCGGTCAACGAACACAACCGGGCTGAACAGAAAGAGAGGTGTTGAGTATCGCTCTATATCATTTCCATGTGACGCAAATCAAGCGCAGCGCAGGACAATCCGCTATTGCGTCTGCCGCCTATCGCTCCGGCGAAAAGCTGCACAGTGAATACTACGGCGAGGACAGCGACTACACCAAAAAGGGCGGCGTAATATGTTCGGAAATCCTGCTGCCGCCTAATGCCCCACCCTCTTTCTCTAATCGGGAAACGCTATGGAATGAGGTGGAGAAAGCGGAACGAGGAAAGAAAGCGCAGCTTGCATACAGCTTTGACATTGCTTTGCAGAACGAGTTTTCCATGCAGGAGAACATCGAGCTTGCAAGGCAATTTTTGTTGGAGCAGTTTGTGAGCCGGGGCATGGTGGT
>OGHL01000662.1_pt1 | contig 23630 bp, 19 predicted proteins | sample 1571391 | NCBI WGS metagenome assembly OGHL01 (sample SAMEA2581948, study PRJEB24529) | metagenome | biome: Human gut stool | place: China | collected 2011 | reverse complement strand
GTGTGCGTCTGACCAACGGCTACGAGGTAACCGCCTACATCCCGGGCATCGGTCACAACCTGCAGGAGCATAGCGTCGTTATGATCCGCGGCGGCCGTGTCAAGGATCTCCCCGGCGTTCGTTACCACATCATCCGCGGCACCCTCGATACGCAGGGCGTTTCCGGACGTATGCAGGCCCGTTCCAAGTACGGTGCCAAGCGGCCGAAGGCAGGAAAGAAGTAAGTTCCAACAGCATTTTTGCCCTGTTGTTAACTGATATATATTATCGTTGACCTCGGGGCGCAGACGGAGATGCGCTGCATCTTCGAGTACCTGTGAAGTCATTTTTTAATGAAGGAGGGAAGTATAGTGCCCAGAAGAGGTAACGTTCCCAAAAGAGAAGTTTTGCCGGATCCGATGTACAACAGCGTTCTGGTGACGAAGCTCGTCAACAGCGTGATGCTCGACGGCAAAAAGGGTGTTGCTCAGAAGGTCGTGTACGATGCTTTTGACATCATCAAGGAAAAGACCGGCAAGGAACCGCTTGACGCGTTTACCGAAGCCCTGAACAACATCATGCCGAGCCTCGAAGTCAAGGCTTGCCGCGTCGGCGGCGCAACCTACCAGGTTCCTATGGAAGTGCGTCCTGAGAGACGCCAGACGCTCGGCCTGCGCTGGCTGACCGGCTATGCCCGCAAGCGCAGTGAAAAGACCATGAAGGAGCGCCTCGCAGGCGAGATCATGGATGCCTGCAACAACACCGGCGCTGCTGTGAAGAAGCGCGAAGACACGCACAAGATGGCCGAGTCCAACAAGGCGTTCGCGCACTTCCGCTGGTAATCTTCCGACTAGGAGCTATCAATTATGCCCAGACAATATTCCCTTGAAAACACAAGAAACATTGGCATCATGGCGCACATCGACGCCGGTAAGACGACCACGACGGAACGCATTCTGTTCTACACGGGCGTCAACCACAAGCTCGGTGAGACCCATGAAGGCACCGCCACCATGGACTGGATGGCGCAGGAGCAGGAGCGCGGCATCACGATCACGAGCGCTGCGACCACTTGCTTCTGGAAGGGCAACCGCATCAATATCATCGACACCCCGGGCCACGTCGACTTCACCGTTGAGGTCGAGCGCAGCCTGCGCGTGCTCGATGGCTGCGTGACGGTCCTCTGTGCCAAGGGCGGCGTTGAGCCGCAGTCCGAGACGGTCTGGAGACAGGCTGACCATTACAATGTTCCCCGCATGATTTACATCAACAAGATGGACATCATGGGCGCGAACTTCTACAACGTTGTGGACATGGTGCATGAGCGCCTGCGCTGCAATGCTGTTCCGATCCAGCTGCCGATCGGCGCTGAGGCAGATTTCCGCGGCATCATCGACCTGATCGAGATGAAGGCGGACGTCTACTACGACGATCTCGGCAAGGATATGCGCGTCGAGGAGATCCCCGAGGATATGCGCGACGAGGCTGAAGAGTACCGCACGCAGCTGATTGAGGCAGTCGCCGATTTCGACGACGAGATCATGGAGCTGTATCTTGAGGGTGAGCAGGTGCCCACCGAAAAGATCAGAGCGGCCATTCGCAAGGCCACGACGCAGGTCAAGTTCGTCCCGATCGTGTGCGGCACGTCCTATAAGAATAAGGGTGTGCAGAAGCTGCTGGACGCCATCGTCGATTATATGCCGTCCCCGCTGGACATCCCGCCGATCACCGGCACGGTGCCCAAGACGGATGAGGTCGAGCACCGCTCCGCGGACGATTCCGAGCCGTTCTCTGCTCTGGCCTTCAAGATCATGACCGCCCCCTACGTCGGCCGTCTGGCGTTCTTCCGTGTCTATTCCGGCACGATCGAAGCCGGCAAATCCGTCCTGAACTCCACGAAGGGCCAGCGTGAGCGTCTGGGCCGCATCCTTTTGATGCACGCCAACCACCGCGAGGATATCACGCAGGTCTATTCCGGTGACATCGCGGCGGCGGTCGGCCTGAAGAACACCACGACCGGCGACACGCTCTGCGACGAGAAGAACCCGATCGTTCTCGAGTCGATGGAGTTCCCGGAGCCGGTTATCCGCGTAGCTATCGAGCCCAAGACCAAGGCCGGACAGGAGAAGATGGACATCGCTCTGGCGAAGCTCGCCGAGGAGGACCCCACCTTCAAAGCCTACACGGACGAGGAGACGGGCCAGACCATTATCGCCGGCATGGGCGAGCTCCATCTGGAGATCATCGTCGATCGCCTTCTGCGCGAGTTCCGCGTCGAGGCGAATGTCGGCAGACCTCAGGTTTCCTATAAGGAGACCATCACCAAGGCCGCTACGGTGGACACGCGCTACGCGCGCCAGACCGGCGGCAAAGGCCAGTTTGCACACGTCAAGCTCACGATCGAGCCCAACGAGCCCGGCAAGGGTTACGAGTTCGTCAACGCGATCACCGGCGGTGCAATCCCGAAAGAGTTTATCCCCTGTGTGGATCAGGGCATCCAGGGCGCGATGCAGGCCGGCGTGCTTGCGGGCTATGAGGTCGTGGACGTGAAGGTCACGCTCATCGACGGCTCGTATCACGAGGTCGACTCGTCCGAGATGGCGTTTAAGATCTGCGGCAGCATGGCATTCAAGGAGGCCTGCCAGAAGGCCGGCCCGACGCTGCTCGAGCCGATCATGAAGGTCTGCGTCATCGTCCCCGACGAGTACATGGGCGACGTGATCGGCGACCTGAATGCCCGGCGCGGACAGATCCAGGGCTATGAGATGCGTTCCGGCGCACAGCAGATCGACGCGTTCGTGCCGCTGGCTGAGATGTTCGGCTATGCCACCGACCTGCGTTCCCGCACCCAGGGCCGTGGTCAGTACACCATGGAGCCCAGCCACTATATCGAGCTGCCCAAGGGCCTGCAGGAGAAGCTCATCAACAAGCGTACCGGACGGGAAAATTTCTAAATCGTCAAAAAACGATTGCTTTTCCCTATCGAATACTGTAAAATAGCAGTGTTAGTACAAGACATTGCAAGAAAACCATGATGCAAATTTGTTAAGGAGGATTTTTTCAAATGGCTAAGCAGAAATTTGAGAGAACGAAGCCCCATGTTAACATCGGCACCATCGGTCACATCGACCATGGTAAGACCACTCTGACCGCTGCCATCACCAAGTACCTGGCGATGCAGGGCGGCGCTGAGTACACCGACTACTCTTCCATCGACAAGGCTCCCGAGGAGCGCGAGCGTGGTATCACCATCAACACCGCTCACGTTGAGTATGAGACCGCCAAGCGTCACTATGCTCACGTGGACTGCCCGGGCCACGCCGACTATATCAAGAACATGATCACCGGTGCTGCCCAGATGGACGGCGCTATCCTGGTCATCGCCGCCTCCGACGGCCCCATGGCCCAGACCCGCGAGCACCTGCTGCTGGCCCGTCAGGTGAACGTGCCCTCCGTGCTGGTGTTCCTGAACAAGTGCGACCAGGTGGACGACGAGGAGCTGCTGGAGCTGGTGGAGATGGAAGTCCGCGAGCTGCTGGACTTCTATGGCTTCCCTGGCGACGACACCCCCATCATCCGCGGTTCCGCTCTGAACGCCCTGGTTTCCGAGTCCACCGATCCCAACGCTCCCGAGTATGCCTGCATCAAGGAGCTGATGGACGCCGTTGACGAGTGGATCCCCACCCCCGACCGCAAGGAGGATATGCCCTTCCTGATGCCCGTCGAGGACGTGTTCACCATCTCCGGCCGTGGTACCGTTGCTACCGGCCGTGTGGAGCGTGGTCAGCTGAAGCTCAACGAGAAGGTTGAGATCGTTGGTCTGTCCGACGAGAAGCGCGAGACCGTCGTCACCGGTATCGAAATGTTCCACAAGCTGCTGGACTACGCTGAGGCCGGCGATAACATCGGCGCCCTGCTGCGCGGCGTTGCCAAGACCGAGATCGAGCGCGGCCAGGTTCTGTCCAAGCCCGGTTCCATTCACCCCCACACCAAGTTCGTTGGCCAGGTGTACGTTCTGACCAAGGACGAGGGCGGCCGTCACACCCCCTTCTTCAACAACTATCGTCCCCAGTTCTACTTCCGCACCACCGACGTTACCGGCATCATCACCCTGCCCGAGGGCACCGAGATGTGCATGCCCGGCGATAACGTCGACATGAACGTGGAGCTGATCACCCCCATCGCCATCGAGAACGGTCTGCGTTTCGCTATCCGTGAGGGTGGCCGTACCGTGGGTTCCGGCGTCGTCATCGCCATCAACAACGACTGATTGACGTCCCCATCGGCGCATAGCTGATAAAGCCCGGCAGAGCATCGCTCTGCCGGGCTTTTTTTGCATGAAAAAATGTTTAATACTTTTTTAATATTTATGCATGAACTTTTGTAACATCCCTTGGGTATCCTATACTTGCAAGAGACAAAAAGCTTTTTTCATCAATCTTCCTGCCATTCAGGCGGAGAACCGGCTTCCGGTTCTCCGCCTTATGGTTTTTATCGACGAATAGTCTCGCAGAATTTGCCGCCCGCAGGCGGCAAATCTTTTGATCAAAAAGGCTCTGCCTTTTTGATCAATCTAAAACAGCGGCCACTTGGGCCAGGTTTTCCGGATGTACGCCGGGACCTCTTCCCGAGGCAGGCCCAGCACCGCCCCCAGCTCGCCGTACAGTGCGTCCTCCGCCCGCCTGAGATAGCGCTCGTCCATCTGGCTGACCTTCCGCCCGTGGTGAATGGCCCAGCTGCGCCGGCGGCACACCCCCTTGATGAGGCCCGCCAGCCGTTTGCAGTCATAGGAGGCTACCACCTGGTGATACAGGTCCTTGATGGCCCGGGTGTTGTGGCTTTCGGCCTGCTCCTCCGGCAGCTGGTCCAGCTGCGCGATGAGCTCCTGCACCTCCTGCCCCGTCAGCAGGGGGCGCATCAGCACCCGGGTGTCCACCGGGGTCATCACCTGACCGGATCGGTACAGCGGCGCAAGGGTATAGTACAGCCGGGTCTTGTCCATTCCCGGCAAAGACGGCGTCCCAACGCCCTCCACCCGGCAGACACCCTCGCCGCCGTAGACCACCATTTCGCCCGCTGCAAACATGCCGTTCATCCTCTCTTTCGTTCTTTACCATATTATACCACTTTTTCTCCAAAAGGGTAAGTCTTTTTTTGACGAATTGACAAAATCCGCCGCCCGGGAGTATAATAGGGGCCACGAAAAGGAGGTGCCGCCTGTGGAAAACCCATTGGATCAGAAGCTGGACCTGTCGGCCCTGCACCTGGGGAATATCTCCCTGGGGACGCTGCTGGGGGCACTGCTGACGCTGGTGATCTGCATGGTGGCGGTGCGGCTGCTCACCGCTTTGCTGCGCCGGGTGCTGGCCCAGACCCATATCGACGCCCGGGTGCAGAAATACCTGGTGCGGACCGTGCAGCTGGTGCTGTGGGTGGTAACGGTGCTCATTACCGCCGACCAGCTGGGCATTCCCGTCACGTCCCTGGTGGCGCTATTGTCGGTGCTGTCCCTGGCGGTATCCCTGGCGGTGCAGAACGTCCTGGCCAATGTGGCCGGGGGCCTGGTGCTGCTGGTGACCAAGCCCTTCGCCGTGGGCGACTATGTGGACACCCCCTGCGGCGCAGGCACCGTCAAGGAGCTGACCCTGACCTATACCTATCTGGACACGCCGGACGGCCTGCGGATCGCCGCCCCCAACAGCAGCCTTTCCGCCGGAAAGATCACCAACTACACCACCCTGGGCACCCGCCGCATCCAGCACAGCGTCAGCGCGTCCTATGACGCGCCGGTGCAGACTGTGCGCCAGGCCCTGCTGGACGCCGTGGCCCGGACCCCGGGCCTGCTGGAGAGCCCCGGCCCGGAGGTATACGTCAATGCCTACGGCGAAAGCGGCATCGAGTACATCGTCCGCAGCTGGGCCAGAACCGCCGACTACTGGACGGCCTATTACGCCCTGCTGGAGAACATCAAGGCGGCCTTTGACGAAAAGTCCGTGGAGATACCCTATAACCACCTGAATGTTCATATTGTAGACCCCGTGCGGGTAGAAAGAGAGACAAAAGCATGATCTGTTCCCTGATTTTAGGCGCTCTTATCGGCTGGATCGCCTCCAAGCTCATGGGCAGCCGCGGCGGCCTGATCCGGAACCTGATCCTGGGCGTGGTGGGCTCCGCCGTGGGCAATTGGCTGGCGGGCGCCATCGGCATCGCCGCCACCGGCTCTGTGGGAGCCATCCTCATCGGCGTAGGCGGGGCCTGCGTTGTGATTCTTGTGGCCCGCTGGCTGTTCCATTAAGGAGAGAAAACCCATGAAGCCTGTGATTCACGAAACCGCCTTTGTGGCGGACAACGCCACCGTCCGGGGCAATGTCACCATCGGGGAGGGAGCCGGGATCTACTTTGGAGCGGTGCTCCGGGCGGAGACGGACCCCATCACCATCGGCCCCGGCAGCAATATCCAGGACAACTGCGTCCTCCACGCGGACCCCGGCTTCCCCACCAAAGTGGGCCGGGACTGTACCGTGGGCCACGCCGCCATTCTCCACGGCTGCACCATCGGGGACAACACCCTGGTGGGCATGGGGGCCATCGTCCTCAACGGAGCCGTGGTGGGCCGGGACTGCATCATCGCCGCCGGGGCCTTAGTGACCCAGGGGGCCGTGATCCCCGACGGGTCCATGGTCATGGGCGCTCCCGGCAAGGTCCGCCGCCCCCTGACGTCGGAGGAGGTCGCATCCAACGCCGCAGCCGCCGCCGGTTACCGCCGCGAATCCCAGCTGTATAAGGCCGGAGAGCTGTAAATAAAAAGACGCCGGACTCCGGCGTCTTTTTCTATATGCAGCTACAGCAGGAACCAGGAGGCGAAGCGGAAATAGATCAGCAGGCTGGTGGCGTCCACGATGGTGGAGATGAAGGGGCTGGCCATCACTGCCGGGTCCAGGCCGATCTTCTCTGCCAGCAGCGGCAGGGAGCAGCCCACGCACTTGGCAAACACCACCACGAACAGGATGGTCAGGCACACCACCAGGCACACCGTGGGCGTGACGGCGGCATTGCCCAGCAGCAGCCGGTCCACCAGCTGCATTTTTACGAAGTTGGCTCCGGCCAGGCATACGCCGCACAGCAGCGACACCCGCAGCTCCTTCCACAGCACCCGGAGAATATCGGAAAAGTCCACCTCGTCCAGGCTCAGGGCGCGGATCACCGCCACGGAGGCCTGGGTGCCGGAGTTGCCGCCGGTGCCGGACAGCATGGGGATATACGAGTTGAGCACCAGGCACGCGGCCAGGGCGCTTTCATAGTGGTTCAGGATCATGCCCGTGAACGTGGCCGACAGCATCAGGATCATCAGCCACGGCAGCCGGGCCTTCCAGGTGGCAAAAATGCCGGATTTCAGATAGGGCTTGTCCGACGGCAGCATAGCGGCCATCTTTTCGAAGTCCTCCGTGGTCTCCTCCTCGATAACGTCCATGGCGTCGTCCACGGTGACGATGCCCACCAGACGCTCCTCCTTGTCCACCACAGGCATGGCCAGGAAGTCGTACTTGCTCAGGGCCTGGGCCACGTCCTCTTTATCATCCATGGTGTTCACGGACACCACATTGGGGTCCATGATCTCCTCGATCAGGTCGTCCTCCTCCGCCAGCAGCAGATCCCGGACGGACAGCACACCCAGCAGATGCCGGGTAGGATCGGTGACATACAGGATGTTGATGGTCTCCAGCTCACCGCCGATGCGGCGGATGCGCTTGAAGGCGTCCTCCACCGTCATGTCCTTTTTCAGGGACAGAAACTCCATGTTCATAATGGACCCGGCGGAGTCCTCAGGGTACTGGAGGATCTCGTTGATGGACTTGCGCATTTCCGGCGTGGCCTTGTCCAGGATGCGGATCACCACGCTGGCGGGCATTTCCTCCACGATGTCCACGGCATCGTCCAGATACAGCTCGTCCAGCACCTCCTTCAGCTCGGTGTTGGAAAAGCCGTTGATGAGCATCTCCTGGCTGTCGGACTCCAGCTCCACGAATACCTCCGCCGCCAGCTCCTTGGGCAGCAGCCGGTACAGCAGAGGCATCTGTTCCCCGCCGGCCTCCTCCAGCAGCAGGGCAATATCCGCAGGCTCCATAGGCAGGAACAGGTCCCGCAATCGGGCGTATTGCTTATTTTTGATAAGCTCCTCGATTTTCTCCAGATATTCGTCCAATTCTTCCTGATGATCGAACATGACCGGTTCCTCCTTCCCTGAATGAATGAAAAAAATCCACAACGGCAGAAAAGCCCATTGTGGATGTGCAGAGGGGCCACGCACGCCGCGTGACCTGGCCACCGTAACAAGCTTTAGCATCGCGGGGCGGTGAAACTGCGTTAGATGATACCTTGGTTTCGATATCGCCTGTTCAAACCCTCTCATGGTGTCTCCACCACTCTGCGGCAGCAGTCCGTATCCCTCGCGGTAGCCTTACCTACCGGAGCATATTTTATTCAAATATAGAGTAAAACAAATTCTTCCGTCTGTCAACCCCTTTTGGCAAAAATGCCTCCCCCGCCCGGGCGCGGGACCCGGGCAGGGGAGGGCGGTAGTTACTTTTTATAGGGGACGTGCCAGATGGTGTCGGCGTAGTCGGCGATGGAGCGGTCGGCGGAGAAAATGCCGCTGCGTGCGATGTTGTGCAGGCTCATGCGGTTCCACTTCTCCCGGTCGGCATAGGTATCCACCACCCGGTGGGAGGCGGCGCAGTAGGACGCAAAGTCCGCCAGCAGCAGATACTGGTCCGCCGGGCAGTCCGCGCCGTACAGCAGACGCTGATACAGGTCCTCATAGCTGACGCCGTCCCGGAAACCGGTTTTCAGCTGATCCAGCACCCGGTGCAGCACCGGATCCCGGGTATACAGCAGATAGGGGTCATAGCTCTGGCGCAGGCGGGCGGCCTCGTCGGCGGTGAGGCCGAACAGGAACATATTCTCGTCGCCCAGCACCTGGTGCATCTCCACGTTGGCGCCGTCCAGGGTGCCCAGGGTCAGGGCACCGTTCATCATGAACTTCATGTTGCCGGTGCCGCTGGCCTCCTTGCCGGCGGTGGAGATCTGCTGGCTGACCTCGCTGGCGGGCATCAGCATCTCCGCCATGGAAACCCGGTAATTCTCCAGGAATACCACTTGGAGCTTATCCCGGCAGATGGGGTCACTGTTGATCTGGTCGGCCAGGGAGTTGATAAGGCGGATAATGCGCTTGGCCACAGCGTAGCCCGGGGCGGCCTTGGCCCCGAACAGGAAGGTCTGGGGCCGGAAGTCCATATTGGGGTCGTCCTGGAGCTGTTGATAGAGGCTGATGATGTGCAGCACGTTCAGCAGCTGCCGCTTATACTCGTGCAGGCGCTTGACCTGGACGTTGAAGATGGCGTCGGTGTTCAGGGCGACCCCCTGCTGGCGCTTGGCCCAGCGGGCAAAGGCCTGCTTGTTGTCCCCCTTGATCTGCTCCAGCCGGGAGAGCACCGCCGCGTCATCGGCGAAGCGGTCCAGGTCCGACAGGCACCCGGCGTGGGTGAGATACCCGTCGCCGATGCAGTCCCGGATCAGGCCGTCCAGGCCGGGGTTGATCTGGCTGATCCAGCGCCGGTGGTCCACGCCGTTGGTGACGTTTCTGAACTTGTCCGGCTCCATGGCGCAGGCGTCCCGGAACACGTCGCGGCGGAGAATGTCGGAGTGCAGGGCGGACACGCCGTTGACGGCCATGCCCCCGGCGATGCAGAGGTTGGCCATGTGCACCACGCCGTCCCAGATGACGGCCATTTTCTCGGTTTTCCTGGGGTCGTGATAGAAGTCGTCCACCTTCTGCTGCCAGCGCCGCGCGATCTCCTGCATGATCTGCCAGATGCGGGGCAGCAGGGTCTCGAACAGCCGCTGGGGCCAGCTCTCCAGAGCCTCGGCCAGCACGGTGTGGTTGGTATAGGCCACGGAGTGGCGGGTGATGTCCCAGGCCTCGTCCCAGCTCAGGCCCGCGTCGTCGATGAGGATGCGCATCAGCTCCGGGATCACCAGCGCCGGGTGGGTGTCGTTGATCTGGATGACGTTCTTTTCGTGGAAATTCGTCAGGGTGCCGTAGGTCTGGATATGCCGGCGCGTGATGGACTGCAGGGTGGCCGACACGAAGAAATACTGCTGCTTCAGCCGCAGGGACTTGCCCTCGTAGTGGTTGTCCTCGGGATAGAGGATGGTGCTGATGGAGTCGGCCATGGCCCGCTCCTCGTTGGCCTTCAGGTACTGCCCCTGGCTGAACAGCTGCATATCAATGGGCTTGGGGCTCTTGGCGTCCCACAGGCGCAGGGTGTTCACATGGTCGGTGTTGTAGCCCGCCACCAGCATATCGCAGGGGATGGCCAGCACCCGGGTATAGTCCTCGTGGACCACCATCAGGTGGCCGTTGTCCCACCGGGTGCGGACCCGGCCGCCGAAGTGAATTTCCTCGGCCTCCTGGGGCTTGGGCATCAGCCACGCATCCCCCAGGTTCAGCCAGTCGTCGGGCAGCTCCACCTGCTGGCCGTCCACGATCTTCTGCTTGAAAATGCCCAGCTCATAGCAGATGGAGTAGCCGGTGGCGGGAATGTCCAGGGTGGTCATGCTGTCCAGATAGCAGGCGGCCAGGCGGCCCAGGCCGCCGTTGCCAAGGCCCGCGTCCGGCTCCATGTCGAAGATATCCGGGGCGGAGAAGCCCAGCTCCTCCACCGCCTGGGTCAGCTGGGGCAGGATCCCCAGATTGTATGCGTTTTTCATGAGGCTGCGGCCCATCAGGAACTCCAGGGACATATAGTGCACCCGCTTTTCCTGCTGCTCCTGGGTGCGCTCCTGGGTGTCCACGCTGCGCACGGCCATAATGTCCCGCAGGGCCAGAGCGCAGGCCTTCATGATCTCCCCGTCGGTGGCCTGCTTTTCGGTGCAGCCATAGTTCAGGCGCAGCTTCTGCTGGATGGCCTCCTTCAGGGCGTCTTTGGTATAAGTCATTTAGTGGTTCCTCCGTGATAGATCTTGGTAAATGCGCCGGTAGGCCCCGGCGCTGCGGTTCCAGCTGAAGTCCTCAGTCATGCCCCGGCGGCGGACGGTGTCAAAGCCCATCCGGTCCCCCCGGTACAGGCCCACCGCCTGCCCCACGGTCTGGCACAGGTCATGGGCGGTGCAGCCGGAGAACACATAGCCGTTGCCGTCGGGCTGGCCCACCTGGCAGGAGCGGACGGTGTCGTTGAGGCCGCCGGTCTGGCGGACGATAGGCACCGCGCCATAGCGCATGGCGATCAGCTGGCTCAGGCCGCAGGGCTCACTGCGGGAGGGCATCAGGAACAGGTCCGCCGCGCCGTAGATCCGGCGGGACAGATTGTCGGAATAGGTGATCTGGGCCGATACCCGGCCGGGCCACCGGTTCTGGGCCCAGCGGAAGGCGTCCTCAAACTGGGACTCCCCCTGGCCCAGCACCACCAGCTGGCAGCCGGTGGCCATAATGCCCTCCAGACCCTGGCACACCAGGTCCATGCCCTTGTGGCCCACCAGGCGGCTGACGATGGCCATCAGCGGGGTGTCCGGCTCCTGGGCAAGGCCCAGCTGCCGCTGCAGCTCCGCCTTGCACACGGCCTTGCCCTCCATATGGTCGGGGTCGAAGGTCCGGGGCAGGGAGCCGTCGTGGGCGGGGTCATAGCTCTCAATGTCCAGACCGTTGAGCACGCCGGAGAGCTTATAGTCGATCAGGTGCACCACCTGCTCCAGGCCGCAGGCATAGGCCGGGTCATGGAGCTGGGCGGCGTAGGTGGGGCTGACGGTGGTAACGGCGTTGGCGGTGAGCATAGCCCCCTTCATCAGGTTTACGCACCCGTCCATCCGCAGGATGCCGCCGTCGTACCAGCCCCGGTTCAGGCCGAACAGGTCCTCCACGGTTTCCGGCCCGTACTTGCCCTGATACTCCACGTTGTGGATGGTGAACACCACCGGCAGGTCGTTTCCGGCGTCCCGCAGGTATACCGGCACCAGGGCCGTCTGCCAGTCGTTGCAGTGGACCACGTTGGGATACTCCGCCAGGTGGGGCAGCAGGGCCACCGCTGCCTTGGAGAAGAAGGCGAAGCGCTCCCCGTCGTCCATATCGCCGTACAGGCCCCGGCGGCGGAAATACCGCTCGTTGTCCGCGAAATACCAGGTGACGCCCCGGTATTCCAGGGAGAACAGCCCGCAGTATTCGTGCCGCCAGCCCAGGTCCACATAGATATAGCAGCGGAAGTTCATCTTCTCCCGCCAGCGCTGGGCGATCTGGCCATACAGCGGCAGCAGCACGGCGGTATGGTCGCCCTCCGCCGCCACCGCCGGGGGCAGACTGCCCAGCACGTCCGCAAGGCCCCCGGTTTTGCAGAACGGGGCCGCCTCGCTGGTGATATACAGAATATTCATATGGTCACCTCCGGATGAACGTGTGTCATATTTCAGATCGTGACGCCCCGGGCCACCACCAGGGGATAGTTCTCGTGTCCCATCAGGGTGCGCCCCTCCTGCACGGTGACGTATTTGTCGGTGATAACGCCCCGCAGGACGGCGCCCCGGCGGATCACGGTGCCCTTGAACAGGATGCAGCCCTCCACGTCGGCCCCCGGCTCGATGCGGACGCCCCGGAACAGGATGCAGTTTTTCACCGTGCCCTGGATGTCGCAGCCGTCGGCGATAAGGGAGTTGACGCAGGAGCCGTCCATATAGGACGAGGGGGAGTCGTTTTCCTTGGCGAAGATGGGCCGCTGGGGAGCGAACAGCTCCATGCGGATCTCCGGCCGCAGCAGCTCCATGCTGCGGCGGTAATAGGCCTCGATGGTGTCGATGCGGGCGGCGTAGCCGTCCCAGACATAGGCCCGGAAATGCAGGGCATCCTTCCTGTCCTGGAGAATGTTGTGGCGGAAGCTGTACTGATTATGTGCCATGCAGTCGGTGACCAGCTGGATCAGCAGGTCCCGGCGCAGCACGAAGATGTTCAGGCAGCGGAAGCCCTCGGGGGTGAACACGTCGTGGGCCACGTCCACAATGCGCCCGGAGTTATCCAGCTGAAAATAGGTGTCGCTTTCCGGCCCCGGCAGGGAGGTGCACACCGCCGTCATGTCCGCGCCGGAGGCGATGTGATCCCGCAGCACGTCGTCCAGGGGCAGGTTCACCACCAGGTCGCTGTCGGTCAGCACCACATAGTCCTGCCGGATGTCCTTGAGATAGTCCATCACGCAGCCCAGGGCCTCCACCTTGCCCCGGAACCGGCCTGCGTCGCCCCGCCGCTCGGCATAGGCGAAGGCCGGCAGCAGAGTCAGGCCGCCGTGGTTGCGGCTGAGGTCCCAGCTTTTGCCGGTGCCCAGGTGGTCCAGCATGCTCTGGCACTTGCCGTGCATGATGACGCCCACGTCCCGGACGCCGGCATTGACCATGTTGGAGAGCATAAAGTCCACCACCCGATAGTTGCCGCCGAAGGGGATGGAGCCGTGGATGCGCTGCTCGATGAGCTCCCGCAGTCCGGTTTTCTTTTCATAGGAAAATATGATGCCGTGCATTCCGTTCATGCTTCCACCTCCCCGTGATGACGGTCCAGCAGGGCCTTGGCAGGCACCACCTCGCCGGGGGCGATAACGGTGTCCGGCCCCAGGACGGCGATGCTCCAGTCGTCGGGATTTTTGGCGGTTTCCGGCGGCGTGCCCACCTGGGCCCCCCGGCCCACCCGGCAGCGCTCGCCGATGATGGCGTACTGCACCACCGCGCCCTCCTCGATGACGGCCCCGGGCATGACCACGGAGTAGCACACGCTGGCCCCCTGGCCCACCTGGGTGTTATAGCTCAGCACGCTGTTTTTCACCTCGCCCAGGATGCCGCAGCCCTTGGCCACGGCGCTGTTGCCCACGTCGGCGTGGGGGCCCAGAAAGGCCGGCGGGCAGGAGGGCGTTCGGCAATAGATGGGCCACTTCTTGTCCAGCAGGTTCAGCCCGCTGCCCGGGGCCAGCATATCCATGTTGGCGTCCCACAGGGAGTCCAGGGTGCCCACGTCCTTCCAGTAGCCCTCGAAGCGATAGGCGGACATGACCTCTCCGGCCTCCAGCATGGCGGGGATGATGTTCTTGCCGAAGTCGTTGTCGGAGGTGGGGTCGGCCTCGTCCGCCAGCAGATAGGCCCGCAGCTTCTGCCAGGTGAAGATATAGATCCCCATGGAGGCCAGGTTGCTCTTAGGCTCCTTGGGCTTTTCGGCGAAGGCGGTGATCCGGTCGTTTTCGTCCACGGACATGATGCCGAAGCGGCTGGCCTCAGACCAGGGGACCTCCATCACGGAGATGGTGCAGGCAGCCCCGGCGTCCTTGTGGTGCTGGAGCATCCGGGAATAGTCCATCTTATAGATGTGGTCGCCGGACAGCACCGCCACATACTCCGGGTCGTACAGGTCCACAAAGCCGATGTTCTGATAAATAGCGTTGGCGGTGCCCTTGTACCAGGAGGCGCCGGAGGCGCTCTGGTACGGCGGCAGAATGTGGACGCCGCCGTTGAGCCGGTCCAGCTCCCAGGGCTGGCCGCTGCCGATATAGCTGTTGAGCTCCAGGGGGCGGTACTGGGTCAGCACGCCCACGGTGTCGATGCCGGAATTGGTGCAGTTGGACAGGGGAAAGTCAATGATGCGGAACTTTCCTCCAAAGGGCACCGCAGGCTTTGCCATGTCGCCGGTGAGGACATACAGGCGGCTGCCCTGTCCGCCGGCCAGCAGCATGGCCACGCATTCTTTTTTCATGTCTGTTCGTTCCCTCCAGTCTGTCGGTTATGCCTTGTTGCTTCTGCGCCGGACCCGGCCCTGCAGAAACACCGCGCCCAGGGGCGGCACCCGCAGGGCAATGGACTTGTCCCGCCCGTGGGACGGGATATCCTCCACGGGGATGGGTCCGGTATTGCACACACCGGAGCCGCCCCAGGCGGCGTCGTCGGTGTTGAACACTTCCTCATAAAACAGCTTGCCGGGCACGCCGAAGCGATACCCCTCGTGGGCCTCCGGCGAGAAATTTACCACGCAGATCAGCTCGTGGCCCTTGTTGTCCCGGCGCAGGAAGGCCAGGACGTTGTTGTGGTTGTCGTCGGCCACCAGCCACTCAAAGCCGTTCCAGTCCCGGTCGTTTTCCCACAGGGGGCGGGACTTCTTATAAAACCGGTTCAGGGCCTGGATGCAGGCGTGGGTGCGGCTGCAGTCGTCCCGGTCCAGCAGATACCAGTCCAGCTGGCCCAGGAAGTCCCACTCGTGCCACTGGCCCAGCTCCGCCCCCATAAAGGTGAGCTTCTTGCCGGGGTGGGCCAGCATATAGGCCGTGAAGCCCCGGACCCCTGCCAGCTGCCGCCAGTCGTCCCCGGGCATCTTGCCCCGGAGGGAGCCCTTCATATACACCACCTCGTCGTGGGACAGGGGCAGCACGAAGCGCTCGGAGAAGGCGTACATCATGGAGAAGGTCACGTCCTTGTGGTGAAACTGGCGGAACCAGGGGTCCATCTTCAGATAGTGGCACACGTCGTTCATCCATCCCATGTTCCACTTCAGGCCGAAGCCCAGGCCGCCCTCCTCAATGGGCCAGGTGACCTTGGGCCAGGCGGTGGACTCCTCCGCCGCCGTCAGGGCCGGGGGATCCATGGCCGCCGCCAGGCGGTTCAGGTCCTGCAAAAACGAGATGGCCTCCAGATTTTCGTGGCCGCCGTGAACGTTGGGACGCCACTCGGTCCGGCCATAGTCCAGATACAGCATGGACGCCACGGCGTCCACCCGCAGGCCGTCGATGTGGTATTCCTCCAGCCACCACCGGGCGGAGGACAGCAGGAAGGACCGCACGTCGTCCTTGCCGAAGTCAAAGACCCGGGTGCCCCAGCTCTCGTGCTCCCGCTTCAGGGGGTCGCCGTATTCATACAGGCTGGTGCCGTCAAAGTCGATGAGGCCGTGGGCGTCTTTGCAGAAGTGGGCGGGGACCCAGTCCAGGATCACCGCCAGCCCCGCCCGGTGCAGCCGGTCCACCAGATACATGAAGTCGTGGGGGTCGCCGTAGCGGCTGGTGGGGGCGAAATAGCCCACGCACTGATAGCCCCAGGAGTCGTCCAGGGGATACTCCGTCACCGGCAGCAGCTCCACGGCGTTGTAGCCCATGCTGCGGACATAGGGGGCCAGCCGGTCCGCCAGCCGGCGATAGTTCAGGAACGCCCCGTCCTCTCCCCGCTGCCAGGAGCCGCAGTGGACCTCATAGATGTTCAGGGGCCCCTCGGTCAGGGGCGTCTCCCGGCGGCGCTCCCGCCACACGTCGTCGTGCCAGTGGAAGCCGGACACGTCGAACAGGCGGCTGGCGGTGTCGGGCCGCAGCTGGGCATAGGTGCCGTAGGGGTCCGCCTTCCAGCGTACCTGGCCGTCGGCCCCGGTGATGACGTATTTATAGCAGTCGCCGGGCCGGGCGTCGGAAACGGTCAGGACCCAGTCGCTGCCCTGCCGCTCCATGGGAACGGGCTGCCAGCGGTTGAAGTCACCGGCCAGGGCGGCCTCCCGGGCGCTGGGGGCATAGACCCGGAAGGACCAGCCCTCCCCAGCCGGATGCGCGCCATAGGTCCGGTAAAGCTCTGTGTTTTCGGAAAGGTTCATGGAATGATCTCCCTATATCAGCGTAATGTTATCATAACGGCCCCGAAAGCCGGGGCGAAGTGGGTCGATGGCAGGACAAAATACCGCATTCTGGCCCTATTGTAACGCAAACCGCCCCCTTCGTCAAGGAATCCGCCGTTACCGGAACCGCCATTTATACGAAACATAGGATGCCGCCCTCCGGCCCCTTCACCGCCGGGGCAAGAAAATCACCCGAAGGGGGCCTCCCTTCGGGTGATGGAATTATCGGAACACCTGGCCGTCGGCGTCCAGCAGCTCCCGGCGGCGGACGCGAACGAAGTCCGGAGTCAGCTCCGGCAGGTACCGGGCGATGGCCTTTTCCAGCAGCTGGGGGTTCAGCCCCGGGTTCTGGGCCTGCACCGTGACAAGGACACGCAGCAGGTTCTCCTCCTGGGCAAAGGTAATGTCCCGGATCATGGGGGCGATGTCCACCTGGGCCAGCTGCTTGCGCTTGGTGCGCTTTTCGATCAGCAGCTCTTCCCGGTGAAACAGCTCCTCCAGGGCCTGCACGGCCCCCTCCGGCACCCCCCGGTCATAGTCCAGCTCCACCTCCGCCCGGAGATAGGCCAGCTCCCGCACCGGCCGCAGGGCGGGATAGCAGTCCAGGATCCGCAGCCCCTCCGGCAGACCCCCGTTGAGCTTTTCCGCGATGCCCGCCCCGTCCGTTTCCTGGGTGACCTCAAAGTCCAGCAGCTCGCAGTCGCTGGACTGGCCCACCGGCAGAGGCAGCACGATGGAGATGATGGGATGGGGATGGAAGCCCTGGGAGTGCCTGATATCCAGCTCCGTCCGGGGAAAGGCCCGCTGCACCGTCCGCAGCAGGTCCAGATTGGAGATATAGGCCGCCGGGCCCTCCTTCACAAACAGCAGTCGCAGCTTAGACATCGCATTTTCCTCCTACCAGCCGGTTGGCGCCGCAGGCGTTGCAGTGGGTGCGGCAGTCCGGGGTGGTGACCCCGGCAAAGGCCCGCTCCCGCTCCCGCCAGAGATAGCTCTCCGTGACGCCGCTGGAGATCATGGCCCAGGGCATCAGCTCGTCCCGCTGCCGGATGCGGTTGGCGTAAAAGTGTGGGTCCAGCCCGCACTGGTCAAAGGCCTCCAGCCAGCGGTCCAGGGAGAAATACTCCTCCCAGGCGTCCAGCTTGGCCCCCTTGCGCCATGCGGCCTCCAGCACCCGGCCCATGCGCCGGTCCCCTCGGGCCAGCACGGCCTCCAGGAAGCTGGTGTCGGAGTCGTGCCAATTATAGGTGACGGTTTTTGTTTTGATGGCCTCCCGCAGCAGATTCACCCGGCGCTCATACTCCTCCTTGGCGATTTGCGGCTCCCACTGAAAGGCCGTATGGGGCTTCGGCACGAACCAGGAGGTGGACACAGTGATGCGGACGCCGCGGTTTTTGTTGCTGGCGCTCTCCCGCCAGGCGTGCATGACCCGGGCCGCCAGATCGGCGATGCCCAGCACGTCCTCGTCGGTTTCCGTGGGCAGGCCCAGCATGAAATACAGCTTCACGGCGCTGTAGCCCCCGGCGAAGGCCGTCCGGCAGGAGGCCAGCAGGTCCTCCTGGGTGACGTTTTTGTTGATGACGTCCCGCAGCCGCTGGGTTCCGGCCTCCGGGGCGAAGGTCAGGCCGCTTTTGCGGCCCTTGGCCAGCCGCTCCATCAGGCTCATGGAGAAGTTATCCGCCCGCAGACTGGGCAGGGACAGATTCACGTGCCGCTGCTGGCAGAAGGGCTCCAGCTGGTCGCACAGCTCCGTCAGCGGGGGATAGTCGCTGGTGGAGAGGCTGGACAGGGTCACCTCCTGATAGCCGGAGTCGTTGCAGGACTCCACGCCGTACCGGGCGCACAGCTCCCGGCTGCGGTTGCGGACCGGCCGGTACACATACCCCGCCTGACAGAACCGGCAGCCCCGGATGCAGCCCCGGAACAGCTCCAGCATCACCCGGTCCTGGACGATCTCCGTGGAGGGGACGATGGTTTTGGTGGGGAAAAAGGCCTTGTCCATATCCCGGACGATGCGCTTGGTCACCACCGCCGGGGCCCCGTCCCGGGGGGTGATGGCGGCCACGGTGCCGTCATCGTGATATGTCACGTCGTAGAGGCTTGGGACGTAGATGCCCGGCAGCTGGGCGGCGGCCCGAAGAAACGCCTCCTTGGTCCAGCCCTCCCGCCGGGCCCGGCGGTGCAGCTCCACCAGCTCCACGGTGATGTCCTCCCCCTCGCCCAGGCTTACCAGGTCGATGAAGTCGGCGATGGGCTCGGCGTTGTACATGGCGGTGCCCCCGGCGATGACCAGGGGGGTCAGGGCCGTGCGGTCGGCGCTGTGAATGGGAATGTTTGCCAGGTCCAGCATATTCAGGATGGCGGGAAAGGCCATCTCATAGCCCACGGAGAAGGCCACGATGTCAAAGTCCGTGATGGGCTGGCCGGATTCCAGGGCGAACAGGGGCATCCCCGCCCGGCGCATCTCCTCCTCCATGTCGCCCCAGGGGGCGAACACCCTCTGGCACCACACGCCCTCCATGTTGTTCATCACACCGTAGAGAATCCGCATGCCCAGGTTGGACATGCCGATCTCGTATGTATCCGGGAAGCAGAAGGCGATCCGGGTGTCCACCCGGGCCGGGTCCTTCTTCACGGCGTTGTATTCCCCGCCCACATAGCGGGCAGGCTTCTGCACCCGGGGCAGAATGCGTTCCAATCGTTTATCCACGGTATGTTCTCCTTTATACACGCTTTTTGCGGCCCAGGAAGGACCAGTCGCCCTCCATGATGAACAGGCTCAGCAGCATCAGGGCCGCGCCGATATAGCCCCGCAGAGACAGTACCTCCCCGGTCATGACAAAGGCCACCATGGAGGCAAACACCGGCTCCAGGGTAAAGATCAGGCCCACATGGCTGGCGGTGGTATACTGCTGCTGCACGGACTGGATGACAAAGGCAACGCCGGAGCAGAAAATTCCCAGAAACAGCGCCGCCGCCCAGGTCCTGCCGGAGGTGGGCAGATGCACCGGTTCCCCCAGCACCAGGGCCAGGGCTAAGGTCACGATGCCCACCACCGCCAGCTGGCACACCCCCAGGCCCAGGGGGTCCACCCGGGGATCCCGGACAGCCTTCTCCGTGATCAGCAGGTCCACGGCGTAGCACAGGGGGGTGATGAGGCAGATCAGGTCCCCGGAGGCGGGCCGCAGCTCCCCGTTCAGGGTCAGCAGGGCCATGCCCACCGTGCACACCACCAGCGCCGCCCCCAGCTTCCAGCCGGGACGCTGCCGGAAGAACAGAAAGCCCAGCAGCGGAGCGAAGATCACCTGCAAGGCGCAGATGAACGCGGCGTTTGACAGGGAGGTGCGGGTGATGCCGTAGTTATAGGCCACATAGGTCCCCGCCAGGGCCAGGCCCACGATGAGGCTGTACCATAGGGTGGTGCGGTTGATGTGGACCACGTGCTTCCAGAAGATCAGCCCCAGCACCAGAAACGCCACAATAAAGCGGAAGGCGTTCAGGGTCATAGGCGGCAGATCCGCCAGGCAGATATCCGTCAGATAATAGCTGGCGCCCCAGAAAAAGGTGGTCATCACCAGCAGCAGGTCGGCGCGGCGTTGCTTGTTCATGTCTGTGTTCTCTCCTACCGAAAATCTTCACTAACATCCCATTATACCACAGATCATCCGGCAAGAAAACAGCTTTTTTCGCTTTTTGCGGCTATTTCCACAGGCCCACATACCCCTCGTCGTGGAGCTGCTTGACAAACAGCAGCGCCATAGGCAGCAGGATCATCCCCGCCACGCCCAAAGCCCGGAACCCGGCGTACATGGCCGCCAGAGCCGCCAGGGGAGGCAGGCCCGCCTGGGCGGCCATGACCTTGGGCTCCAGAAGGCTGCGCACGGCGGAGATCACCGCATACAGGGCCGCCAGAGCCACCGCCCGGGGAGCCTGCCCCGCCAGCAGACACACCGCTGCCCAGGGCAGCAGCACCGTGCCGGTGCCGAACACCGGCAGGGCGTCCACCAGCGCGGTAACGGCGGCCAGCAGCAGGGCATACCGCTGGCCCATCAGCAGGAAGCCCGCCAGCAGCTGGCAGAAGGTGACCCCCAGCAAAATCGCCTGGGCCCGGCACCATTTTCCCAGGGTGGACAGCAGATTGGCCTTGACCCCTCTGGCCCGGTCCAGCCGGTGCCCCAGCTGCCGCCGGAAAAAGGCCATCACCCGGGGATAGCTGCCGGCGGTGAAGAACACCGCCAGGGCCGTGGTGCCGCAGAACAGGAACACCCCCGGCAGGGCGGCGGCCAGGGCCGCCGCCGCGGTGATGCAGGCCCCGCTGGCTCGCTGGGCAACTCCCGCCGCCAGGGTCCCCAGCAGGGCGGGGACCTCCTCCAGCCAGCTCCGCAGCCCCTGGGGACAGGCGGCGCAGAAGTCCTCCAGCCGCTGCCGCAGGTCTTCCGTCACGCCCGGCAGCCCCGCCAGAAGCCCGGGGAGCTGCCCCAGCAGCTCCGCCGCCTGGCGGATCAGCTGCCACACGATCACCGCCGCCAGCGCCAGTATGGCCCCGGTGACGGCGATGGTCACCACCGCCGCCGTAAACCCCCGCTTCAGGCCCATCCGGCGGCGGCACCAGGCGATCACCGGCTCCACCGCCGCCGCCAGGGCCAGGGCCAGCAGAAACGGCAGCAGCCACCGCAGCAGATACCGCACCCCCAGCCACAGCAGCACCGCCCAAACGGCCCAATAGGCAGTCCGCACCAAAAAAGCCCGCTGCTTTTCCTGCATTTTTGTATGCTCCCTCCCACGAAAACAGTTGTGTTTTGTCAAACAACATGGTATGATAATGGCCAAAAGAAACGGCGGGGCCGCGTCTCCGCCGGACACATCAGCGGAGGTTTACGGCCATGAGCAATCAGAAGTATTACATCGTATCGGCAGAAGCCCTGCCGGAGGTATTCGTCAAGGTGGCGGAGGCCCGCCGGATGCTCCAGGTGGGCGAGGCGGCCACCGTGGGCGAGGCGGCCCGGATGGTGGGCATCAGCCGCAGCGCCTTTTACAAGTATGAGGACGCGGTGCAGCCCTTCCAGGATATGAAGGCCGGCCACATCATCACGTTTTACGCCCTGCTGAAGGACAACCCCGGCGTGCTGTCCAACTTCCTGTCTATTTTTGCCAATTCCGGCGCAAATATTCTCACCATCAACCAGACCATCCCCACCAACGGCTGCGCCGGCGTCACCATCTCCGCCGAGACCCGGGACATGGTGGAGGATCTGGAGTCCATGATGACCCGCATCTCCGCCGCCGAGGGCGTGCTGAAGTTCGAGGTCCAGGCCGCCTGACCTCCAGTATATGCGCAAATCACAAAACCCCGCCCTGCTGTCAGCAGGGCGGGGTTTTGTGTTTATATTTTACTTTTTCTTGCCGCCGTGGGTGGCCTTCATGCGCTTTTCGTGGTTGAGAATGGTCTTGCGCATGCGCAGGCTCTCGGGGGTGACCTCCAGCAGCTCGTCATCGGCCAGGAACTCCAGGCACTGCTCCAGGCTCAGCTTCCGGGGCGGCACCAGGCGCAGGGCCTCGTCGGACCCGGCGGCCCGCATGTTGGTCATCTGCTTCTTCTTGCAGACGTTGACGGTAATGTCCTCCTGCTTGGGGGACACGCCCACGATCATGCCCTCATACACCTTGACGCCGGGGCCGATGAACAGAGCGCCCCGCTCCTGGGCGTTGAACAGTCCGTAGCTGACGGACTCGCCGGTCTCGAAGGACACCAGGGAGCCGGTGTTCCGGCGGCTCAGGTCGCCCTTATAGGGGGCGTAGCTGTCGAACACGGAGGCCATGATGCCCTCGCCCCGGGTATCCGTCAGGAACTCGTTGCGATAGCCGAACAGGCCCCGGGCGGGGATCAGGAACTCCAGCTTCATGCGGCTGCCCACGGGGGTCATCTCGATCAGGTCGCCCTTGCGGGAGCCCAGCTTCTCGATGACCGCGCCCACGGACTCGCTGGGCACGTCGGCCACCAGCCGCTCGATGGGCTCGCACTTCTTGCCGTCGATGGTGCGGTACAGCACCCGGGGAGGCGACACCTGGAACTCATAGCCCTCCCGGCGCATGGTTTCGATAAGGATGGACAGGCTCATCTCGCCCCGACCCGCCACGTTGAAGGCGTCGGTGGCGCCGTCGATCTCCGTCACCCGCAGGGACACGTCCTTCAGGGTCTCCCGGAACAGGCGGTCCCGCAGCTGGCGGGAGGTGACGAACTTGCCCTCGCGGCCGGCATAGGGAGAGTCGTTGACGGAGAAGGTCATCTCCATGGTGGGGGCGGAGATTTTCACAAAGGGCAGAGGCTCCACGCACTCCGGGGCGCAGATGGTGTCGCCGATGGTGATATCGCCGATGCCGGACATGGCGATGATATTGCCGGCGGTGGCCTCGGTGATGGGCTGCTTGCCCAGGCCCTGGAACTCGTACATGGACACGGCCTTGGCTTTCTTGGCCGGTGCGTCGGGGTCGTGATAGTTGCACACGGCGATCTCCTGGTTCTGCTTCAGGACGCCGCGCTCCACCCGGCCGATGGCGATGCGGCCCACGAACTCGTTATAGTCGATGGCGGACACCAGCATCTGGAAGGGCTGGTCCAGGTCCGCCTCGGGAGCGGGAATATAGCTGAGGATGGTGTCGAACAGGGGCTTGAGGTCCGTGCCCGGCACGTCGGGGGAGTAGGACGCGACGCCCTGGCGGGCGGAACAGAACAGCATGGGGGAGTCCAGCTGCTCCGGGGTGGCGTCCAGGTCCAGCAGCAGCTCCAGCACCTCGTCGATGACCTCATGGATGCGCTGGTCGGGCCGGTCGATCTTGTTGACCACCACGATGACCCGGTGACCCAGCTCCAACGCCCGGCTGAGGACGAAGCGGGTCTGGGGCATGGGACCCTCGGCGGCGTCCACCAGCAGGATAACGCCGTTGACCATCTTCAGGATGCGCTCCACCTCGCCGCCGAAGTCGGCGTGGC
>OGHL01000641.1_pt1 | contig 24009 bp, 24 predicted proteins | sample 1571391 | NCBI WGS metagenome assembly OGHL01 (sample SAMEA2581948, study PRJEB24529) | metagenome | biome: Human gut stool | place: China | collected 2011 | reverse complement strand
GGTTCTGGGCGGCGTCGTGGGTTCCTCCCGCGCCTGCGTGGACGCCGGCTGGATCAGCGCTGACCACCAGGTCGGCCAGACCGGCAAGACCGTGCATCCCAAGGTCTACATCGCTCTGGGTATCTCCGGTGCCATCCAGCACAAGGCCGGTATGCAGGATTCCGAGTGCATCATCGCCGTGAACAAGAACGAGTCCGCTCCCATCTTCGAGGTGGCGGACTACGGCATCGTGGGCGACCTGTTCAAGGTCGTTCCCGAGCTGATCGAGTCCATCAAGGCTCAGAAGGCCGCCAAGTAAACTTGTTTTACGTCAAATAAAAGAGGCTGGCCCTCTCGGGTAGCTGTTCATAAAACAGGTTTCACGAAACAAATAATCTGACAGTTGCCGGACAAGGGCTGCTGAAAAAGGAGTATGTGCCTTAGCGATACATACTCCTTTTTTGTAATGCTCTTTATACAGACAGCAATTGATTCCTGTAAGATTTGGGGTTGAAAAGTGCGAATTTGGCTTCATGTTTCAGTTCATTGCTCGTCATTTACTTCACACCCTGAACGTTATAGTGGTGGAAAGTTTCACAACTCGCCACCACTATTGTCCCATGTGTGTCCAGCTGCCCTCTGTTTTGACGGTTACCATGTTTCCCACCCACTGGTGTAAAAACGCGGAAGATTGGTTTCGATTCAGATTGTCGTGGATTTTTTGGTTGTAGTAATTTCTTAGGCATCTGTAGCAAGACGAGTCGCAATATCGACAAAGCGAAATGGATAACCAAACTTCCTCTGCTTCTCCTGTTTTGCCGGATGGTCCGTGATGACAGAGCCCAAGGAAAGAACATCTGGAGTAAAAGCCGTCGGGACATTAATTGAATATCGTTCATTCAAAAAGCGCGGCAGTTCAGAAGCTGAACTGCCGCACTTTTGCATCACCCCAGGCGGCGTCGAAGCTGACGGAGCACATCCTCTGCTCCCGCTCCACGCTGTAGATCGGCAGCTGCCGCTGCACGGCGGAGGCAGGCGTCCCGGCGGGATAGCTCACCGCCCAGAAGATGGCCCCCGCCAGCACCAGGGCCCCCACAGCCGCCACCGCCCGCCGCCGCAGCAGAAATACCCGCACTCTCCCGTTTCTCATGGCCATCCCGTCCTTTTCAGAGTTTGTAACAGCATATGCCGGGCCCGGGAGGGGTATGACCGCACTCTGTGGAATGACCATAACCTGGGCTGTATTTTTTTGCAGAATTGTCAGATTTCCTGTTGCAAAAAGGCGGAGAAGGGATTAAAACAAATCCTGAATTAGAATGCCTGAAAGTATGCGGGGACGGACTCCGCAGCCCCCAAGTACAGGGCACCAGAGAATCACATATCAAGGAAAGGAATGAACAAAATGAACCAATCGCAAACACGATCTCCGCGGAAGAGATTGCTGTCGCTGCTCCTGGCGGTGGTGCTGATGATCGGCCTGCTGCCGATCTCGGCATTTGCCAGCAACGTGGGCACCCAGGCGGACGACAGCGGCACGACCGCCGAAAACCAGGAGTTCCTGCGCATTTTCCACCTGGACTGCGGCAGAAAGTATTTCACCGTCAGTGAGATCGAGGGCATCATCGATCAGCTGGCGGAAAATCACTATACGCATATCCAGCTGGCCTTCGGCAACGACGGCCTGCGCTTCCTGCTGAATAATATGTCCGTCACGGTGAACGGGACGGAGTACGAGAGTGATGCTGTTAAGACGGCTATCCAGAGCGGCAACAGCGGCAACGGCCTTGCCGGTGCAGCTGCCGGTGTGCTGACCCAGAGCGATATGGACGCCATCATTGCCTATGCCAATAAATCGGGCATTAAGGTCATCCCTATGTTTAATGCCCCGGGACATATGTACACGGCAGTCAATGCGATGAACACTTTGGGCGTGGGCGGTAAGAGTAATATAATTAGTAACCTTAATGACGGTAGAACCTCCAACTGGGCTGTGGACCCCACGGACGCGACGGCTGTGGCCTTTGCCAAGGCCCTGCTCCAGAAGTATGTGACATACTTTGCGGGCAAGGGCAGCACCATGTTCAACATCGGTGCTGACGAAAGCGGCCTGGACAAGGACAACTATGCGTCCTATGCAAAGATGGTCAACGACATGAACGCAATCGTGAAGGCGGCGGGCATGACCACCCTGGCCTACAACGACGGCATTTACAGAGCCGAGTTTGCTTCGAGTCAGCCAGGTGTCAAGTTTGACAACGACATTGTCATTTGCTATTGGACAGAAGAGAAATCCATTAGCGTTGCGGAATTCTTGAGCAAAGGCTTCAAAATTCTCAACAACAACGGAGACTGGTACTATGTGCTGGGAGACTACCTGTATAAAGCTTGGTTATCTCCTCAGTGGAGTTATCAGAGTGCCTTAAGCAACCTACAGAGCATACCTGTAACGAAGATGATGGGCTACACGGGGACAGAGCAGCCCATGGGCAGCATCCTGTGCGTGTGGTGCGATGGCCCTAGTGTTGGTTATACGACGGGCTATGGCTATAGGGAAAAGAACCAGACCAACCAGCAGAGTGTCTACAACCTCATCAAGGCCATGGCAGAGTACAACCCCGACTACTTCACCGGTAAGGTAAAGCTGTCCGCCTCTGATGATGCCACGGGTGTCTCCGTTGCGGTGACTGGCGCCAAGGGCCAGAAGGCAACGGTGGAAGTGAAGAAAATTACTTCTGACTTTATCTTTGACACAGAAGCACACGTCTCCTATAACGTGACTCCCGCCGTTGATGGCAAGGCCTATACCGGTGAGGGCACCGTGACGCTGCCTGTTCCCGAGGGCTGGGCCACAGAGGCTTCCCGCATTCGCGCCTATATCATCGACAACGGCGCTGTGAAGCTGATTTCCGGCACCCTGTCCGGCGGCAAATACACCTTCCAGGTCCCCCACTTCTCCGAAATGGGCCTCGTCCAGCTGGCGGAGGGGGCACCTTCCAAGACCGAGAATATCACCCTGACCGTCGGCGGTACGAAGACTGTCAGCGTGGACGGCATACAGGAAATCGTCACCGCTCCGAATGGGCAGTATGCGACAGTTGCAACGAAAGATGTTCCCAGCGAAACGGTGAGCTATGAGGCTTCGGCTTCGGCCTACATTAAAGCATATACGGAAAACGGGAGCTATCCTGCGTCAAACCTCATTGATGGGAATACCAATACAAAGTATTGGTCATGGGGTCCCCAAGCTAAGGGCGCATGGGTGCAAGTGGACCTGGGTGTAGCAATCCCGTTTGATGCAGTGAGACTGACATCTTGTACAGGTGACGCTTGTACGAATGCAGAAGTTAAAGTTTCTGCTGACAAGAATAGCTGGACGACTATCGGCTCCTATAGCGGAAGCACGACTCCAGAGACATTTGATGTCAATGGGAACATTGGCAGTGTGCGTTATATCAGAGTAGAAATCACGGAGCCAAGCAATAATTGGTGGCAGTTGGCCGAAATTGAATGGGGCAACTATGATAACGGGAAATTCACTCGCATGGCGGCCTCTGGCACCGTGACTGTTCCGGAGCGGACATCCATCTCCTTCACCGGTGTTGCGGTTGGTAATACTACGGCCGTGATCGGTGACACGCAATACAACATTACGGTCAATGGCCGCGTGGAGATCCCCATCTCCATCATCGACTACCGCGCCGATGGTTTGCTGTTTGACTGGACGTACAATCCGGGCAGCACATATTCCGACTCTTATCGATATGGCCTGGTGCATACTAAAGCCGTCAACTGGGGTGTAGGTGATGGGAACGGCGTGAACGCATACATGAATGCCGATGGGAATCTGGAGGTAAGCGGCACAGCATACGGCGTTGAGAAGATTGAAGGGACTCTCATCCAACGGACGGGCAATGCAAACACAAGTACGAAGTTCTACCCGAATGGTACGGATAATGACTGGTCCCGTGCGGGCCTGGTAGAGACGAAGCTGGGCACCAATGGCATGCCGGTGTACACCGATGCCGCTGTTCGGTATGTGGCTGGTCTGCTGAAGGCCGGGTACTACAACGATGTTAGTGACAGCGATTATAACTGCAACTCCTATATTTACAAGACCTTTGTCGCGGAGGATGGCAAAAGATCGATTCAAAACGAATCCGCAACGGAGTTTTCTGCGCAGTTTGAGGTCACTAAATCCTATAACGATATCAAGACTGCCTACGACCTGGCCTGGTATCTGCTGAACACCATCTATCAGCCCGACACCGAAGCGACGGTCCCCGTTACCGATGTGGATGGGCAGCAGCGCGAAGTTCCCCTCTACGGTATGGCTGTGGATACCTACAAGTCCATTGTCCTGACGGCGGATGGTGATAAGTATACTTTTAAAGCGGGATACAAGATAAGCGATGAAAAGCAGTATCCCGAGAATGTTAAATTCGACAAGTCTAACGGAACAATTTCCAACGGCGGCGGCGATACAAACAACCTGGGCTTCTATCCCCTGGAGGGCCTGGGCTATGAGCAGAAAGGCCTGCTGAAGAATACCTCTTTCACGGATGGGGAGCACAGAAATGGCAGCTTCACCCTGCGGGGCGAGTCTCAGTTTGTGTACAAAGAGGCTTCCAACCTGTACTTCCAGTTCACCGGCGACGACGATGTGTACATGTACATCAACGGCGTCCTGGCTCTGGACCTGGGCGGCGCCCATGGCCGGAACACCAAGAAGGTGCAGCTGGACAAGCTGGATAAGGTCACCTACAAGCTGAAAGACGGCGAAGTGGCCACCTTCACGTTCTTCTATATGGAGCGCTGCTCCGATGCCTCCACCTTCGCCATCGAGACCAACATGGAGCTGGTCCAGCGCGATATCGCCGTGGAAAAGAATGCCTACAGCGACAGCGGCTACAAGACTCCGGTCGCCAGCGGCGCAGTGGTGGATAACGGAAGAAGCCTGTTCTATGACCTGGTGGTGACCAATCTGGGCAACACCACCATGACGGACTTCACCTTTGAGGATACCGACACCTTCACCGGCAAGGCCAATCTGGGTTATGACGTGACTGACGCAAGTGTGACGGCTGGATCGGGCCAGGTTTCTCTGTCCGCCAACGGATATACCTACTTCGTCACAGATGCAGACGGCAATCAGGTGGGTGAAACCAAGACCTGCGACACCCTGGATGCTCTTTCCACTGCGGTGGCGGGCGTGAACCTTGCAGCAAACCAGTCCCTGCATGTCCGCTTCCTGAAGGCAACGGTGGACGTGGCACCGAGCCAGATCATCTCCTATACCAACACGATCAAGGTCACGGCCAGTGCCGGTGGCGCAAGACTGTGGGGCGATGGCAGCCACAGCATCTATGCCTACAACGATGGCGGTACCGCGAGAACCTATGTGGTGGACTTCGGCCTGCCGCTGAAAATCGAAAATATCTTCGATCCCAGCGCGGAAAGCTACATTAATGGCACGATTACGCTGAATGGGCAGCCCAAATATGGCACGGCGGAGCTTACTGCCGCTGGCTACAAATCCAGCGTTGTGTACCGGCTGAACGCCAGGACCACCATCGATGGTCAGGACACCATTACGCTGAACGTGCCCTATAAGTTCGACAATGCGGAGAGAACCCTGCCCAAGACCCTGAACATCATCCCCGCCAGCAATGTGTACTACGAGGACAACCTGGCCAGCTTCGCCAATGGCGCGGGTTCCGCTGCGGGTGCTGTGTGGAGCCCTGATGGTACGGCTACGTCTGAGCAGCAGTCCGCTACCCAGGCCCTGGAAGAGCTGGGCGCTGCTACGCACAACGTCTACGGCTACGACACCGCCTACAACAGCTCCTCCATGCTCTCCATGGGCACTGCCCACAAGGTGACCGTGACGCCCGAGATGCTCAAGAATTGGAAGGACCATGCGGATTCCGCTTGGCCCACTGCCAGCTTCACCTTCACCGGCACCGGCTTTGACATCATCTCTCTGACGGACAACACCTCCGGCGCTATCCTGGTCAGCGTCACCGGTAAGGACTATAATAAGAACTTCCTGGTGGACAACTACTATGGGTATAACTATAACAAGGAAACCGGGGAGTGGACAATCGACAAGACTGGCGGCAACAACGCCCTGTACCAGATTCCCGTCATGAAGGTCGATGACCTGGATTATGGCACTTATAATGTAACGATCCAGGTGTTCTATCACGAGGCGTTTGACCAGACGGCTGACAAGGGGACTGAGAGTGATGATGGCTACAGCTTCTGGCTGGATGCCATCCGCGTTTACAACCCCATGGGTGACTATGCGGATTACACCAAGGATAATGAGGGTTATCCGCAGTACATCCAGTTGCACGACGAGCTGGTAAAGACGGCAGAAGAAAGTGGTGAGAAGAAGCTTGTGTTCATCGACGGAGCTGCAAATGCCACGATTGAACAGTATGCCAACTTCGGCCCCAACAACGAGGTCTATCTGGCAAAGGGTCAGGCCATCTCCTTCAAGGTGCCGGAAAATGACAGGATTGCCAGCATCCAGATCGGCGCCAAGGCTCCGGATGGCAAGTCTGCCAGCATGGTGGTGAATGATAATGATGAGAGTGCCAGGACACTCAACACCGCTACGGAGATGTACTATGAGATTTCCAAAACCGGTAATCAGTTCACCATCGCCAACAAGGGTGAGGGCATTCTGTCCCTGACCAACCTGAAGATCACCTATAAGACCAGTGGGCAAACGGTGACGCTGGAGAGCCTGACGGCCGCAGAGCAGGCCAACGCCGTTGCCATGGTCCAGGCCCTGTTTGCGGCTCCGGTGGAGACCTTCAGCCCGGAGACCTTCCAGGCCGACTGGGGGCGCGCGGTTCGCGCCGGTAAGCGGGCTACCCTGACGGTAAAGACCTCCGCGGATGTGGAAAGCATCACGGTGGACGGCCAGTCCATCACCACCTATACCACCCGCACCGAGCGCACCGGCTGGGGCTGGTGGTCTCCCAAGGTGACCTACCGCGTATTTACCTACACCACCACCGCTCCCGCCCAGACCACGGACTACGCAGTCTGCGCAGTGAATGCAGAAGGTACTGCCAGTGAGCCCATCACCGCCACCCTGACGGTGCGGCCCGCCACCTGGTGGAACTGGTGGTTCTGAGAAAGGAGCAATCGAAACTATGAAATCCTATGTAACCCCGATGCTGAGCTTCGAGAGCTTCGAGTTGACCAGCAATACGGCGACCAGCTGCGGGAACAACCAATATAACCATTCGACGGGGACTTGTGGTGTTGATATTGGTAGCACAGTGCTTTTCCTTTCATCGATACCCAATGTGTGCAGTATGCCGGTGGAGGATGGCTATGGAGGCTACTGCTACCACAACCCCAATAATGACAACAGACTCTTCAACTCCTGACCCAACCTAATACGCCGAAAGAGCCCTGCCCCCATGGGGCAGGGCTCTTTGCAAAGGAGCAATCTATGAAACGAACCATCAAGTGCGCCGCCCTGCTGCTGGCCCTGGCGCTGGTCCTGGCCTGCGCGGGCTGCGGGAAGAAGCAGCCCAGCCAGCCGGACGAATACGGCCTGGCCCCGGAGCCCTCCAAGCTGGACGGCGTGGCCATCGGCAATGATCTGGAAATCGTCAGCACCGGCCGCTACGCCGGGCTGTTTGTGGAGGACGGCACCGACGAGACCGTGTCCGGTGTGTTCTGCATCCGGGTGAAGAACACCGGCGAACAGAACGTGCAGTACGCCCACATCACCCTTTCCCGCAGCGGGGAGAGGTATGCATTCGATATCAGCACCCTGCCTGCGGGACAGACGGTCCAGGCACTGGAGCTGAGCCGCCAGGCTCCGCCGGACGAGCCAGAGGAGCTGACCGCCGCCGTGTCGCTGTACGCCGTGTTCAGCGAGCCGCTGTCCCTACATGAGGACCTGTTCGACATCACCACGGAGCAGAACACCATCACCGTTACCAACCGCGGCGACAGCGCCGTGTCCCAGGTGTATGTGTACTACAAAAACGCCAGCGGCGACCTGCTGCTGGGGGGCATCACCTATCGGGCCGGACTGACGGACCTGGGCCCCGGTGAGACCCAGAGCTGCTACGCCGGGCACTTTTCCGACGGCTCCCGGCTGCTGTTTGTGACCTATGCACCGTGAGTTTTACCGCTTCGGCGGCATGACCCTGGCCCTGGAGTCGCCGGACGGAGTGGCCGATTCGGCGCTGTGCCGCCCCTTCCGGACGGCGGAGGGGACGGCGGAGCACACCATCGCCCTGACCTTCAGCGACCGGCTGCCCCAGCCGCCGGATGACGCCGCCCACTGGGGGTGACGTTCCGCTGGTATACCGATGCCGGACAGCACACGCTGCAGCGCTACAGCGCAGCGGGGATGGCTCCGCAGTTCACCTATGCCGTTACTCGGGGCAGCCGCACGGAGGTGACCTTCGCCCGGCGCTACCGGGAGTCGCTATCCACCCAGACCGTGCTGGAGGCGGCGAGCCTGTTCGATATTCTGGCGGATGCCGGAATGCTGGTGCTGCACAGCTCCTATATCGTCACCCGGCAGGGGCAGGGGATCCTGTTCTCCGGCCCCAGCGGCATCGGCAAAAGCACCCAGGCCGCCCTGTGGCAGCGCTATGCCGGGGCGGAGATCGTCAACGGCGACCGCGCCCTGGTGCGGCCCGATACGGGGACCGTCAGCGGCGTGTTCTATGCGGGGACCTCCGGCATCAGCCGGAACGTCACGGCCCCGCTGCAGGCGGTGATCCTGCTGGAGCAGGGAAGCGAAAATCGGATTACTGCGCTGCGGCCGCAGGAGGCCTTTGCCCGGCTGCTGAGCCAGTGCGCCTACTATCAGCGGGACGCCGCTTCTGCGGCGCGGATGACAGAGCTGGCGGCGCAGCTGGTGACCAACGTGCCCGTCCGGCAGCTGACCTGCCGGGCGGATGGGGACGCCGTCCGGACCCTGGAAGAAGAATTGAGGAGGAGCTGACATGGAAACTGGCACCACGGAACCCCGGCTGTCCACCTATCTGCATGCCCGGGCCTGCCGGACCGGTACGCCCCTGGCGGGGAATTTCGAGCTGACGGCCCGGTGCAACTTCAACTGCAAAATGTGCTATGTCCACCTGACGGCGGAGGAGCAGCAGCGCCGGGGCCGGGAGCTGACGGCGGACCAATGGCTGGCCATTGCGGAACAGGCCCGCAGCCGGGGCATGCTGTTCCTGCTGCTGACCGGCGGCGAGCCGCTGATCCGCAAGGATTTCCGCTATTTGCTGACGGAGCTGAAGAAAATGGGGCTGCTGGTGTCCGTCAACAGCAATGGCTCTCTGATCGACCGGGACTGGCTGGATTTCTTCCGGCATGAGCCGCCCTTCCGCTTCAATATCACCCTGTATGGCGGCAGCGAGGCCACCTATGAGCGCCTGTGCGGCCGCCCCATGTTCGGCCGGGTGACGGAGAATATCCGGGCTCTGCGGCAGCTGGGCATCGGCGTGAAGCTGAACGCGTCCATGACGCCGTATAACGTGGCGGATATGGAGGCCATCTATGGCATGGCCCGGGAGCTGGAGATTCCCATGCAGCTGGCCACCTATATGTTCCCGCCTATCCGCCGGGACGAGGCCCTGGTGGGCTGCAATGACCGGTTCACCGCCTGCCAGGCGGCGGACTACAGCGTGCAGTGGGACAAGCTGCGGCTGGAGCCGGAGCAGTTCCGGCAGCGGGCCCAGGCCATGAAGCAGGGGATGGCGCTTCCGTCGGAGGACGAGGACTGCCAGGGAACTCCCGGCGAGGGGGTCATGTGCCGCGCCGGGCGCAGCGCCTTCTGGATCAACTGGCAGGGAGGGATGACCCCCTGCGGCATGATGACCCAGCCGATTTTCTCCGTGCCGGAAATGGGCTTTGACCGGGCCTGGGAGGAGACCAAAGCGGCCACAGAGAAGATCCGCCTGCCGGGGGAGTGCGCCGGCTGCCGCTTGAAGGAGGTATGCCACGCCTGCGCCGCCATGTGCGTGACGGAAACCGGCCGCTTCGACGTGAAGCCGGAGTATGTCTGCCGGATGACCCATGAGACGGTCCGACGGACCATTGAGGAGGCTGAAAATGGAAATTCGTAAGCAGCTGGTAAAGCGGAACATCGCAGGGGACGTGATCCTGGTGCCCATAGGCGATACGTCCCTGGAGCTGCAGGGGCTGGTGATCCTGAACGAGACCGGCGAGCTGCTGTGGGACCATCTGCCCCAGGCGGCGGATGCATCGGACCTGGCGGCGGCTATGCGGGCCGAATATGACGTGGACGAGGCCACGGCCCTGCGGGACGCCCAGGCATTTCTGGAGCAGCTGCGGCAGCTGGACATCATTTCTGAGTAAAACAGCGGGAGGGACGCATTGCGTCCCTCCCGCTGCAGCCTGTCGAAAAAGTCCGGCAAAAGCTGGGCTTTTTCGCGTTCTTATGATATATGGTCATAGATCAGCTGGTGCCGACGGAGCATTTGCTGCGAAGGATAGATGCAGCGGTAGACTTCACATGTCTGTATGAAATGGTCTGTATGAAATGGTGGAGCCGCTCTATTGCGAGGATAATGGAGGCCCCAGCATCGACCCGGTGGTGCTGTTCAAGATGGTGCTGATCCAGCATCTGTACGGACTGCCGTCTCTGCGGCGGACTGCGGAAGAAGTCAACGCAGACCGGGAAGCACACGGCAAAAAGCCTTTCGATGACGAAAATGAGCCGCCAAAGCCGCCGAAAAAAACGCAGAGATAACACCTCCCGGAAAAAGCTGGCTCGCCGCAAGAAAGATAAGACGCGCATGGTTACCAAAAGCGTAACCGACCCGGACAGCAGCCTGTTCGAAAAAGGAGACCACAAGCGGAAGTTTGCCTATGAAGCCCATACTGCATGTGACAAGAACGGTTTCGTGCTGGAAACCGTGGCGACTCTCGGAAATGCCCATGACAGCGTGGCTTTTGATGCAGTCTACGACAATGGAACAGAGAAATTTCCACAGGTAGAGACTATCGTTGCCGATTCCGCTTACAAAACGCCTCATATCTGCAAGAAGGTCTTCAATGACGGCAGAGTTTTATCCACAGCCTACAAGCGCCCGCAAACGATGAAGGGCGGCCATGAATCTGAAAAAGCCGGCTACTTGGAAATGGAAGGAGCGTTTTCGCTATGACCTTTCGCAGCTTTTTTGCGTTATATGCGTCCAAAATCCGACTGCCGCTTAATGCGCAGCCGGGTTTCTCGACAGGCATCCCCCGGCGCGATGCGCCGGGGGATGTCTTTTTCCCGTTATCCCTCTGATTTCGGTCCCTTCAGCCGGTCCAGCAGACGGCGAAGGGGACTTTTCTTGTCCACCGGTTTGTCCTCCGGCTGGGGCTCCGGCGGGGCGGCCAGCGCGGCCCGGACCCGGTCCAGGGCTTCCTTTGCCCCGGACACTCCGGCCCTTGTCCCGGCCTCATACAGCTCCTCCGCCCGGCGGAGGTCCCGCTCCACCCCCAGGCCCTGCTCATACAGCCGCCCCAGGCGGCATCGGGCCAGGTCGCTGCCCTGCTCCGCCGCCCGGCGGTACAGGTTGGCGGCAATGACGGGGTCCTTCTCCGTCCCCACGCCGGTCTCGTAGCAGATGCCCAGCCGGAGCATGGCCTCCGGGTGGCCCTGCAGGGCGGCCCGGTGATACATGTACGCGGCGTACCGGGGCTTTTTCTCCACCCCGTCGCCGGTTTCGTAGCACATCCCCAGCAGATACTGGGCCCGGGGCATTCCCACGGCGGCAGGCTTTTGCAGCAGGCGGGCGGCCTCCCGGTGGGACTCCGGGTCCTTTCTCCGCCGCAGCAGCCCCGCCAGGCAGTACTGACCCTCCAGTTCGCCCAACGCCATGGCCCGGCGATAGAGGTCCTCGGCCCGCTGCACATCCTGCTCCACGCCGTGGCCGGTTTCATAGCACACCCCCAGCCGGGTCATGGCCCGGGGATGCTCGCGCTCCGCTCCCCGGCGGAAATATTCCGCCGCCCGGTCATAGTCCCGCTCCGTGCCGTGGCCGAAGTAATAGCACATGCCCGTCTGGCAGAGGGCCTCGGTATAGTCCCCCTGGGCGGCAGCCAGGAAGCAGCGGAAGGCCTCCTGGGCGTTCTGCTCCACCCCGGTGCCCTGGTCATAGCTCAGGCCCAGAAAGTGCCAGGCCCGGGGATAGCCCCCCTCCGCCGCCTGGCGGAACAGCCGGACGGCCTCCCGGTCGTCCTGGTCCACCCCCTTGCCCTGGTGATGCAGCACCCCCAGGGCGCACTGAGCGTCGGGGTATCCGGCCCCGGCGGCCTCCTGGTACAGGGCCAGAGCCCGGGACACGTCCTGCTCCACGCCGTCGCCGAACTCGCAGCACACCCCCAGCAGATACTGGGCCCGGGGCAGCCGCTGCTCCGCCGCCTGGGCAAAGCAATAGGCGGCCTTTTTCAGGTCCTTCTCCACCCCCTGGCCGAAAAAATACATCACGCCCAGGTTGCACCGGCCCATGGGATAGCCTCCCTCCGCCGCCCGGCGGTACAGCTCCACGGCCTTTTCCAGATTCTTTTCCACCCCCTGGCCGCCTTCATAGCACACGCCCAGGTTGCACAGAGCCGGGGCATAGTCCCCGGCGGCGGATTCCTGATACAGGCGGCAGGCCCGGTCCTCGTCCCGCTCCACGCCGAAGCCGTTGTCATAGCACACCCCCAGCCAGTAAAGGCCCGCCGGGTCGTCCGGGGCCGTCTGGGAAAACCACCGGAAGGCCTTTTCCGGGTCCTTGGCCGCGCCGCCAATGCCGTACAGGCAGTTCATGCCCATCTGCACCACGGCGTTGGCGTCGCCGTCCTCCGCCGCCTGGCGGCAGTCCTCCAGGGCCTGACGGCGGCGGTCCGCCAGCTTCAGAAGCTCCGGGGAAAAGACCACGACCTGGGGGTCCTGGGGATTCTGGGGTTCGCGCTGAAATGGTTCGTGGTCCGTCATTTTATCGCTCCTTATCGAATGATCGTTTTATCGGAAGGACAGCAGCTCCTCCGTCTCCTTGCGGCCGGGACCGTTTTTCCACTGCTCGGGATAGCCCATGGCGATGAGGCAGGCGGGGCGCAGGCCCTCCAGCTCCAGCAGACGCCCGGCGGCGCCGGCGTCAAATATGCCCAGGATGCAGGTGCCGATGCCCAGGTCCCGGGCCGCCAGACAGAAGGTCTGGGCGGCGATCCCGGCGTCGAACATCTCCCACCCGGCGGCCTGGCTCTCCGTCAGCGGGGCGTCCCCCTGGCCGGACAGGCCCGGCACATAGGCGATCACCGCCAGGGCGGCGGCCCGGTTGATGGTCTTGGTGTTGAAGCCCTGGCCGGGGATGCACTCCCGGGCCATCCGCTCCTTCAGCGCCGGGTCATCAATGACGATATATCGCACGGGCTGGGTGTTCTTCCAGCTGGGGGAAAACCGGGCCAGGTCCACCACCCGGCGGATGTCCTCCCGGGGGATGGGGGTTTCCTGAAAACGGCGGCAGCTGACCCGCTGCCGGATGCATTCTGCGGTGGTCATGGGATGATACGCTCCTTTTGGTAATAGTATTTTTTATTGTAGCACAAATTTTTCTCTCCGTAAAGGGCGGCGGGGCCGTACTTGTAAAATCCGGGAAAATGTGATACAATGCGAGATATTATCGGGACAAAGCCGGGAAATGGGGGGACAAAAAATGGGTCTGCACGACGGGCACCGCCAGCGCATGCGCCAGCAGTTTTTATCCCACGGACCCCAGAGCATGGCCGACCATGAGCTGCTGGAGCTGGCCCTGTTTTACGCCATCCCCCGCCGGGACACCAACGAGACCGCCCACCGGCTGCTGGAGCAGTTCGGCTCCCTGGACCGGGTGCTGACCGCCCCGGAGCAGGAGCTGGAGCAGGTGGAGGGCGTGGGGCAGAACGCGGCGGTGCTGCTGCGGCTGATAGGCGCCATGGGGGACCGGGCCAGGCGGCCGGGCCGGGAGGAGAAGATCGTGGCCTCCGTGGACCAGGCCGGGGCCTATTTCCTGCGGCTGCTGGACGGACAGCGGACGGAGCAGCTGTATCAGCTGTGCGTGGACGGCAAGGGAAAGGTCCTGTCCTGCCGGATGCTGTCCCAGGGGCAGGCGGACATGACGGTGCTGAGCCTGCGGCAGGCGGTGGAAAACGCCCTGCTGTCCGGGGCCAGCGGCGTGTTCCTGGCCCACAACCACCCCAGCGGCGTGGCCCTGCCCTCCCAGGCGGATGTTCAGGCCACCGTCCAGGTCCGGGACGCCCTGAAGCGGCTGGATATCCGGCTCATCGACCACATTATTGTGGCCGATGGAGACTATGTTTCCATGGCCTCCAGCGGACTGCTGCGGTAGATTCCCGCCATTTTAGGCAAATTCACGAAGAAAATTGACAGAAAAGGGTAGAAATGCCGCAAAGAATCTGTTATAATAAGGGAATCTTATAATCTAATATGAGATATTACTTTTGCTTGTAAAAATGCGAATAAAAAAACAGGAGAAACCAATGGAAACACAGAAAAGACGGCGGGGCGACCGCCGTGACGGTCGGCTGCTGCGGGAACTGGATTCCCTGCACTTCATCACCGGCATTATTTACCCCAACCGCTGCGACAACGAGGCATACATCTCCGAGCGCATCGACCTGACCCCGGTGAAGGCCTATATGGCCCGCCGGAACGAGACGGAGAAGGACTTCCCCTATACCTATTTCCACCTGGTGCTGACGGCCCTGGTGAAAACCATCACCCTGCGGCCCAAGATGAACCGCTTCATCGTCAACGGCAACTTCTTCCAGCGCAATGAGGTGACGGCGTCCTTCGTGGTGAAAAAGCAGTTTTCCGACAAGGGGGCCGAGGCCCTGGCCATGCTGCACACCACCGGCGACGACAACATCGACACGGTCCATGAATACATCCGCCAGCAGGTGACGGAGTGCCGCTCCGACAAGGTGGACAGCACCACCGGCGAGATGGACATCCTCAACAAGCTGCCCCGGTGGCTGGGCAAGGCGGCGGTGCGGTTCATCATGTGGCTGGACAAGCGCGGCTGGGTCCCCGACAGCATGACCTGCAACGACCCCTACTACAGCTCCGTGGTGCTGTCGAACCTGGGCTCCATCAAGCTCAAGTGCGGCTATCACCACCTGACCAACTGGGGCACCTGCTCCGTGTTCTGCATCATCGGCGAAAAGAAGATGAGTCCCTTTTACGACGCCGACGGCAGCGTGACCATGCGGGAGACCCTGGATCTGGGTCTGACCATCGACGAGCGCCTGGCCGACGGTTATTATTACTCCAAGTCCATCCGGCTGCTGAAGTATCTGCTGGAGCACCCGGAGGAGCTGGAGAAGCCCTTGAAGGAGGAAGTATCTTATGAGTAAAGCCGCTCAGGTAAAAGCGCCCTGGCTCAACAGCAGGGACCCCGGGGTGCCCGCTACCCTGACGTATTCGGAGCTGTCCATGTGCGGCCGGGTGGAGGAGATGGTGCGCCGCTATCCCGACTACATCGCCTATGAGTTCATGGGCAAGTGCACCACCTATGCCGACATGTGGAAGAAGATCAACGCCTGCGCCAAGAGCCTGAAGGCCATCGGCATCCGGGAGGGCGACAAGGTCACCATCTGCATGCCCAACGCACCCCAGACCCTGTGCATGTTCTACGCCGTGAATATGGTGGGCGCCATCGCCAACATGGTGCACCCCCTGTCCGCCGAAAGCGAGATCGCCTTCTATCTGCGGGATTCCGGCTCCGTGGCGGCCATCACCCTGGACCAGTTTTATCCCAAGTTTGAAAGCGTCCGCAAGGCCGTGGACCTGCCGTGCCTGATCGTCACCTCCGTGGCCGACGAGCTCAAGCCCCTGCTGAAGGTGGGCTATAAGCTCACCGAGGGCCGCAAGAATCCCAAGATCCCCGCCGGCCGGGCAGGCGTTCTGTCCTGGAAGGAGTTCCTGCGCCGGGGCGAATATGTGGAGATCTATCAGGTCCGCCGCAAGGCCGAGGACCCCGCCGCCATCCTGTATTCCGGCGGCACCACCGGCGTGACCAAGGGCATCCTGCTGTCTAACCGCAACTTCAACGCCCTGGCCGCCCAGATCATCGCCACCAACCCCTTCTTCCGGCCCGGCCACAAGATGCTGGCCATTATGCCCATGTTCCACGGCTTCGGCCTGGGCGTGTCCATCCATTCCATGGTGGCCAACGGCGGCCACTGCATCCTGATCCCCCGCTTCACGGCCCAGAGCTATGCCGAGCTCATCAAGAAGCACAAGCCCAATCTCATTGCCGGCGTTCCCTCCCTGTTCGAGGCCCTGCTGCGGGTGAAGGAGATCGAGGGGGCCGACCTGAGCTGCCTGCTGGGCGTGTTCTCCGGAGGCGACAGCCTGTCCGTGGAGCTGAAGAAGCGGTTCGACGCCTTCCTGAAGGAGCACGGCGCATCCATCACCGTCCGGGAGGGCTACGGCACCACCGAGTGCGTCACCGCCAGCTGCCTGACCCCCATCCACAAGCAGAAGGAGGGCTCCATCGGCATCCCCTTCCCGGATACCTATTATAAGATCGTCAAGCCCGGCACCCAGGAGGAGGTCCCCTACGGCGAGGAGGGCGAGATCTGCCTGACCGGCCCCACCATGATGCTGGAGTATGTCAACCACCCCGAGGAGACGGCCCAGACCAAGCAGACCCACGCCGACGGCCTGACCTGGGTCCACACCGGCGACCTGGGCATGATGGACGAGGAGGGCTTCATCTATTTCCGCCAGCGCATCAAGCGCATGATCGTCACCAACGGCTACAACGTGTATCCCTCCCAGCTGGAGAACATCCTGGACGGCCACGAGTACGTCCACCTGAGCTGCGTCATCGGCGTCAAGGACCCCATCAAGATGCAGCGAGTCAAGGCATTCGTGGTGCTCAAGCCCGGCTATGTGCCCACGGAGGCCTGCAAGCAGGAGCTGATGGACTACTGCCGCAAGCACATCGCCAAGTATGCCATGCCCTCGGACATTGAGTTCCGGGAGGAACTGCCCAAGACCCTGGTGGGCAAGGTGGCCTATCGGGTGCTGGAGGAGGAAGAAAACGCCAAGCTGGACGCCAAGGCCGCCGAAAATGCCAAGATCGACGCCCAGCGCCGCCAGCTGGAGGAGGAGCGCAAGGCCGCCGTTCAGGAGCGCAAGGCCAAGAAGGCCGCCGAGGCCAAGGCAAAAAATCCGGACAAGGACGAGGCCAAGGCCCAAGAGGCTGAAATCCCCAAGGAATAAAGCAAGGAGGCTTGTCAATGGACAGGGAAATGAGACGGCAATACACGGTATTGGTGGACTTCCTGGGCCACATTCTGGGCCCGGACTATGAGGTGGCCCTTCACGAGCTGAAGGACGACTCCAACGAGATCATCGCCATTGCCAACGGCGAGCTGACCGGCCGCCACCTGGGCTCCCCCCTGAGCAACAAAATGCTGGAGTATCTCACCAGCCACCTGTACGAGACCCAGGACTATGTGCTGCGGTTCGAGTCCACCGCCATCACCGGCAAGAAGATGTGCTCCAACTCCCTGTTCATCAAGGGGCCCCACAACGAGCTGGCGGGCCTGCTGTGCATCAACTTCGACAGCAGCCGCTATCAGGAGCTGTCGGCCCGGGTCATGGACCTGTGCAGCAATATGCTGACGCCGGGGGTGCAGAGCGGCACCCGCCTGATCGTGGAGGACGACACCGACCCCACCGCCGAGCCGCCGGAAAAGACCTATCCCACCTCCATCGCCGGGGCCACCGCCAGCATCGTGTCCGAGGTGGTGTCCAGCTATCCCGTGCCGGTGGAGCGGCTGACCCAGGACGAAAAGATGGAGATCATGGCGGCCCTGAACCGCAAGGGCGTGTTCCTGCTGAAGGGCTCCGTCAGCTATGTGGCCAAGGAGCTGCACAGCTCCGAGGCCAGCATCTACCGCTATCTGGGAAAGCTCAACAACCGGGCATAAGCACGCAAATCCCCCTTCGGAAAGGTTCTCCGAAGGGGGATTTATTTGTCAAAAAACCGGGGGCGGACTTTCGTCCGCCCCCGGGAGGTTATATGAGAATCAGTCCTGGGTCTCGATGAGGCCGTAGCCGCCGTTGTTGCGGCGGTACACCACGCACACGGCGGAGGTGTCCATGTTGCGGAACACATAGAAGGTGTGGTCCAGCAGGTTCATCTGGAGAATGGCCTCCTCGGTGGTCATGGGCTTCACGGCGAAGCGCTTGGTGCGCACCACGTCGAACTCCGGCTCCTCCACCACGTCGAACTCGGCGGGGATGTTGGAGGTCAGGGCGTCGGGCCGCAGGTTCCGGGCCAGACGGGTCTTGTTCTTGCGGATGCGGCGCTCGATAAAGGCCACGGCCTCGTTGATGGCACCCCGCATGTCGCCGTCGGGGTCCTCCTCCTGGGCGCGGAACAGGGTGCCGTTGGCAGTGCGGATGGTCAGCTCCACCACGCAGCGGTTCTTTTTCTCCACGGCGAAGGTCACAAATGCGTCCGCTTCCTCCGGGAAATACCGATCCAGCTTGCTGATCTTCTTTTCGGCATATTCCTTGATGGAGTCATTCAGAGCGATCTTCTTGCAGGTAAATGTGAACTTCATAGTTGGTTGCTCCTTTCGCAGGTATCCCTTTCGGGGCAAGGGTCGGGGAGATGGTTCCCTTTATCCTTGGACGTATTATAACATATTGCCGGGCGCTTGAAAAGTAGCCCCGTGCATTTTTGGCAGTTATTCACAAAAAATTAAGATTTTCTTGTCATTCGACGGCATATGACAAAGGTTCCTATTTACACGGCGGCCAAAACGGCGTATCATAAGCATCGGAAGCTTTCCAATATCCCACCCGCTTGGGCCGCCCTGCTTGCAGGGCGGCTCCTTTTTTTCCGCAGGCCCTTGACAAACCGGGAGGCTGGGGTATCATGGGCTGTGAGAAAAGCAGCCGGCAGGGAGGAAACCATTATGCGCGGTAAGAAAATGTCCCAGGCCATGGCCTTCATCGTGCTGTTCGGCATCGTCAGCCTGTTTTCGGACATGACCCACGAGGGCGCGTCCAGCATCCGGGGCGCGTATCTGGCCCTGCTGGGGGCCTCCGCCGGGACCATCGGGTTCATTTCGGGCCTGGGGGAGCTGGTGGGCTACTCCATGCGGTATGTGTTCGGCAAGCTGACGGATAAGAGCAAGCACTACTGGCCCTTGACCATCGCCGGGTATGTGCTGGACGTTCTGGCGGTCCCGGCCCTGGCCCTGGTGGGAGACCACGGCTGGATCTGGGCCTGCGCCCTGCTGGTGATCCAGCGCATGGGTAAGGCCATCAAAAAGCCCGCCAAGGACACCATCATGTCCTTTGCCGCCTCCCAGGAGGGGGTAGGCAAGAGCTTCGGCATCCAGGAGGTGCTGGACCAGATCGGCGCGTTCCTGGGGCCGGTGCTGCTGTATGTGGTGATGCTGCTGAAAACCGACGGCACCACCTTCCAGGTGTATGCCACGTGCTTTGCGGTGCTGGCCATCCCCGGGGCCATCACGCTGATCCTGCTGCTGGTGACCCGGCGGAAATTCCCCAACCCGGAGCACTTTGAGCCGGAGCCCAAGGAGTACGTCCCCTTCCACATGAAAAAGGAGTTCATCCTGTATATCGCCGGCATCAGCCTGTTTGCTTTCGGCTTCATCGACTATTCCATCATCATCATGCACGTGTCCCGGACCTTCACCGGTGTGGCGGCGGGCCTGCGGGAAACAGGAAGTCTGATCTCCAGCGGAACGCTGCCGCTGCTGTATGCCGGAGCCATGCTGGTGGACGCGGTGGCGGCCCTGTTCTTCGGGCTGCTGTATGACAAGAAGGGGGTCCGGGCCCTGGTGTGGAGCACGGTGCTGTCGGCGCCCTTCGCCATCTTCGTGTTCGCCGGGCACTCGGTGGCCTCCCTGCTGGTGGGCATCGCCCTGTGGGGCGTGGGCATGGGCGCCCAGGAGTCCATCCTGAAGGCGGCGGTCAGCTCCATGGTGCCCAAGGCCAGCCGGGCCACGGGCTACGGCGTGTTCGAGTGCGCCTTCGGCGTGTTCTGGTTTTTGGGCAGCTGGCTGCTGGGGGTGCTGTACGACGTCAGCATCCCGGCCATGATCGCCGTGTCCGTGGCGGCCCAGCTGGCGGCCATCCCCCTGTACATCGCCTCCTCCCGGCGGCAGCTTACAGCCAACCCATGAGCTGCACAAAGCTCCAGAGGAGCTTCGCGCCATAGAAGATGATGACCCCGCCGCAGACCTTGTTGATGACGTTGAGGATCTTTTCGTTGAAGCGGCTGCCCAGCAGGGACACCACCGTGGACAGGGTCAGAAACCACAGGGCGGAGGCGCTGCCGAAGCCGCAGATAAACGGCAGGTCGCCGCCCTCCGGCAGGCTGGCCCGGAAGGCTCCCAGCATCATGGTGCCGTCGATCAGGGCCTGGGGATTGATCCAGGTGACCACAAAGGCGGAGGAGACCAGCTTCCAGATGGGGACGTTGACGTCCCGGCCGCCCTCCAGGGAGGCCGTGGACCGCAGAAGGCCGATGCCGATCCAGATGACGATGAGGCTGCCGATGCCCAGGATGACCTTCTGCAGCCAGGGCAGGGCCTGCATCAGCGCCCCGGCCCCCAGGAAGCACGACACCCCCAGGGACACGTCCCACAGGATGACGATCAGGGCGGTGAGATACACCCGGCTGCGCCGCTGGGTCAGGGCGCTGTTGATGACGAACAGATTCTGCAGCCCGATGGGGGCCACATATGCCAGGCCCATGGTGAGGCCCTGAAGATATATACGCATTTGCTATTTACTCCTTTTTTCTTATCTGCTATAATCGTATCATAATCCCGGGAAAAAGCAAGAGCGCAGAAAATTATGAGCAGGTCAGGAGGAGCTTACCATGTCCCATTACGACTGCCCCTGTATGGAAAAGTGTCCCCTGCACTGGGCCATGAGCCGCATCGGCGGCAAGTGGAAGGTGCAGATCCTCTGCTCCGTGGCCAACGCCGGGACCATCCGCTACAACGCCCTGCGGGCCAAGCTGGACGGCATCAGCAACACGGTGCTCTCGGCGGCCCTGCGGGAGCTGGAGGGGGACGGCCTGGTGCGGCGGCAGGCGTATCCGGAGGTGCCGGTGCGGGTGGAGTACAGCGCCACGGAGCGCTGCATGCGCCTGCTGCCGGTGCTGGAGAGTCTGTCCGACTGGGCCGAGGCGGAGATGGACGGCCCGGAAGAAAAATTCCCGGAATAGGGGGAATTTTTGAAAAAAAGTGTTGACAACATGGGCGGTGCTGTGGTATATTAATTCTTGCCTGTCGGGGAGACGACATGGCGGCGTAGCTCAGTTGGCTAGAGCATGCGGTTCATACCCGCAGTGTCACCGGTTCGAATCCAGTCGCCGCTACCATCGACCGGTGAGACGCGGGAGCGTCTCGCCGGTCATCCCCTCAGCAAACAAAGACGGCCCGTTGGTCAAGTGGTTAAGACACGGCCCTTTCACGGCTGTAACATGGGTTCGAGTCCCGTACGGGTCACCACTTCGGCAATCCGTAAACGGGATTGCCGAATAAACGGAGGCTTAGCTCAGCTGGTTAGAGCGCCTGCTTCACACGCAGGAGGTCACTGGTTCGAGTCCAGCAGTCTCCACCAAACAGCACCTGATTTCGTAAGAAATCAGGTGCTGTTTTCGTTTATGCCTTATCACCGCCGAGGGATTCCCTCCCGGTGTGTTCACCACGCAAAACGGATGCATGCCGGAGCGCTCCGACGGCGCAAAGGCGTGCTTGCGATATGTCCGTTTTTGTCGTAAAGTGCGGAAGAAGGATTTTCACCTATTTCGCTCAGGGGGGGATATCGTGGCCTTATACACCAAGAAGCTAATTATGACCACCTTTCAGGAAATGCTTGCCGAAATGCCCTTCGACAGGATCACCGTGTCCGCCCTGGTCAAACGTGCGGGGGCAGCCCCAATACGTTTTACTATCACTATCAGGACATCTATGCCCTGCTGGACGACTGGTTTCAAAAACAGGTGGACGCCCTTGTTCCGGCGGGAGAGCCCATCGAGTGGAAGCCGGTTACGAAGAACATTCTGCGCGAATGCCGGGCCCACTCCAAAACCATCTATCATGTGTTTGATTCTCTTTCCCGGGACCGGCTGGGTACGCTGTTTGAAAACTTCCTGCACAGCGCCGTTCAGGACGCCGAATAAACGGAACCTCCCGCAAGGGCTGCCCCGAAAGGGGCAGCTTTTTTGCGCAAAAAAGGAAAACTGCGCAAATTTGCGCATTGAGCCGACTGTCCTGAAATTCGGAGGAAGCGGCCTCTTTCGCCATGGTATTCGCGTTCAGATTCCGTTAAACTTATAAAACTACGATTGGTAAACGCCGCATTTTCATCCCCCGCACCCGATGGCCCCCACCCACCTGAGCATTTAACCGAAGAAAGAGGCAAGCCTATGCTGACTTATCACATTCTATACAGTCCCCACGCGGGGAGCGGACGCGGCCAGAAGGCCGCGTATCGGCTGAACGTACTGCTGCCTGACGACAGGCTGCTGTTCCGCGATATCACGGAAATCGATGATTACGGAGCCTTCTTTCGTTCCCTCCGGGACGATGACCGGGTTGTGATTGCCGGAGGAGACGGAACGCTGAACCGCTTCATCAACGACACCATCCCGCTCCGGACCGACTGCGGCATCTACTACTTTGCCACCGGCAGCGGCAACGATTTCCTCGCCGACATCGGCGGTTATTACCGCTGAAGGCCCTGACGGTATTCCCGTCCATTTTCAAGGGTGAGCATATCCGGCATATCCATGTGGTGGAGGTGCTGACCGGGCAGAACATCACGGTGGAATTTGACCGCCCCGCCCCGCTCCAGATCGACGGGGAGACCATCCCGGGCGTATCCTCCTATCGCGCGGCGGCACATTCACAGATTCCGGCAAAAACGTAAAAACGATTCAATAACAGAAAGGAAAATGATCTATGGGAATCACCGATAAAATTTCTCATGCGGCGGAGCGCAAGGCCTTTGAGACCATCCCCGACGGCAAGTGGGCCCACTATACCCAGCGGCTGATCCGGGAGAACGACCCCTATATTCTCAAGACCTTCCTGACCAACGCGGCCTACGAGGGCGGCTTCCGGGGCTATCAGACGGCGCAGGAGACGGCGGAGAAGTACGACATCAACGTGCCGTGGCTGATTTTGATGGATCCCACCTCCGCCTGCAATATGCACTGCACCGGCTGCTGGGCGGCGGAATATGGCCACAAGCAGAGCCTGCCCTTCGAGGAAATGGACCGGGTGCTCACCGAGGCCAAGGCCCTGGGTACCCACGCCTGCCTCTTCACCGGCGGCGAGCCGCTGCTGCGGAAAAAGGACATCATCCGCCTGTGCGAAAAGCACCGGGACATGGCGTTCCACGCCTTCACCAACGGCACCCTCATCGACGAGGATTTCTGCCAGGAGATGCTGCGGGTGGGCAACTTCTTCGTGTCCATCAGCGTAGAGGGCTTTGAGGAGGCCAATGATGGCCGCCGCGGACGCGGGCACTTCCAGAAGGCGCTGGACGCCATGGATCTCATGCGCAGCCACCGCATCCCCTTCGGCGTCTCCATCTGCTACACCAGCAGGAACTATAAGGTGGTCACCAGCGACGAATTCCTGGACCTGCTCATTTCCAAGGGCTGCGTCTTTGCGTGGTACTTCCACTACATGCCCGTGGGACTGAACGCCGACACCTCCCTCCTGCTGACACCGGAGCAGCGGACCTATATGAAGGACCGGGTCCGTGAAATCCGCGGCGTCACCGGCGGCAAGGAGCTGTACTGCATCGACTTCCAGAACGATGGCGAGTTTGCCGGCGGCTGTGTGGCCGTTGGCTGCATCTACTGCCACACCAACGCCGCAGGCGATGTGGAGCCCTGCGTATTCATCCACTATTCCAGCGCCAACATCCGGGAAAAGAGCTTTCTGGAATGCCTGCAGCAGCCGCTG
>OGHL01000626.1_pt1 | contig 24272 bp, 12 predicted proteins | sample 1571391 | NCBI WGS metagenome assembly OGHL01 (sample SAMEA2581948, study PRJEB24529) | metagenome | biome: Human gut stool | place: China | collected 2011 | reverse complement strand
AGAGAAGAATGTATAGAAAATACCTATAAGCTGTCAGAATATACGACTACCTATAGGTATCATGACAAAAAATCAGACAAGACACTTCTTCATCAATAATAATATGCCTATAAATCTTGAAATATAGATATTCTTATAGGAAATGTTTAACAACATTATAGTGAATTTATCCAATATATGCTACTAAATCAGAGTCTTGAACGTTATTCAGTAACAGATTTCTTGGCAGAACAGCAAGTCTTAACCCGACATATGTCAATACGGATTTAATATCTTATGTTTCAGTTGGCATTGCGTGCACAATAATATTGCAACTCATATATATAAAGCTGAAGCGCAGAGCATAAGAAAACACCTCTTAATCAGCAATATACATTCTGATTAAGAGGTGTTTTTCTTCGTCCATTATTAGTAAGTATACTCATGGCGAGGGCAATAATAAAATGCCTGAAGCTGACTGTTACGGTTATAGGTAACTGTATAACAATCGGCTGGTGCATCAGCATAAGTCTCAGGATTAACTCTGATAGTTATTGTCTGTCTGTGAGACTGTCCACTGTTACCGTGTTCTGCACTGGTATTATCCTGTCCTACCCCTTTGAGATTACTGATAGTCTGGACTGGGTACACTTTTGAATTGCGAATAACTCCATTTGCTGCAATAATCCCTCCTTGGACCTTATTTCAAAATGTTACTTCTACATTATATATCGGTCAAACGTGTTATATTATTACATTGAATTTCTTTATAAAAATGTATGATAGAGGAAGATAATGCGTAAGATAAGCCCCATTCCGGACTAATCCGGAGTGGGGCTTATTATACGCATAAGCAGTTAATGCTTAATTAATCAATTTCTTTTTTCTTAATTCTGTCAAGATAATCTTTAGTTTCTTTAGCAACCACACCGTTTAAAGCAACGAGTGCAATAAGGTTAGGAATAGCCATCAGACCATTAAATATATCTGCAATTGTCCATACCGCAGATACTGTCATATAAGGACCGATGAATACGCAGAGGATATATACCCATCTGTATGCCTTGATACATTTCTTCTTACCATTAGTAAGGTATTCAAGGCAGCGCTCAGAATAGTAGTCCCAGCCAAGAATAGTTGTAAATGCAAAGAATACGAGGCATAACATAAGAATAAATGAAGCAACTCCATCAGGGAATGGAAGTCCTAACTGAAATGCTTTAGTTGTTACTGCAACACCTTCAAGCCCCATATCGTAAGCTCCTGTAAGAACAATTGCAATACCTGTAATTGAACAGATGATAATAGTATCAATAAAAGTACCTGTCATAGAGACAAGACCCTGACGTACAGGTTCATTGGTACGGGCGGCAGCAGCGGCAATAGGTGCACTACCAAGACCTGCCTCATTAGAGAAGATACCTCTTGCAATACCCTTCTGCATAGCTACAACCATGGCACCAAGGGCACCACCAGCAGCGGCCTTAAGACCAAATGCACTCTGCACAATTGTAAGGATGGCAGCAGGAACATCTGTAATATTAAATAAAATAATAAGAATACCTGCTAAAAAATATGTTGCAGCCATGAAAGGAACAATAACCTGAGCAACCTTAGAAATTCTCTGGATTCCACCAATAAGAACAAGAGCAACACAGAATGTAAGGATAAGACAGCTTATAACTACAGTCCATGAATATGTTCTTCCAAATAATGAAACAGTCCATGCGTTGTTAGGATCAAAGAAATTATTAACAGCAGAAGAGATTCCGTTTACCTGTGTAAATGTACCAATTCCTAAAAGACCAACGCCTATACCAAAGAAAGCAAATATCTTGGCAAGCCATTTCCACTTAGGTCCCATACCATGTTCAATATAGTTAAAAGGACCACCAACAACATGACCATCTTCGTCAACCTGTCTGAACTTAACTGCTAAAAGACATTCTGCGTACTTGGTAGCAGTACCAACTAAGGCAGCAAGCCACATCCAGAATAATGCACCAGGACCGCCTGAGACAATAGCAGTAGCAACACCTACGATATTACCTGTACCAATTGTTGCTGAAAGTGCTGTACATAGTGCTGCGAAACTGCTCACTTCACCGTGCTTTCCATCAGTTTCGTCTTTGAAAATGTACTTAAAAGCACGACCAAGATTAGTAAACTGAACACCCTTAAGTCTGATAGTAAGAAACAGACCAACTGAAAGTATAAGGACAATGAGTGGGATTCCCCAGACATATGCGTCAATAGTATCGAGAATAGTATTGATTTTACTAAACATATTATGTATTCTCCCTTTTTATAAAAAATTAAGACAAATTTTACCACAAAACAACATTTTTTTCAATTGAATACTGTTATTTCCTAATATAATAAATAATTTTGTTAAATGTTGCTTATTGACAAACTCTGTCAATTTATATATTATTGTTGAAAACAAAGGCGTTTTGCAGATAAAGCAAGACGCTTTTTCCTTATTATTAAGGTATTATCCGGAAGATATAATCGGGAGAGACTGTTTAAAAATGCAGCGCCGAAGGTGACAGCGAAAACTCTCAGGCAAAAGGACCGGTTATGGACGGAACTCTGGAGAGCTGTGTAGATACAGCACCGAAGAAGCAATTTCTAAGCAGAGGGATGAGGAATATTGAGGCTGATTTGCTTGGGGAGAATCTTTCAGGTTTTTAACAGAGGCATAGGTGTATTAAAGTGCGCCTGTAGCCTCTTGTTTTTATGTAAAGATATATTAGGAAGGGAATCTTCTTAGGAATCTTGATAAGGCGGGATTGCAAGGCACGAAAAGGCTAAAGCAAAGGAGAGAAACATTATGAAGACAGACATTGAAATTGCACAGGAAGCAGTAATGGAGCCAATTAAGAATGTTGCAGCCAGATGCGGCATAAGCGAGGATGATCTTGAATTATACGGAAAGTATAAGGCTAAGATATCAGATGAGTACATCAACAGTGTCAAAGACAATGAAGATGGAAAGTTAATTCTTGTTACAGCCATTAATCCAACTCCGGCAGGAGAGGGAAAGACAACAATTACTGTAGGGCTTGGAGAAGCATTTGGAAAACTTGGCAAGAAGGCAGTTATAGCACTTCGTGAGCCATCACTTGGTCCATGTTTCGGTATCAAAGGTGGAGCAGCAGGTGGTGGATATGCACAGGTTGTTCCTATGGAAGAGCTTAATCTGCATTTTACAGGCGATTTCCATGCAATCACATCAGCTAACAACTTATGTGCAGCACTTCTTGATAACCATATACAGCAGGGCAACGAACTTGGAATTGACCCAAGATGTGTTACATGGAAAAGATGCATGGATATGAATGACCGTGTTCTTAGAAATATCGTAGTAGGACTTGGCTCTAAGGTTGATGGAACTGTAAGAGAAGATCATTTTGTTATAACAGTTGCTTCAGAGATTATGGCAGTATTATGTCTTGCAACAGATATGAAGGATTTAAAGGAAAGACTTGGCAAGATGGTAGTAGCCTACAATTATCAGGGACAGCCTGTTACTGCGGCAGATATCAAGGCTGTAGGTTCAATGGCGGCATTATTAAAGGATGCATTAAAGCCTAACCTTATCCAGACACTTGAGCATACACCTGCATTAGTGCATGGTGGTCCATTTGCCAATATCGCACATGGATGTAATTCAGTAAGAGCAACTAAGACAGCGCTTAAGATGGCAGATTATGTTATCACAGAGGCAGGATTTGGTGCAGACCTGGGAGCTGAGAAGTTCTTCGATATAAAGTGCCGTAAGTCAGGCTTAAAGCCGGATGCAGTTGTATTAGTAGCAACAGTAAGAGCACTCAAGTACAATGGCGGAGTTCCTAAGACAGAATTATCAGCAGAGAATCTTGATGCATTAAAGAAAGGTATTGTAAATCTTGAAAAGCACATAGAGAATCTTCAGAAATATGGTGTGCCTGTAGTTGTTACACTTAATGCATTTGTATCAGATACACAGGCAGAATTAGATTATATCCAGAAATTCTGTGAAGACAAAGGCTGTGAATTCGCCCTTGCCAAGGTATGGGAAAAGGGTGGAGAAGGTGGAATTGAGCTTGCAGAAAAGGTTCTTAAGACACTTGAGACAAAGAAGAGCAATTTCCACTGTCTGTATGAAACAGACCAGCCGGTTAAAGCAAAGATTGAGACAATTGCTAAAGAAATATACGGTGCAGGAAGTGTTAATTATTCACCAGCAGCTAACAAGCAGATTGCACAGCTTGAACAGTTAGGATTTGGTAATCTTCCAATCTGTATGGCTAAGACACAGTATTCACTTTCAGATGATCCTACATTACTAGGTCGTCCGGAAGGTTATGAGATGAATGTAAGAGAAGCATATGTATCAGCCGGTGCAGGCTTCATAGTAGTGCTTACAGGTTCAGTAATGACAATGCCAGGACTTTCAAAATCACCAGCGGCATATAATATAGATGTTAATGATGATGGGGTAATAACTGGGTTATTCTAGAAAAAGTGACTCCCGGGAGTGGGAGGCGGGTGGTTGTGGGGTGTGGAATCCCTCCGGTAAACTGCACTGCATAATAATAAGCATTGAGTGTTTAGGTAATTATACCATCCGCTAACGATGTCTACGCACATCCATGTGCGAGACATCTCACACGCCATCCATGGCGTGTGTACGCTTTGGTTTACTTATGACTCAATGCTTTTATTATGCGCACAGTTTACAGTCGGAATACCGCACCCCACAAACCACCTGCCTCCAAACTTCCGGGAGTTTTTCTACATAGGAGATGAGAATATCTCTCCCGCCCCAACCTTGCCAAAGGCGGGGCGGAGCAGTTGTCCGGTAAAGAAAAGCCCAGCCGTGTATATTAGTAAAATCAAAACCGTATGAAGACGCCGGCACTTGGTAAGCTGGGAAAGCTGCCACAAAGTGGTAGCAAATCCCAGCGAACCTAGTACCGCTGCGTCGGAATCCGAGCGGAAGCGTGTTTTGATTTTACTAATATACACGGCTGGGCGTGCTTTAGGGGAGCAACTTCCTACAACATAACCCCCGACTTCTCCTTACTTCTCTCAATCATATGATTCAGCTTCTCAAATGGTTTCTGTAAGAACAATCCGATAATCAGCGAAACAACTATATATATTGAAAGAAATGCGAGGTTCTTAATGTAATCGTATCGGTACATTCCTGCTATGCATTCTCTTAATGCGTCCATTGAATATGGGAAGAGCAGGAAACGGTATATTACCTGGTAGGCGTTAGGTAGTACTTCTATAGGGAATGTACCGCCTGAGCCGGCGACCTGTATAACGAGCAGGACAATTCCAAGTGCTTCACCGATATTTCCAAATGCAACAGTAAGGCTGTACATAAAGAAGGTGAATACGAGGCTTGAGAATGCACATGCAACCCAGTAAAGGAATGGGTGGTAACACTGGATTCCAATGTAGAGAAGATTTCCAAGTGTTATAAGCAGTGCCTGAAGCTGTCCTACTGCAAAGAAGATAAAATACCTTCCGAAGAATTTTTCATATCTCTTTGCATCTGCTGGAATGTCCGGAGCAGGATGCACAGGTGTGTGCATAATAGCAACAAGTATAAGTCCACCAAACCACAGTGCAAGTATTGTGTAGAATGGTGAAGCGCTTGTTCCATAGCTTTTAACAGCATATACCTGCTCTGTTGTTATATTTACAGGTGCAGAGAGAAAATCTCCCAAAGTATTGGCATCTGCATTTAACATCTCTGATAATAAACCATATGTATCCTGTTCAGTGATTGTGTTTAATGTATTAATTGCGTTATCAAGCTTTGTCTCGAGGTCACTGAGAAGCTCTTTAGTCTGAGTGAGTGAGCCCGATGTAAGCTTAATTGCAGCAGACAGGTCTGCAACATCCATGTTCATGTCAGAATAAAGCTCTGTTAATGAACTCATAATGCTTTGAATCTGGGACATCTGGTTTGAAAGAGCAGATGATAATTCATTTAAAGATTCAGCGGAATTACCATTTACAAGTGCCTGTAAGGTTATTAACTGCTTCTGCTGTAACTGTAATTGTGTATAAACTTGCGGTGCAGCACTGTTTGAACTGCTGCTTATTGATGATGTAAGGTCAGTAATTGCAAGCATTGAGTTAAGAATTACATCATATGTTGAAAGTGTAGTCCTTGCGGATGTAAGTCTGTTAATAACTGCATCCATAAGAGAACCGGTTTCTTTATCTGCATCTTTGATAACCGAGTCGCCAGTGCCGGCAATCGTAGATACGATTGTATCTATAAATGTCTGGTTTACCTGCTGCTGAACTGCTGTTTTAGCCTTGTCTGTTATCTTAGGTGCAATAGCGTTTGCCTTCTGGTTACAGTAATATTTTAACTGCGGATGTTCCATGGAATCACTTAAAAAGCTTATAAGGTTCTTGGAAAAATTCTCTGGAACAACGAGGGCTGCATAATACTCACCGCTGTATACGCCTTCGATTGCTTCATCTGATGAAGCAACAAACTGCCAGCCGATGGTGTTATTAGTTTTAAGTGCATCAATTATGGTGTCACCGACATTAAGCTCCGTTCCTTCAAGAGAAGTACCTTTGTCAACAGATACAACGGCAACTTTAATCCTGCTTGTGGAAGCCTGTCCATATGGGTCCCAGTTTGACAGGATATTAAACCATGAATACAACGCAGGAATGACGGTAAGACCGATAATTACACATAGTGCAATTACATTTGTTTTTATGTGGCGAAGGTCAGCCCGTATAATCTTAAATATATTTTTCATAACTGTACCTCACTTAAAAATGCTTTGATACTGTCTGTAAGAGAAGTATCAGCCTGTTTTTCCTGAATCTCAATATTAAGTTCATTGAGCTTTCTTGCGAGCTTGTCGTCAATATAATCAATAACTATAAGATAAGCACAGAATATAAAAAGTGAGATTACCCATAGAAGAAGATAAACAACCTTGGCGGTATCCATAGTGAACATAAGCACCATGAATACGAGAGGAATTATCATCATACATCTTAAGCAGACCTTTTTCTTGTGCTGGTTCTTTGCATGCATATTTTCTGCAAATGCTGTGATTTCCGCAATTACAACATCTATATTAAAATCATCATTCTGCATAAATCTAATCCTCCTTTACATAAAATGTGTTTCTTTCATACGACGCTCGAAGAACTCGCGTATTTCAAGAAGTGACTTTCTGATTCCTAGTCCCAGAATAAGGGAGATAACAGCGTAAACGCACAATTTCACAAGGTATACAGCGTAATCGCACTGGTATAATCCGCTTATTGCCTCCCTCATCGCATTAATTGCGTAAGGGAATGGGAAGTAAAGGTATACATTCTGGAAGAATTCAGGAAGAAGTTCTATTGGATAAGTTCCGCCTGAACCGGCAATCTGTAACACAATCATTACTACAGCAATAGCTTTCCCCAAATCGCCAAATGTAAGAACAAGTGTATATATGAATAAAGTAAATACAAAGCTTGCTATTGCGGCTGCAAGCCACAGCATGAATGGGTGGGTGCAGTCAATTTTTAAAATGTACAAATCACCAAGAACAACTACAAGAGCCTGAAGCTGTCCCATTGCAAGGAAGAGTAATGCACGGCCAATATATTTCTGATGTTCTGTGGCATCCTTGAATTCATCATCCTCATAGTCAACCTTTACTTTCATAAGGGCAACTAAAACAATTCCTCCAACCCAGAGAGCAAGTGTTGTATAGAAAGGTGTAACACTTGTTCCATAGTTAGTCTGCATATAGACGTAGATTTCTTCTACCTGTACCGGTTCTGACAGGAATGACGCTATTGACTGTGCGTCTGAGTTGATGAAATCCATTATCAGTTTATATGTAGAGGATGAACTTATATCTCCTACTGAACCAGATATGGTATCAAGTCTTTTGTTGAGAGAATCAAGTAATGTTTTTGTGCTTTCTAGAGTTGTATTAATATTTACAGATATATCACTCACACCAAGGAGCATCTGTGATATTCCGTTAATATTGTCTCCGGCACTGCTTATATTAGCGGCCAGACTGCTTACGGCATTCTTAATGGAAGCCTTAAGAAGGTTAACATTAGTTCTTATTACAGTCTGCATAATTGTCTGGCTCTTCTGAAGCTCTGTGCGGCACTGTTCAACAACAGACTTGATTAACTGGTACTTTGCCTGAAGTGTTTCAGGTGAATCAGTAAGAATATCGGCACACTGCTGAACAAGGTTGTATGCGATATTCTCCATAGCGTTAACAGAAGCTAGAGCTGACTTTAGGGCGGTGATAACTGCCGGGTCAATGCCATCTACTTTGCTGAGGGAATCAATAGCATCTTCAAGAGCCTTATTCTGGTCTATAAGTTCCTTTAACTGTTTGTTGGCTTTACTAAGCTCAACGCCAGCCTGTCCGACATCAGTTATTGAAAGCTGTACAGCTTTATCAAGAGAATCAAGTGCACTGTCAGTTAATTCATTCATAGCTTTAAGCTGCGCATCAATCTGGTTTGCAATATCATCTGTGACATTATCAAGAGATTTATTGGCAATATCAGCAACATCAGTTGTTCCGGTAAGAACATCTTTAATCTGTGGAAGAACCTCCTGAAGCTTTGCAAGATTATCTGCAAGGTCTGAATTACTCTTAATAAACATGTCAATCATGGTATCGTAAGAATTAATATTGGCAGATACACTCTGTAAATCCTTAACTGTCTTTTCAATAATTGAAGGATCATTTTCAGCTATTTCGTTAAGTCCCTGCATAATAGTCTTAACACACACATCAATGAATTCGGAATTGATAGTGTTCTGAAGAGTGCTTTTTCCTGTATCTGTAATCTTGGAAGCAACAGCATTTTTCTTGGAATTCTCATAATATGTAACTGTTGGTGGATTAAGACCATTGTCAAGGAAGTCATACAAGCTTCGTGAAAAGTCCTCACCAACAACGATAACGGCATAGTACTTCCCGGCATTCAGTTTATTCATGGCTTCATCTTTAGTTTCCGGAAAACGCCAGCCTAATTTATCATTCGAATGAAGCTGTTCAACAATCTGTTCTCCCATATTGATAGTGGAATCATCAGATTCAGAGTAGCCTTCATCTTCAGAAACAATAGCAATCTGGACAGACGCAGTGTTTGCGTAAGGATCCCAGTTGGAATATATGTTAAACCATGCGTAAAGCGATGGAATAAGGCACAGACCAAGCGCAATGGCTAAAGCCAGAATATTCCTGCTAAGACCTTTCAAATCTTTTTTGAAAATCTTAAATATCATAACATTCCTCAATTCTTTAATTATCGTTTAAAACTTATATGTATTTTACTTAAGAAACTGGGGAAAATCAATACAGAGAGGATAAATCAGACATATTTAATAAATTAAGAAAGGATACGGATTTATGAACATATTGTATTGTGGTGATAAACCAATGCAGAAGGGGATTCTTTTATCATCAATGTCACTTATTAAAAATGTGGATGAACCGTTAAATATATATATTCTCACGGTTGATTACAGGGAAAAAGGTATTAATTACAAGCCGGTTGATAAAGCATTTGCAAAATATCTGAAAGAAAAATTGAATAAATCGGACATTAAAGTAAATATCTTTCTTGTTGATGTTACAAGATATTTTGTTGAGGAGCTGCCGGAGGCAAATATGCAGAGCAGATTTACTGCGTGCTGTATGCTGCGCCTTTTTGCCGATAAGACAGATATTAAGGATAGAGTTCTTTATCTGGATACTGATGTGCTGTGCAGGAAAGATTTTAGGGATTTTTATTATCAGAATATGGATGGCATAGAGATTGCGGGAGTTTCTGATTATTATGGCAGATGGCTTTTCGGTGATGGCTACATTAATTCCGGAGTAATGCTTATGAATATGAGGATGATAAGACAGAACGGGCTTCTGGAAAAATGTCGTGAACAGTGCATAAGAAAGGAAATGTTTATGCCTGACCAGACGGCTGTTAATACATTTGCAACAAGAGTTAATCTGTGCGGACGAAAGTTTAATGACCAGAGGAGGCTGCATGACAACACTGTTTTTCAGCATTTTACAACTACCTTCCGGGTGTTTCCGGTGATAAGGACTGTTTCAGTCAAGCCGTGGGAGATTGATAAAATGCATAATATACTTGGGCTTCATGAATATGATGAGCTTCTGGATTCTTATAACAGGGAGCATGAAGAGTACATGGCAGTTTCACGTATTCCTGTGTTTTTCTCGATTAATGAACAGTACGCACCATATCTGGCAGTGTGCCTTAAATCGCTGGCTGTACATGTGGCTTGTGATGAGCGTTACCGCATTATTGTTATGTGCGACAATGTGAAGAATATTACGATGATTCAGCTTCGTAATGTGATAAAGGATTATGAAAACATAGATATTGAATTCGTTGATATAAGAAAGAAAATGTACGAATATTCTGAAAGCTTTGGACAGACAGTTACTGACAGGCAGGAAAACAGGCTTTATTCAGGCGAGTTTACACTGACGATATATTTCAGGTTATTTATTGCAGAGCTTTTTCCAGAGCTTAATAAAGCTGTGTATATTGACTCTGATACTGTAATAAATGATGACATTGCAAAGCTTTATTCAGTTGATATGGGAGATGCAATGTTTGGTGCAGTAAGAGATACATTTGCAGGAAAGAATACAATACTGGCTCATTACATTGAAAATGTAGTGGGAATAGAGCGGGATGAATATGTCAATTCAGGAGTGCTTCTTATGAATCTTGATAAGATAAGACAGGCTCATCTGGCAGACAGATTCTTAAAGCTTATGGCTGAATATCACTTTGACAGTGTTGCACCTGACCAGGATTATATTAATGCTATGTGTGCAAAAGAAATATATTTTCTTGATAAGGAATGGAATGTTATGCCTAACAAGGGCGGGGAGTATATAGCAAGACCGAAGCTGATACATTATAACCTGTTTGACAAGCCGTGGCATTACAGCGAGATTCCGTATGAGGAGTATTTCTGGCAGTATGCGGCGGAGTCGGGATTTTATCCGTTGCTGATTAAACAGCGCAAGCAGTATGGGGATAATGAAAAGAAAGTTGACCGTGAGAATTTAAAGAAGCTTCTTGCAAGGGCTGAGAATATTGCGGACGGTGATGGGGTTAAGTTTTCTGATGTTGTGGGAAGCAGATTTGTTGTGGATAGTGGTTTCATGAAGGATAGCAGTGATGCTGCAAAATAAATTATGTCGGAGGATATATGATTGGTGATAGGGAACAGGTCTATGAAAATATTAGGACGGCTGTAAGCCTTAATCAGTTGAATTCAAAGGTTGAGCCGGGAGACCCTAAGCTGTTACGCGAAGATAAAGAAGCATTACTAAGACATTATATTGATTACCGCACAGCATATGGTTTTTGTGTGAAGAAATATATTGCAGAAGCTATATTTCATGCCGGGACTTCTGCGGTGGGGCTTATAACACAAGTTGACGGACTTGAGAATCTTTCTGGAATCAGAGGTCCTGCGATTGTAACATGCAATCATTTCAGCCCGTTAGACCCTGCAATTGTCAGGTTTGCAATGAGAAAAGCTGGATTCAGAAGAATAAGTATTGTTAATCAGGATACTAACCTTGCAATGAAAGGTTTTGTCGGGTATATGCAAAGATATGCCGACACAATGCCTGTAAGCAGCCTGAAATGGTTTATGCAGACAGAATTTCCTGATCAGATTAAGAATGCACTTGATGAAAACAAACTTGTGCTTATATATCCTGAACAGGAAATGTGGTTTAATTACAGAAAGCCACGCCCATGCAAGAGAGGTGCATATCTGTATGCTGTTAAGTTTAATGTTCCAGTGATTTCGTTGTTTGTTGAGCAGTTGATTAAGAGTACGAATTTGCATACATTTAGGGTGCATGTTCTGCCAGTAATATATCCGGACAGGCAGCTTGATGAAAGAACGGCCAGTATAAGGATGCAGCACACAGACTATGAGCAGAAATGCGCTGCGTATGTCAAGGCATATGGAAAGAAGCTGACATATGATTTTGAAGAGGGCGATATTGTGGGAAGATGAAAGCATTTGACGCGGAAAGAAGTGAAGTGTATATATATTTGAAGAAATTACAAAGATTGAGAGGAAAATGTATATGAAGATAAAATCAGTGGCAGTATTTGGAGCAGGAGCAGTCGGCTCTTATGTTATATGGGGACTTTCAGAAAAGAAGGATATAAGTTTAAGCGTTATTGCAAAGGGCGAAAGAGCGGAAAGACTTAAGGCAGAAGGCTGTCTGATTAATGGAAAGACATACCACCCGGAGGTATTGACCCCAGAGGAAGCAAAAGGTGTTGACCTTCTTGTTGTATCATTAAAATACGGCGCACTTGCAGGTGCATTAGATGATATTAGGGAAGCCGTCGGTGAGAATACAATTGTCATGAGTCTTATGAATGGTGTTGACAGTGAAGAGATAATATCTACCAAGATAGATAAATCACATATCATTTATTCACTTATAAAGGTGGCGTCACACCGCGAAGGTAAGGAATATGTGTTCAATCCTGAGACTACAATAGGCATTATATATGGAGAGGAAACTGCACCATTTGAGAGTGAGAGAGTTGCGGCAATAAGAGATTTATTTGATGGAACAGGACTTAATTACAGAGTGACTGAACATATCAAAGAAGAGATATGGAGCAAGTATAGACTTAATATCTGTAACAATCTTCCACAGGCTATTATTGGAGCAGGTGTTGGCTGTTATACTGACAGTGAGCATATGAAAGCAATCAGCGAAGGATTACGTAAGGAGGTTGAAGCAGTAGCTCTTGCCAAAGGTATTGATATGAGCAGGTGTGCAGATAACTCAAGCCGAGGAAGCACTGTTCCGCCAACAGCAAGATATTCAACACTGCAGGATATTGACGCTGGCAGACACACAGAGATAGATATGTTCTCCGGCGCAATGATGCGCATGGGGAAAGAACTTGGAATTGATACACCATATAATGAATATACATATCACATCATCAAGGCACTTGAAGAGAAGAATGATGGCATGTTTGATTATGATGAGAATAGTGAGGCTGTGACTTATTCTAAGTAGTGGCAGACGGATTTAGCAGGCATGTGGGGTACAATACAGAAAATATAAGATATTAATCATGGCGCAGCCTTTTTAAGGGCTGCGCTTATTGCTTCTATAAAGACGGAATATGTATATCTGTTGGCTGAATCATAGGTTATGTTGGTTGTGCCGGCTTCCATGACTTTAGCAGCAACTTCATCAAATGAAGTTGTGAGCTTAGGGTACATAGTTGTGATTGATTCAGAAAGATTAACAAGCTCAATGCTGTTAATGTTAGAGGAATCAACTGTGACCTGGATATCAACGGGGTTGCCGTCTAACAGAATAGAGGCGGTATATACTCCGGGGCAGAATTTAGGAGCGTCGGCATTATCAAGGGGTGTCTCAATATTAGAAGAAGCAGAAGCATTTACAGTGCTGCTCTTAGGTTTAGTAGTATTCCTGGAATTATCAGAACTATTGCTGCCAAGACGGATAACAGCGAATATAATAAAAGCTATTATAATAGCAGCGATAACAGCTCCAATAAGGAGCTTTTTAAATGGAATAACAACAATTTTAGTCTGACTCATCACAAAGAAACCTGCCCTTCATATTCATTATTACAAAATATATGGCATGGAGTGGGAGATTATGATTAAAATGTGGTATATTAAATACAAATGTATTGGATAGTGTAAAATGGCACATTAAATTAATGCATAGCTTGAAAAACCTACTAAATTGTTAAATATGATGAAATAGTAGGTTTATGAAGAGGTAAATGATTATGAACAGTAGATTTATCAAAACATTTGCAGTAATAGTGATTATAGCGGCAGGCATGACAGCATGTGGACAAAAGAAAAATGTTACAACAGATGATGTATCAGGAAAAGAGATGGCGAACATACAGGAGACTGCAGCACAGGAAGTGACAGCACAGGAAATTATAACACAGGAGATTACAACCGAAAAAGAACCGGAAGATGACGAATATGTTCTTGTAAATAAATACATACCGGATATATATGTCGAATTGATGTATGCGACAGACAATAACTTTACAGGTGTCAGAATATATGATTTCACAGACGCATACCTTCGATACGGAACAGTTAAGAAGCTTGCAAATGTGCAGAAAGAACTGAAAGAACAGGGGTACAGCTTAAAGATTTGGGATGCATACAGACCGTTTGAGGCACAGCAGAAATTATGGGAAGTATATCCGGACCCTAACTATGTGGCAAATCCGGCTAACGGAATGAAAAAGCATAATCTTGGAGGAACAGTGGATATTACAATGGTTGCTGCTGATGGAACTGTTATATCAATGCCGACAGAATTTGATGATTTTTCTTTGAAAGTAGATAGAGATTATTCTGATATAGAAGATGAAGAGGCTGTGAAAAATGTGATGATTCTACAGAATGCTATGGAAAATAACGGATTTACAGGCTATCAGGGAGAATGGTGGGACTATTCGGATACGGTGGAATATGAAGCGGTTGATTTCGAACCATGATGAGACATGATATGAAAAGGTGCATTATGGTAAAGTCTATTATAGAAAGATTAGGGGAGTAACACATGTCATTACAATTAATTCTGGGAAGCTCAGGTGCGGGTAAATCGCACTATCTGTATACGCATATAATTGAAGAGTCAATGAAGAATCCTGACAGGAATTATATAGTTGTTGTGCCGGAGCAGTACACTATGGCAATTCAGAAAAGACTGGTGTCCATGCATCCAAGAAAAGGAATACTTAATATAGATGTTGTGAGCTTTGAAAGGCTTGCGTATAAAGTATTTGAGGAAGTGGGTGAGGATAATCTTGAAGTCCTTGATGATACAGGAAAGAATCTGATTATTAAAAGAGTTTTAGAGCAGAACAAGGACAGATTAAAATATTTTGGAAGTAATCTGTCTAATACAGGATTTGTGTCAGAGATGAAGTCTGTTATATCGGAAATGCTTCAGTATGATATCAAGCCGGATGTTATGCAGGATGCGGCAGGTGCAGCATACAGTGATTCAGAGGGAAGTGCAGCACTTCAGTACAAGCTTGATGATATCGTACTTGTATACAATGCGTTTGCTGAGTACATAGACAAAAACTATATAACTAAAGAAGAAATACTGGATAAATTATGCAGTAAGGTTACAGAGTCAGAGAGAATAAAGAATTGCGAGATAGTATTTGACGGATTCACAGGATTTACGCCGGTTCAGTATAATTTACTGACAATTCTTTTATCAATGTGTCCGAAGATATATGTTTCTCTGACAATCGATGCATCAGAGCGTGAAAATTCAGTAAAAGGCAGGGAAGAACTCTTTTTCATGAGTAAGGATTGTGTATCAAAGCTTTATAAGATATGCGATGAAGGACATGTAAAGATTCTTGAACCTGTGTATATTGCAGACAGGGAGATTCCGGGAAAGAATATAACTGTGAATTTCAATTCAAGGTTTAAGAATTCAAAAGAACTGGGATTTCTTGAACAGAACCTGTTCAGAAACAGAGCACAGAAGTTTGGCAAAGAGACTGACAATATTGTTATATATGAGGGAGCTGTTGCCAGGGAAGAATTAACATTTGCAGCAGGAGAAATAATAAGACTAACAAGACTGTGTGGATACAGATATAACGAGATTGCGATAGTTACTGCGGACATGGATGGCTACGGCAAACTGGCGGCTAATATATTAAAGCAGAACGATATACCATATTTCTTAGATTACAAGCGCCATGTGACGGACAATCCATTTATTGCGGCAATTAACGGTGCACTTGGAATAATAGAGAATAATTACAGCTATGACAGCATATTAGGATTCCTAAGAACCGGAATGAGCGGAATGGAGCGCGAAGATATTGATCTGTTAGACAATTACTGTGTTGCGGTTGGAATCAGAGGCAGGGGAAAGTGGCATGAACCGTGGATAAGAAAGTTCAGGGGAACAGTCAATAATACTGACCTTGAGAAGCTTAATTCACTAAGAACAATGATAACGGATATGTTGGATCCATTGGAAGAAGTGCTTAAGTCAAAGGAATCTAATGTTGCAGATATGGTAAAGGCTCTTTACGAATTCCTTGTGCGTGAAGATATGGAGCAGAAGGTAAGTGTGCTTAATGACAGCGAGTACACTGGTGATGAATATGCGCAGTTATATAAGAAAGTTATAGAAGTACTAGATAAAATGTATGCCCTTCTTGGAAGCGAGAAGGTTGGTATTAAAGAATTTAACAAGATACTTGCGTCAGGATTTCAGGAGATTAAGATAGGACTTATTCCGCAGACCAATGACTGTGTTGTTATCGGAGATATAGAAAGAACCCGTCTTGACAATATCAAGGTCATGTTCTTTGTCGGAATCAATGACGGCAATGTACCTAAGAAGGCTGATTCAAGAAGCGTTCTGTCAGAAAGCGACAGGGAGTATCTTGAGGATAAGGGAATAGTTATGTCAGCTTCCGTGAGGGAGAAAGCATTTACACAGAGATTCTATCTGTATCTTATTATGACAAAGAGTGCGGAGAAGCTTTACATGTCATATGCGGTAAAAAACAGCGAGGGTGCGGCGCTGATGCCTTCATATATTATAAGAAGCATGAGAAAAATGTTTTCACATTGCCTTAAGTTATCTTACAAAGACACGGCACAGCAGAATTCATATGTGACAATACCGCGGGCGGCTAACAGCTATGAACAGACTGAAACTGCTGCAAATGTAGATGAGGATATTATTGATTCACTTACAGGCGGAAGGCTTGTCGGAAGTGTAACTTCTTTTGAGAATTTTGCAGAGTGTCCATTGAGATATTACCTGAGGTATGGAGTTGATTTAAAGGAAAGGGAAGAATTCACATTTTCACCAGTAAACTTCGGCGTCGTATTGCATGCGGTTATCCGTGAGGTGTGCGATGAAATCAAGAAAAACGGTGAGTCGTACTATCTGATATCAGAGGAGAAGCGCCGCGAGATGGTAAAAAGAAGTGTTTCTGCAATTACAGATATATACCAGAACAGTATCCTTAAGGATTCAAGCCGTAATTCATTCATGATTAAGCGAATGGAAGACCTTGCAGACCGTACTATATGGGCAATGGGTGAGCAGTTAAAATGTGGTGATTTCGTGCCATTTGTATTCGAACATAAGTTTAATATGGAAGTCGGAGACGGGGACAGAAAGCAGCTTATGAGCGGAACAATTGACCGCGTGGACATATGTGAGAATGACACAGATGTGTATGTCAGGATTATTGATTATAAGACTGGAAAGAAGGATTTCAACATAGTAAAGACCTACTACGGAATTGATATCCAGCTTATGGTCTACATGGAAGCGGCGATGAAGCTTGTGGCAAAGATGCGTCCGGGTAAAAATGTGCTTCCTGCCGGAGTATTCTACTACAACATAAGCGACCCGATTGTATCTGCAACAAATGAGAGTGCGGAAGAGATAGAGGATAAGATTAAGGGTGAACTGCGTCTTAAAGGAATGGTTAATTCTGATAAGGATATTGCCGAGAAGATGGACAATACCGGGGGTACATCACTTAATATTCCAGTGAGCAGAAAGGCTGATGGTGGATTTGATTCAAGAAGAAGCAAGGTGATGAATACAGAGCAGTTTAACATGCTTGGAAGATTCGTTGATGTAAGGGCGGTTGATACCGCGGATAGAATTGCAGGCGGTGATATAAGGAGAAGTCCTTATAAAGATGGACAGTTTTCAAGCTGTGACAGATGTCCTTATGGGGCAGTGTGTGGATTTTCAGTGGATTTGCCGGGCTGCAATTACAGAAAATTAAAGAAATTTGATGATGAAGTGTTATGGAATAATATAAAGGAAGGGGTTGATGAGAATGGAAAGAAAATGGACACCGGCGCAGAAGAGCGCGATTGATACAAGAGACTGTAATGTGCTGGTTTCGGCGGCTGCCGGTTCAGGAAAGACTGCTGTTCTGGTAGAGCGAATCATTTCCATGATTACAGACCCTGACAAGAATATAGATATAGACAGGCTGGTTGTTGTTACATTTACAAAGGCGGCAGCATCCCAGATGAAAGACAAGATAAGAAAAGCACTTGATTCAATGCTTGACGAGAATCCGGGGGATGTGAACCTTTTAAGACAGATAACACTGCTTAACAACGCACAGATAACAACGATAGACAGTTTCTGTCTATGGATAATCAGAAATCATTTTCCAGAGGTTAATCTGGACCCGGGGTTCAGGATAATGGACGAGGGTGAGAAGAAACTTATTGAAAATGATGTGTTGGAAGATGTGCTTGAGGAATTCTATGCCGAAGCAGATGAAGAATTCTTTAATCTTGTTGATGCATTTGGCATGGGACGGGACGATTCAGGGCTTGTGAGCATTATAGATAAAATATACCGTTTTTCAAGAAGCAATCCGTGGATTGATGAGTGGTTTGACGAGTGCATGTTAGTTTATGATGATGAGACTTACGATAATCCTGCAATTAAGGAGCTGTATGATTCAATTAAAAATGCACTTCTTGATTACCGTGATAAATACAACCGATTAGTAGATATCTGTTCTGAGCCGGCAGGACCTGCAGCATATACAAGTGCTTTGCAGTCTGACCTGCTTGGAATTAATGAGATGATTAATTCACAGGATTTTGGAGAGCTTGGCAGAAGGATAAGAATATTTTCATTTGAAGCCCTGTCAAGAAAGAAGGATGCAGGAGCAGACCCGGATATTAAGGAATATGTCAAGGGGCAGCGAAAGTTGTTTAAGGATTACATAGGACGGCTTAATGATAAGATATTCTTGAAAGATGATGAGGGAATATTTGCAGACATGCAGGGGGCAGGCATCCAGATACGGACTTTACTTAAAGTGGCAAAGGTGTATGCCAAGCGTGTTTCAGAGGTGAAGCGGGAGAAGGGCATAATTGATTTTAATGACATGGAACATCTTGCACTTTCAATACTTGTAAAGAAAGAAGACGGAAAGCTTGTGTACACAGAGACTGCCGACAAGCTTGCGAACAGATTTGAAGAGATACTGATAGACGAGTATCAGGATTCCAACCAGCTGCAGGAGGTTATCCTTAATGCGGTGTCAAAGACGAGACTGTCAGGTGTGAATAATAATATATACATGGTTGGAGATGTAAAGCAGAGCATATACAAGTTCCGTCTCGCATGCCCGGAGCTTTTCATAGAGAAGTACGATACATATGGCGAGACTGGTGAAAATGTAAGAATTGAATTACAGAAGAATTTCCGAAGCCGTGAGAATGTGCTTGAATGTGCCAATGATGTATTCAGTCATATTATGAATAAGAATTTTTCGGGAATCGGGTATGACGAATCTGTAAGGCTTAATGCGGGATTTCCATATCCTGAATACAGTGACAGTAATTACGGTGATGAAGTCAACAAGAGTACAGATGTAATTCTTATATCTTCAGAGAATGAAGAAGAGGCTACAACAAGAGAACTTGAGGCTGACAGGCTTGCAAAGCTGATTGAGGGAATAGTTTCTTCTGGTGTAAATGTGTATGATGCAGATGAAAATGTATACAGACCGGCAGAATACAGGGATATAGTAATTCTTACAAGGTCAGTGACAGGCTGGGCAGATACATTTGCAGATGCCCTTATGGATAGGGGGATACCGGCATATACTGACTCGTCAACAGGATATTTCAGTGTGCGTGAGATACAGGTAATCTTAAGCATGCTTACAATAGTAGATAATCCAGTTCAGGAGATAAGCCTTGCGGCGGCAATGATGTCTTACTTTGGAGGATTTACGGCAGCAGAGCTTGGAATGGTGAGAAAGCTTGGCAGAGAGTATGTGGATACGAATGTGCATAATAATCTGTATGAACATTTGAAAGCAGTTGCAGTGCTTGGTGAAGCTGGGAAGGTGCAGGAGCCGGATGTTAAGCAGTTGTCCGGTAAATGTGCATTATTTCTTACAAAGCTTACAGAATATCGTGACAAGAGCAGCGTTGAGTCATTATATGATCTGTGCTGGGAGATAATATATGATTCAGGCTACTACGATTATGTGGGAACGATGCCTGCCGGAGCACAGAGGCAGGCTAACTTAAATGTTCTGCTGGAAAGAGCAGCAGGATACGGCAAATCAAGTTATTCAGGTCTGTTTAATTTCTTAAGATATATTGAAAGACTTAAGAAGTTTGACGAAGATTTTGCAGAGGGGGCTGCCAGCCTTGACAATGAGAATCTTGTAAGAATTATGAGTATCCATAAGAGCAAAGGTCTGGAATTTCCGATTGTAATACTTGCTGGAGCGCATAAGAGCATTAACTTTATGGATGCAACAGCACCGGTGCTTGTAGACCAGAATTTAGGAATTGCAGTTGATTATGTTGACCTTGAAAGAAGAACGAAGACACCTACCATAATAAAAGGTGCCATGGCAAGAAGAATTGTAAGGGAGTCGATATCAGAAGAAGAGAGACTTCTCTATGTTGCAATGACAAGAGCAAGAGAAAAGCTGATAATCACTGGAGTTGTAAAAGATGCAGACAAGACACTTGAGAAATACAGGGGAAGGGCTGAGCAACTTGCAGCAGATGGAATGTTGTCTTACGCAGACAGTGAGAATATAAAGAACTATCTTGATATGATAATGCCGGTGTGCCTTATGGATTCAGATAAATTGAAAGGCAGCTTTAAAGTTATGGTTGATGCCGGAGAGGATTCCTTGGCTGATGCGGATGAATCCGGAGAGCTGGCTGGTGTAGCGAATGTTGTTGGAATCGGGGAACTGGCTGATGAAATTAAGGAAGCTGTGTCTTATCCTTTATTAGATGAGCTTCCGGAATATGTTCCTGCTGATAACGCAGCCGGCAGGATGAAGCTGACGGTTTCGCAGCTTAAGGCTATGCAGGCGGATGATGATTCAGAGGAAAATGCTTACATGGATGAATCTGTGAAGGCAGCACTTAAAAAGGAAGAATGTGATGAGACAAACAGCATAATTCCAAAGTTCATAAGCGGTGAGGAAGTGCAGCTTGCTGCTAATGAGCGTGGTAGCACATATCACAGGGTTATGGAATGTCTTGACTATTCAGTGAGTGTGAACCTTGATGGAGTTAAAGCAGATATTAACAGAATGTTAGAAACAGGCAAGATGAATGAATTACAGGTGAAAAGTGTCAATCCGTGGGATATATATACATTTGTACAATCAGATACAGGCAGGAGAGTTGCAAATGCGGTGAACTGTGGCAGTGTCAGAAGAGAACAGCCTTTTGTATTTGAGTACGAAGGACAGCTTATACAGGGTATAATTGACTTGTATTTTGAAGAGGACGGAGAACTTGTGATTGTTGATTATAAGACCGACAGGGTTATGAAGGGAAAAGCGGGTGAAAAAGAGCTTGTTAAAAGATACGCAATCCAGCTTGATTACTATGCAAAAGCGCTGGCACAGCTTACCGGAAAAACTGTAAAAGAAAAAATTATATATTCATTTGCATTAGAAAAAGAAATAATGTGCTAAAATGACAAAATTATTCTTTAATATGTAAAATGTGGTTGAAAACATTGTGCAATAATGTTAATATGAATTTGATTTGTGAATAAAACATATCAAATCTGCACAAAAATGTGTATATAGGAAAAGGAGAGGAAAAATGAAAAAGCAAGTAAAAAAGTTTATGAGTGCATTACTTGCATGTGTAATGGTGGCAGTGTCAGTTATAGCATTTGACATGAATCCAGTACATGCAGCTTCTGGCGCAATAACAGAAGCATCAGGCTGGCTTGAGACAGCATATGTTAAGTGGACACCTGTAACAGGAGCTACAGGTTACAATGTATATGTTAAGTCTGCAAGTGCCTCAGATTCAGCTTATGTCCAGTTGGACGATGAGCTTATCAGAAAGTATCCATCTTACATGAGAGCGGATGCTGTAGGATTAAAAGCAGGCGATTATGTTATGAAGATTGTTCCGCTGAACAATGGCAAGGAGAATACATCAGCTGCTATCGTTTCAGATAAGCTTACTGTAAATGCACATGACAGAAGCGGATTTACATTTTCAAGTAATTCACCGGTAAAGAATGGCGTTGGTGCATATAACAACGATGGTACATTAAAGTCTAATGCATCTGTTCTTTATGTTACAGAAGCTAATAAGAATACAGTTAAGATGAAGATTGGTAACACAGAATATACAGGTGTAGCAGCTATTACACAGGCAATTAAGGCTAAGAGTAACTGCCAGCCAGTTGCTATCCGTATTATAGGTCAGGTTACATTAAGCGGACTTGCCTGCAAAGATGTATCATCAGCATATGCAATTGGTGTTAAGGGAGCAGCTAACGTAACATTTGAGGGTATTGGTGATGATGCTACTTTATATGGAGCAGGTGTGGCTGTATTCCAGTCAACAGGCATAGAAGTAAGAAATCTTGGTCTTATGAACTGGGGCGGTGGAAAAGACGGAGATGGTATATCTCTTAAGCAGTCACTTGGTGTATGGGTACATAACAACGATGTGTTCTATGGTAATGCTGGTTCAGATGGTGACCAGGCTAAGGGCGATGGCTCTATGGATTTAAAGGATAATTCTCAGTATGTGACAGTATCTTACAATCATTTCTGGGATTCAGGAAAGATGTCACTTTGTGGCATGAAGTCAGAGTCAGGTGAGAACTGGATTACATATCACCATAACTGGTTTGACCATTCTGATTCAAGACATCCTCGTATCAGAACAATGTCAGTTCATGTATATAATAACTACTATGATGGTAATTCTAAATATGGTGTAGGCGCTGCAAAGGATAGTGAGGCATTCGTAGAGGCTAACTATTTCAGAAACTGTAATTATCCAATGCTCAGTTCAATGCAGGGAAGTGATGTTCTTGCAGGCGGAATATTCTCAAGCGAGAATGGTGGTGTCATCAAGGCATACAACAACTATATGGAAGGTCAGAAGTCTGTTATATATGCTAATTCGGGTGCTGGTACAACAACTGCAAGTGCAACTGATTTCGATGCATATCTTGCAACATCAAGAAGTGAAACAGTACCTTCAACTTATAAGGCAAAGCAGGGTGGAAAGACATATTCTAATTTTGATACTAAGGTTGATTTAGGTGTTGATACTGCTGATATTGATGCACCTGCAGATGTTCCTTCAATTGTAACTAAGTATGCAGGACGTATTATGGGCGGAGATTTCAAGTGGACATTTGATAACAGTGTTGATGATACAAGCTATTCACTCAATAGGCCATTAAAGGATAAGCTTAATGCATACAAGACATCTCTTGTATCAGTAGGTGGTGGAAGCATATCTGGCACTTCACATACACATACATATGGTGAGTGGACAGTTGTTAAGGCTGCAACAGAGACAGAAACAGGTCTTAAGAGCCGCACATGTACAGGATGTGGTTATAATGAAACAGCAGTTATTCCAGCTATTGGAAAAGATACACCTGTTACACCTGACACACCGGTATCAGGAGATGCAAAGGTACATAACTTTACAGAATCAGGAACAACAAGTGACTTCTATAGTATTACAGGAAGTATAGCAACAAATAAAGGTACAGCAACATACAACGGTCTTACACTTACAAAATGCCTTAAGATGGAGTCATCAACAAGCATTAAGTTCACAGCACCATCCGCTGGAAAGCTTACACTTGTATTTGGCGGAACAACAGCAGCTTCTGGCAAGGGCGTAAAAGTTAATGGAACAAGCAAAAAAGTTGGTTCTGATGGTACATTAACAGTAGATGTTGCTAAGGGTGCTGTAACTGTAACAAAGGGAGATGCAATCAATCTTTTCTATATGATATATACACCATCTGGAACATCAGAGACAACACATACACATAAGTATGAGTCAAAGATAACAAAGCAGGCAACATGTACAGAGGCAGGAGTGCTTACATATACATGTACATCTACAACAGGAACATGTGACAAGAAGACATACACAGAAACAATCCCAGCAAAGGGACACAGCTTCAGTACAGAGTGGACAGTAGATGTTGAAGCAACAGAGACAACACCAGGAAGCAAGAGCCACCATTGTACAGTATGTGATGCGAAGACAGATGTTACAGAGATACCTGCAACAGGAGTTGTTGAAAAGAAGAATGGTCTTAGTAAGGCAGAAGATGGAAATTACTATTATTATGCAGATGATGTGGTAGATA
>OGHL01000614.1_pt1 | contig 24720 bp, 15 predicted proteins | sample 1571391 | NCBI WGS metagenome assembly OGHL01 (sample SAMEA2581948, study PRJEB24529) | metagenome | biome: Human gut stool | place: China | collected 2011 | reverse complement strand
TTATCGAGTATTTTGGCAACGCAGATGCCGTGCTGCAGCCGCCGGAGCGGTGCTTAAGCCGTAAGGCGGGAATTGTGCGGTGTTGCCCCAACATATCATTTATTAAAAAGACTAATTCGGTGGCTCCTTCTTTGTGTAGTTCATTCTTTTTTCCTCTGCTTTTCCTTTTCTTATCTATAAACATCTCTTTATTTGCTTCCCAGTTTTACGGCAACAGTTTTGTAGACTTCGGTACCTGTTGCTATACCTATAACCCCAGCATTGTCGCTGTTGCTAAAAGTTCTATCGCAGCTGTTCTGTTTTCGCCTATTTCAAAACGTTTCATTTGTCTTTTTTTCTTGCTTTCTCATAAAGCAGCATCCCATACCGGAGATTTTTACCGCACGTTTTTTCAGGAATCGCTTTCTCGCGCTGCCTGTCTGCCCGCTTCTCTGGAATTAAGCAGAGATTTTTACCGAGAAAATTTTGGTGTCGTAAAGTCCATCTACTCCACCCTATCATCCTTTTTCTTCACATTCTGCTTTATAATAGGTTGGTTTTTAACCACCTTTTTTTGCCGCTTCCTTTCCCTCCATCATCCCGTTCTGTCCAACACTTTTTCGGCCATTTCTTCCGCGATTTTTAATTTTTTTCGCGTTAATAATCTCTTTTAAGTATCGTTGATCTCACTATTTGCTCCGCATTTTGTATCGTATCATCGCCGATTTATTTGCAACTATTATCTGATTTTTTTCTCCGTAAATTTCTCCGTTTATATATTTTTCTTTTTTCACCTCTTACATATTTTGGTCTTTCTCAATATATATTCGGCATGTTTCTTTCGCGTATTTTCTCTTCTTTGTCTCCCTATCAAGGTCAAAAACTGTGCTTTTTGACTTTTCTGAACATAAAAAGTGATTTTTCCCCGCCCCTATTTTATAAAGCCTGATTGTTGCCCCCAAAGCCGAGGTTTTTACGGCGATTTTTTTTGCAGCCTCCAAAGGAAGTACCGTACTGCTTTGTGTATTACCAAATGTTCTTATCCAAGACTTCTTTTATCCTGAGGTTCTTACGCCGTAAAAAATAGTGCCCTCATCTTTCTTCTCTCGTACTCCCTCGTCACCCACCTTCTCCTAATACAGAGGTTTTTAACGTACTTTTCTACGATCCCATACAAAACGGTAACCTCTGCTCTTTTTCTTTTCTGCTTTCTCACGCTTCGCCAAGCAGAGGTTCTTACCGAGAAAATTTTATCTATTTTTTCTATTTTTCTGCTTGCAGAGGGCATTTCCTTCCATCCAGAGATTTCTACCGTACCAATTTCCAGTCAAATTCTTTTGCAAACGGAGATTCTTACCGCAAAAAACGGCCTTTGTGCCTCTCCCCTGCTGCTTAAGTTAAAGGAATTACCTGCTATAAAAGCAAACCAGAGGTTTTTACCGCAAAAAAGTCCTTCTGTCTGCCTCTTCATGTTTTGCCCACAGCCATTTTCCCGCCGTTTTCAGGTGCCATCGGGATGGTCTTGTCGTTTCGATTGCTTCTTACAGGTTGCCAGCCTGTTCCTTATGCCCGTTCACGCAACACGGTAACAGAGATTTTTTCATTGTATAACAGAGATTCTTTCCATGCAAAATAGAGGAAACAACCTCTGCCGCCAAAAGAAAAAATCTCCGCCATTCTATGAAAGAACCTCCGTTATCACCAGAAGAAACCTCTGTTGTGGAGGGAAAGAACCTCTGTTTCTTCTATATATAATAAAGTATAAGATATAAATTTATAAATATATAATTCTAAAGAAGAACAAAAGGGTGATTGCTCATAAAACAACGGAATTGATGCCCACATAGCGGAGCGAACACGAATGCGCGCCATAAGAAGAAAAGCCATACGAAAAATGCGCCGTTCTGTCTGTGCATATACCGCCAAAAAGCAGGTGATATATAAAAGGATATGGGAAGGTGTGCGCTCAGTAAAATAAGGAACAAGGCTGCTGTTCAACCGGCAAATGGAGGCAATAACGAGGAACAGCCGGTCGGAAGTGTACCATGTTGCAAACCCGGAGCTGAAATAAAACAGCACAACAGCCCGCCGATCATTAAAAGGATGGCACTGCTTTGTACTTTGCCGCTCTGCCATACGGTTTTGTTGTTGGCGGTTACTTCAATTTCATATGCCGTCTGGCGCATGCCATCGGTGCACTGCCAGGATAAAAACAGCGGCCCGGTACCCATGCCGATGGGGCCGTAAGATGATTGGTTTGAAGTTTGGTTGCTTACATTGCAGTGGTGCTCCTTTTCCGATAGTATCTTGTTTATTATTATATCGGAAAGGACACAAAAGCGAGATGCAAAAAACAAGAATCAAGGGCAAAAAATTCGTGCAATATCTTGTAAAAGTGAATTGTGAAACAGATTTCCTGGTGATGCTATTTCTTGCGGTGACGAATGGAAATGTGGTGCGTGCTGTTTTTTGTTTTAGACTGTTTGAAAGTGCTTTAACGCAGGTTTGCTTCAAGGCATATTTTGTGCAGCCAGCCCTCTCCCCTCCCCTGCTTTACGCGCGAGGATTCATCACTGTAATACATGCAGCGCAGCCATAGGATTGACTTTTGCAGGAAGATACGGTAGTATGATACTATCATGAGTAAGTGTACCTTCTTCTAAGGCAACACCGCACAATTCCCGCCTGACGGCTTAAGTACCGCTCCGGCGGCTGCGGCACGGCATCTGCGTTGCCAAAATGCTCGATAATGTCGGGTTGCGGTACCCGCATCGTGCTTCGGGGGCAAAAGCCCCTCGCACTCTGCGACCGCTGCCCCTGCTTCGGTTCGCTGTTTCCGCCACTGGCGGCGCTCACCTTTGCAGCATCCAGTATTATCTGCGCTTTTGGCTTAGCATCTGCCGCACCTCGCTCGCCGTATCGGCACTTAGAATTATGCGGTATTGCCAATAAAATAACGGATTACAGTAATATTGCGGCTTCGAGATGTTTGAAAGGATATGACGGGATGACAAAAATATTATTCGTATGCCACGGCACCATTTCAATCAGCTGAGATTTGCCTTGGAAAACCGCGATAAATCACGTTTCAAATGCCGATTACTACCAATTTACTACTTTTTTGAGTTCCGATATGATGATAAAACCAAAAAAGCAGTCCCGAAGCTGGCTGAAAAAAATCCTTCTTCGGGACCGTCTTTTGTTTATCTGCCGTTTCGTCCTTAATGCGTTTCTGTGGCAAATGAACACATTTGCTTCCACGCCGTTTTCTATCCTATGTGTGAGCCAAGTGAGGAGTACCATATATTCTGCATGATAAAATCCCGGCCTTTTGAACCGGGATTTATTGCAAATACATTGCTTTTTGAATATAATACGCCATTTGACGCGGAAAAAAATGGAAGCGGCAAGTTCGACATCCATAAGCAGGATCGATACAATACAGACAGAACAAATTAAGGAGGACTGCCTATGACTATCCAATACTTCCATTCTGGTGACTACTATATAGGCGGCAGTCAGAGTGCTGCTGACTTTTCCTCTGTCGCCCATACCATCCCGGAGATCTTTTAGGCAGTACCAACAAAATCAGAGGCCCTTTTGTCCACTGCTGCTGCGCTCCGCAAGTTCCTTCTGGACTGTTGGCAGCTCTTTATCCAGATTATAGAAGTACATGGCAACGATGGACAGCGCCATTAACAAAGCCGGAAGAATTGTATAGAGAGAAACAATGGCTGTTTGAGCACTGGCACTTTGAACCTCAGCTCCTCTGACATAACCGCTGAGAGAAGTGACAATCCCGATGATACCGGCAGCCAAACCAACACCTACCTTACTACAAAAGCCAGTGACACAGGTGTAAATTCCTTCTCCTCGTTTGTGATATTTCCATTCACCGTAGTCCATGCAATTCATTAAGACATTGGGCGCCAAAACGAAAAGGGGCATATAGGAGACCATGGAAAGGACAGAGGAGATCATCAGAAGCACAATATTGGTTTTTCCGAAGAGCGGAAGAATTTTCCCGATCACGCCAATGCCGAGTCCTCCGATCATCAGCTTTTTCATTCCCAGTTTCTTTGTGAGCGCTGGAAAGGCGGCAATTGCAACAGGCCCAGCAATTCCCCCAATCTGAACCAGCGACATCAGGCCGAGGTTCTGCACAATGTACTTGAAATAATAGGTTGTTGCACTGCCGAAATTGGTTGCAATATTTGTAAGAAGCAGTGCCAGCGCATAAATAAGCACATACTTATTGTGAAACAGGAGATAGACGCCTTCCTTCAAATTGATTGTTGTAGAGGCAGCTATTCTGCGGGTGCTTGTCTCCTTAATGGTGAACAACCTGACAAGTGCAAGTACCACACAGGGAGCGCAAATATAGATCGCCATCTGTCCCCATTTTTCATGTGAAGTGCCCACAGCCTCAATCAATAAAGGCAGCGCAATGCCCACGATGATGGCAATCACTGCACTAATCACGCTGGAAATGGAATTTACTTTCACGCGGTTTTCGTCTGTTTCAATAACGCGCGACAAATAGACGGTGCTGGCGCACGAATACAGGGTTTGGAACACCGAGAAGATCAGCGTGTACATCACAAAGACATAAACGGCCATCAATGTTTTGCCCATACGCGGCGTATTAAACAGAAATAGTGTGAAAGCGCAAACAACGCGTAGGTTATATCATAGGGCCTCGCCCGTCCAAGCTTTGTATTCGTACGGTCTACTAAAAAACCCGCGACCAAATCGGTAACTCCGTCAAATAATTTAGATACCAGGAGCAGCGTTCCAACCAGTCCGGCGTTTAGCTGCAAGACGTCGGTTGCATAAAAAGTCGTATATGCGATCAGGGCAGAGACAACGGCGGATGCGATCCCCGGGGAACTCCAGAGTATGTAAAATTTTGCCTTTCATCTGTTGGATTCCATATCTTGTTATGTTTCTTTCCAATGCTTCGTGTGAATTCTTCAGAGAACCGATTAAGTGAAAAACAGGTGCAGCACGTTGAAAAGATCCTCGCTCCATGTGCGGTAGTCGTGCTGTCCACCCTCATGGGTGACAAATCGGCAGTTTTGGTTTTCGTGAAGTTGCTCAGGACAAGCTTTCAGCACACGGTCATAGGTTTCCTTATGGCTGGAATACATCTTATCGTCATCCCCGCACCCGTTGTACCAGAAAACCGGAGGTTCCTGCTCGATGGCGGAGCAGAGCTCTGCCAGCTTTTCCTCATCCAGCGCAACGGACAGCTCCTTTCCGTTGAAAGCACACCGTATCGCGCCGGCCGAGAAGCACCCAATAAAGGCAAAGCGATCATGACAATGGCACATAATGGAGTAAAGGCCGGTGATGGAGCCCTGGGACGCTCCCGCATAGGCGAAATGCTTTCTTGCGTTCCGATAGCTTTCCTCGTTGTCGCTTTCCGCGTAGGTGCTGTAGTGCTTTTGCAGATAGGGCATGATCTCGTTTCGCAGCTCCAGCCAGAAATAGCGCGTGGAGGCAAAATAGGAGTCTACCCGGTTTCCGAGCTTCGTATAAGGCTCAACCTCCTCCTCAAAGCTCGGGGTGACAACGATCAACGGATCGATTTGCTTCTTATAGATCAGATGATCTATCATGCTTGCCGTGATATTACCGTAATCCGTGTATTTCTGAACATCATCCCCACGGTAGCGGCCCTGACCAAACCAGTAGCCCTCATTATCTGTGCCGCCGTGCATCAGAAACAGCACGTTGTATTTTTTGGATGGATCATACCCGTAGGGCGTGTAGACCCACATGGACTTTTCCATCGCGATCGGGCTCTCCCCAAAAATCGCTTCCAGCGCGTACGCACGGCTGGTGTAATGGACAAGCTCCAGCTTTCCCTGCTTAGGGCAGGGTGCGGCAAAGGATTCAAGCGTCGATTTGTTCAGCATTTTTCTTTCTCTCTCCAATTGTTTTTTGAATCTCAACCATCTTCTCCTTGGAGATGGGCGTCTTTTTCATGGCGATCAGCGTGCAGATCCAACCGAGGACCGGCAGGACATACACAACGAGGATTCCCATGATCACAACAGGCATCGTCTTGGGGTCGGTGGGCTGGGGAATCGTGGCCGTATATCCGATCAAAGAGATGCAGAAGGTGGCGATCACGGCGCCGAGGGAGGACACCACCTTGTCAACCAGGCTGTAGACGCCCGCGACAACGCCGGGCATGTATCTTCCGGAGCGGTATGCCTCATAGTCCACCACATCTGCCAGCATAGAGGTGGTGGCGGTGCTGACCACGACCTTCAGTCCGTTTTGCAGCATCGTCAAAACGATAAAGAGGATCAGCAGGGGGGCAGAGGCAACAATCGGGGTCGTTCCGGCGAAAAGCAGAACAATCACAAAGGCAAGGTTTACATAGATACTGACCTGGCTCCAGAATGCAACGCCCTTGGCGCTGCCGTGCTTTCCGGTGTATTTTCCGCCAAACACCGAGAAAATCAAAGCAGGGAAGATCGCGACCATATTCATAATCGCGCCGATACGCACATTACCGATGATAATTCCGTAGAGAAGCGTGGTGATCACAGACTGGCCCGCGATATTCATGGCCAGCTTATCCGAGGTGGCGGCGAAAATGAAACACTGCAGCGCTTTATTGTTTTTAAGCAGGTCCAGCATATCCTTCCCCTTGATAGACTGGCTTTTTCCCTGGGCGGAAGTGAAATTTTCAGGCTTGTCAATGGGGGAGACGCCAATTATTGCAAGAACGGTAAAGACTGCCGAGAGACCCACGAACAGTACCGCGGTCTTCGAGAGAAGATCCACGGTGTAGTTATCTCCATACTGGGGCAGCAGCACCATAGAGACGATTATGGACAAGACAATTACAATCACATAGTTATAGATTGTAGAGAAAACGCCTACCATGGGGCGCTGCTTCGGATCGTTGGTGATGACCGGGGAGATGAGATTGTTCGCCATGTTATGGAACGTATAGCCGATGTAATACAAAAAATAGAACAGGATGAACACGCCCACAGAGTGCCCCTTGCCGCAGAACCAGCTGTAAAGGCACATCAGAGAGAAAGCTTCAATGGCCCAGCCGATGATTATAAAAAGGCGGATCTTTCCGAAGCGGGTGTTGACCTTGTCAATCAGCAGGGAAATCAAAGGGTCGGTAATTCCGTCAAACAGGCGGGCGACGGTCATAATCGTGCCGACCAGTAGCATCGTGACCCCGAAGCCCAGGTTGGCGGCATAGCTAACATAGCCAATTGCGGAGAAGAAACAAGCGAGAGAGAGCGCTGAGGTCATCGCAAGCGCAAGTCTTGCGTTGGAGACTCGGCGATACTGAACACCGTCGGTCTCGGTTTGGGTAGGTGCCTTAGATTTCACAGTAGAGTCCTCCTATTCATTTTTCGGGGGGCGGGAGAATCCGTCCGCTGTGTATATCATAAAGTGCACCTTATCAAAAATATATTCCTAATTTTGATTTTCCGTGACAAAATTAGCTATTATAAAGTATATTGATGAAAAAAAGCACAAAAAAGCGAGGATTGAAATATCAACACCCGCGAGAATATCGTAATATATACCGTGTCAAGGTATTTAGGAAAGGATGTGTTGAGAAATATGGCAAATCCGTTTTTACCCCTGGATACCTATATAGCGGACGGGGAACCTCATGTGTTTGGCGACCGAGTGTATCTGTTCGGTTCCCATGATCAAGCCGGCGGTGACACCTACTGTATGCTCAGCTATGAATTCTGGTCCGCCCCGGTGGACAATTTGGAAAGTTGGAGCTGTAAAGGGACATCTTACCGCGCGGATCAGGACCCGCAGTATGGCGAAAAGCTGAAATATATGTATGCGCCCGATGTGGTGCAGGGCAATGACGGCAGGTTTTATCTCTATTACTGTATGTCTGGCGAAAAAGGCGTGGGCGGCTACGGCCAGCAGATCAGCGTTGCCGTCTGCGATACCCCCGACGGAAACTATGAATATTATGGCTGTGTTCGCAATCCAGACGGCAGCCCCATGTTGAAATTCGTCACCTTTGATCCGGCGCTGATCAATGACAATGGCACCATTCGGCTCTACTATGGCACATGGTATCCGTTCCATGAGCGTGGAAAGCTGTTGGATCCTATTTTCCACAAGGTGGAAAGCAATATGTTTGGCAAAAGTGTGGAGGAAATCCAATCCGATCCGGATGGCGTCATGGGCGCGAATCATGTGGAGCTGGCGGATGATATGCTGACGATTCAATCGCAGCCTATCCATGTTATGCCCAGTCGTGTGAAGGGAACCTCCTTTGAAAAGCATCCTTTCTTTGAGGGAAGCTCAATCCGGAAGCTCGGGAGCACCTATTATTTCATTTATTCCTCTATCAAGGGCCATGAGCTTTGCTATGCCACAAGCGCTTACCCGGACCGAGACTTTACCTACGGCGGAACCATCGTTTCCAATGGCGATGTGGGCTATGAAGGCCGCAAAGATCGGGACAGGCTGAACGCCACGGGTACCAATCACGGCAGTATCGAGTGTATTCGCGGAAAATGGTATGTTTTCTACCACCGCAACACCCATAAAAGCGGTTATTCCCGGCAGGCATGCGCGGAACCTGTTGAGATTCTGCCTGACGGGAGGATTCCTCAAGTGGAAATTACTTCACAGGGGTTTTGCGGGCCATTGGAATCGAACCGCACATATCCGGCGTCTATCTGCTGCAATCTGTATAGCGGAAAAATGCCCCATATCGGAAACGGTGTTTCCAGTGCGAAGATCCCGCATATCACCTGCGAAGACGGACAGCAGATCGTTGTCGCGACCAATAGAGCCCGGATTGTATACAAATACTTTCATCTAGCCGCGGGGGAGTATGTCCTGATTCTGCGTTACAAAACCAGCGGAAGGGCAAAGATAACCGTATTGGGGGAGCATGGAGAAATTCCTACTTTGATCAAACCCTCCCGCACATGGATGGAGATCCCATGCCGTTTTCAGTCTGGCATTCAGCCCCTGATTTTGCGTTATCATGGATCCAAGGAACTGAGCATTCAATCCATTTGCCTTCAAAGAAGTTCATCTCACGAAACCGAAGCCAATCATGCCGATTCTTGACTTAAGGCAACACCGCTGGGTGGGGACAGCGGGCTTCGGCGGATCTTTTGCCCCAATCGTGCAGTATGAAAAATGGAAAATACATCCAGTATTCCCGCATTTTCCATTCTTTCGCTTGTGTCAAAATCTCTCGCCGAATCTCCTTGCCCCATTATGCGGTGTTGCCTTAATAAAATTTTTACTGTGAATGCGAAGCTTTCACAGTAAATACCCATGCAATATGCTTGCGCCATAAATCATGAAAGCAGTTCGTGCATGGGGATTTATGTGCATCAGCATCGGTTGCCCCGCCAGGGGCGAGACGCTGGCACTATAATCCATTATTTACTGGGCACCTCTAAAAACTCCCCTTTTGGGTTTTGAACGGATCTTTTGCCCCAACAATGCGTTTTGAAAAGTCCGCAATACACCAAGTATTCCGGACTTCCCAAAACTTTTGTTGGAACAAAATCTCTCGCCCAAAACACCAAAAAGTAGTTTTTAAAGGTTGCCTACTATGAATACGGAGCTTTCATAGTAAAATGGCCTGCCGATTTCGTATCATTCATTCGTATTTCGCTTTCGATACGCAATGGGCGTGCTGCCTACAATATCGTGAAATTCCCGGCTGAAATGGCTGCGGGAGCCGAAGCCCAACTGAGCCGATATGTCTTCAACAGACAGCTTTGTGCTGCTGAGCAGAATTTTGGCCCGTTCCATCCGGGCATATTTCACATAATTCCGGACGGTGAAGCCGGTTTCCTCTTTGAACTTCTTCGTCAGATAGTACATGGCATATCCCGTCCGCTCCGCCAGCACCTCCGCTGTAAGCTTTTGACCCAGATGCATTTCGATATAGTCACAGCACTTCTGGATTTCTCGGCTATACTTTGGGTTGGTCCGGTTGTTATGGACTCTGCGTACAAAATCATCATACATGGACATGGCAAGGGGCTCAAGATCGGAGGGGTTTTCGATCGATTCCACCATCTGAATATAGCTGTCACCCAAACCATAGGCCTCTTCCGGTGACAGCCCTCCCTCCACCGCCGCGCGGCAGACGATGGATACGAACACAATAATGGAAATCTTACTCTTTGCCAGAGCGGTTTTGCCGTTCACGTTGACACCGGTGCTCAGCCGCATAACGTCTGACAAAGCCTGCTTATAATCCAGATCGCCGTTCCGAACGGCTTGCAGAAGGGCCTGTTCCGCCGACCAAACCTGATAACGGTCGTGGGAAGGCTGCTTTTGTGAAATCTCTGGGATTGAGATATTGATCTCCGCGTCGATATCACTGATTTGAAGACGCTCCCCTGTAATGCAGTAGTGGAGCATCAGGACCAAGAGCATCATAACGGTGCACTGCATCAGGGGAATATGCCGGATTGCGTTCCGAAAATGGGTATTCCATTCCGCGCTGATCTTGTCCTTTGAGATTCCCCGAATGCCGCTTTCAATCGCTGCTGCCGAGATGTCATTGTAAAATACCGGCCCCACCGCGTAGATAAACTTTAACGCTCCGTTCTCACGCTCAAAAGCGGCATACCAAACCAGGCCGGGAACGGTTCTCAGCGAAATTGGGCGGCTGTGGCTGCTGCCGTAGTCTACGATGCGCTGTTTACAGCCGAGCAGTTCAAACGCTGTGCCCAAAACCGCTTCGTCGGGGCAGTTGCTTTGTAGCAAATTGCCGCCGGAGTCTAATTTCCAGAGGTAGATGTTGCCGCAGCATAACAATAGGTCTTTGAATTCCTCTACACCCATGCGTTTCTCCAAATCTTTAAATGGTTCCTGTATCATCATCTGCACCACTACTGTTTTGATAAGGATATTTTATCATACCGGAAACCCTTTGGATATTGCCAATTTATACAAACGTTCAGGAGGAAAGTTTATGCGCACAATTGTTTCATTCAATGAGGGCTGGCTTTTTACCAAGCAGGGAAAGGACGAACCCGTCACCCTGCCCCACACCTGGAACGCAGTAGACGGCCAGGACGGCGGCGACGATTACTACCGGGGCGCCTGCCGTTACACCAAGCAGTTCCCCAAGCCTGCGCTAAATCCCGGCGAGGAAGCCTGGCTGGAATTCAAGGGCGCAGCCTATACAGCGGACGTCTCGGTCAACGGGGAAGCCCTCTGCCACCACGAGGGCGGCTTCAGCACCTTCCGGATCAAGCTTCCGGAATTAAAGGACGAAAACACCGTTGAGGTTCGGGTGGACAACTCCAGCAACGACCGGGTCTATCCCCAGAAGGCGGACTTCACCTTCTACGGCGGACTGTACCGGGATGTGAACCTGATCATCGTTCCTGCCTCCCACTTTGAACTGGGCTACTGTGGCACCTCAGGCATCAAGGTCACCCCCATTGTAAACCTGGAAACGAAATCCGCAGCCCTCACCGTGGAAACCTGGCAGAACGGGGAAGAAGTGACCGTCACCGTGGACGGGCAGAGCAAAACCGTCCCCAGCGTGGATGGTTACGCCAAGGCGGAATTCACCATTGAGAATGTCCATCTGTGGGACGGTGTGGACGATCCCTACCTGTACACCGCCACGGCCACCCTGCCCAGCGGCGACCGCGTCTCCACCCGCTTTGGCTGCCGGAACTACAAGATCGATCCGCAAAAGGGCTTCATTCTGAACGGCCGAAGCTACCCCCTCCGGGGTGGCGCCCGGCACCAGGACTGCAAGGGCGTGGGCAACGCTTTGACCCGCGAGCACCATAAGCAGGATATGGAGATCATCCGGGAGCTGGGGGCCAACACCCTGCGCCTGGCCCACTACCAGCATGCCCAGGAATTTTACGACCTGTGCGACGAAAACGGCATCATCGTCTGGGCCGAGATCCCCTATATCACCATGCACATGAAAAACGGCCGGGCCAACACTCTTTCCCAAATGGAAGAGCTGATCGTCCAGTGCTATAACCACCCGTCCATCGCCGTCTGGGGCCTGAGCAACGAAATCACCGCCGCCAGCCCCGTCAATGATTCCCTGATAGAAAACCACCGGGCGCTGAATGATCTGTGCCACAAGCTGGACCCCACCCGTCCCACCACCATGGCAAATGTATTCATGCTGGACATCGACAGTCCTCTTCTGGAGATTCCGGATGTGAACAGCTACAACCTGTATTTTGGCTGGTATGTAGGCGACCTGGAGCAGAACGACGAATTCTTTGACGAGTACCACGCCAAGTTCCCAAACCGGTGCATCGGCCTGAGCGAGTACGGCGCAGACGCCAACCCTCAGTACCAGTCTCTTGCTCCCGAAAAGGGCGACTATACCGAGAGCTACCAGTGCGTTTACCATGAGCACATGCTGGAGATGATCGAGCAGCGTCCTTGGATGTGGGCCACCCATGTATGGAACATCTTCGACTTTGCTGCCGACGGACGGGACGAGGGCGGCAAGCACGGCGAAAATCAGAAGGGCCTTGTCACCATCGACCGCCAAACCAAGAAGGACGCCTTCTACCTGTACAAAGCCTACTGGAACAAGACCGATCCCTTTGTTCACGTCGCGGGCGAACGGTATGTGGACCGGGCCGAGGATATAACTGAAGTTACAGTCTATTCCAATCAGAAAACCGTCACCCTGAGCGTGGACGGACGGCGCTTTGAGACTCAGACCGGAAAGCATGTGTTTAAGTTCAAGGTCCCCATCTCTGGGGAGCACTCCATCCATGCAACCGCCGGGGACTGTCACAGTGCGATCTGGGTTCGAAAGGTATCCCAGCCCAATCCGGAGTACCGTTTCCGGAAAACCGCTCCTGTAATCAACTGGTTTGACAAGGAGGATATCGTCCCTGATTGTTACTCCATTGCCGACAAGCTGTCGGACATCCGTAAGCACCCGGAGGCGGGTGCGGTCATCGATCAGCTGATTACAAAGGCCGCTTCTGCCCGGGGCGAAGTGGCGGGCACGGTAAAGGATAATCCCGCCTTGCAGCGTATGATGGGGAGAATCACGCTGGTCTCCCTGCTCAAGCAGATAGGCGCCGATGAATCAGCCATGAAGCAGCTCAACCGCATTCTGCAAAGATACAAGAAGGTATGATGGCGCAATATGCGGTATGAACGGAATAAGAGGGAAAGTAAAACAGGGATCCATTATGGGCAATGAATCCTTGTTCCGGGACAAACCGGTATGGAAGGCAAGCTCTGACTCATTACCCATATATAATTTCAAAAAATGGAGAGATTCAATATGCCGCAAATTCTGATCACGATTCTTGTCACCTTTTTTGCCGGAATGGGCGCCGGGCTGGGAACCGGCTTTGCCGGTATGAGCGCGGCGGCGGTAATCAGCCCTATGCTCATCACCTTTTTGGATATGGAACCCTATATGGCCGTGGGTATCGCCCTTTCCTCGGACGTACTGGCCAGCGCCGTCTCCGCCTATACCTATGGAAAAAACAAAAATCTGGACGTCAAAAACGGTCTGATCATGATGCTTACCGTAATGCTGTTTACTGTGGTGGGAAGCTGGCTGTCCAGTCTGGTTCCCTCTCAAGCCATGGGCAGCTTCTCCGTATTTATGACCTTCCTGCTGGGCGTCAAATTCATTGTCCGTCCGGTGATGACCACCAAGGAGGAAATGTCCAAGGCATCCCCCGTCAAGCGGGCGGTGCAAAGCGTGCTGTGCGGTATCCTCATCGGCCTGATCTGCGGATTTGTTGGAGCCGGAGGCGGAATGATGATGCTGCTAATTTTGATAAGCGTCCTGGGCTACGAGCTGAAGACTGCCGTCGGCACCAGTGTATTCATCATGACCTTTACCGCCCTAACCGGGGCCGTCTCCCATTTTGCCCCATCGGCGGGATGCCGGATCTCACGGTCCTGGTCCTGTGCGTCGTCTTTACCCTGCTCTGGGCCCGGATTGCCGCGAAATTTGCCAACAAGGCCTCCGCCAAAACACTGAACCGGGCTACCGGCATTGTGCTGGTCATTCTCGGCCTTGCAATTTTCTTGTTCTCCCAGCTCAGCTGACTTTTTCCATATCTTTCTTAGGAGGATCAATCTATGAACACAATTCAGGTCACCACCCCCTGCGGTGTGGTGGAAGGTTTTCAGGAAGATGGCGTAAACTGCTTTTTGGGGATTCCATATGCTACCGCCAAGCGTTTTGAATATCCGCAGCCGGTCATCTCATGGAAAGGCATCTGTGATGCAAAAAAATATGGGCCTGCCCCGATTCAGCAACGCGCCTATGTCCAGGTGGATGCCAGTGACCCCCAAAACCATTATGAGCATGAATTTTATCAAAATTTCCAGTCTGAATATTCCGAGGATTGCCTGAACCTGAACATTTGGACACCGGAGAACCCGCTGAACTGCCCGGTGTTGGTGATCATCTATGGCGGCGGTTTGGTTACGGGGCAGAATAACTCGCCGGAATGCAACGGATCATTCTTGGCCAAGCACGGAATCATAACCGTTGCCATGAATTACCGGGTGAACATTTTCGGCTTCATTGCCATGAAGGAGCTTGAGGATGAGAACGGAAAGAGCGGTAACTATGGCTACTATGACCAGCAGGCGGCCATTGCCTGGGTGCGGCACAACATCCAAAGCTTTGGCGGTGATGTGAACAATATGACGCTGATTGGCCAGAGTGCAGGCGCGACCAGCTGTGAGACCCAGATCAAATCCCCGCTGAATAAAGGCATATTCAAGCAGGCGATTATCCAGAGCAGCGCGGGCCTGGCCAGTTTCATCAAGCAGAAACCCGATAACACCAAGGAGTATGCCAAGTGGCGTCAAGTGTATGAGAGGACCGGATGTAAATCCATTGAGGAATTCAAGCAGCTGCCCGCCAAAACACTGTACGATGCTTTTGCGGAGGTTTCGGCCAAGTCGTCTATCGGTTTCTGCAATGCTGTATATGACGAGAATTTTACCAGCGGGATTAAAAATCAGCCCTGCCCGGTCAAGATCATGTGTTCAGTCACATCCGAGGATGTCATGCCGTTTTTGCTTTATTGGATGTGTGGCTTTTTAGCAAAATCCCAGCGCAAGCTCGGCGTGGATACCTATACCTACTATTTCCGCAGGCAGCTGCCCGGCGATACAAAGGGAGCCTGGCATGGCAGCGATCTGATTTACCTATATGGATGGCTGTCCCATTCCTGGAGGCCGTTTGGGAAAGAGGATTACATGCTGCAGGAGAATATATTGGCGTATCTGATCAACTTTATCAAGACAGGGAATCCAAATGGAGAAGGCCTTGCGGAATGGACGCCTTATAACAAATCCAAAAAGTTTATGGTGTTTGATGAAAACCCAGCTCGCATGGGGAAACCTGAACGGCTTCGCCTGCTGAAAAACACACTGCATCCCAATGGCCTCGGCATGTGATTTGGAAAGGCTCCTGCTTTTTTCTTTATTAAGGGCTTACCGCATGGACTCCTTACAGCAAATCCAAGAAGTTTATGCTGTTGAAACTAGCCGATGTGCCCACTTTCAGAAGAATGTGAATTTACGCAAAATCCATGAGGTAGATTACGCAGAAAAAGACTGCAACAATTGTTGCAGTCTTTTTGGTTAGACATCGGAATCTGCCGTTTGGTCTATGCCTTTTCCTCAGATTACCTCCAATTCAAGCGTTTTGGGCAGCAGACCTTTTGCTTTCACCGTGACCGTAATCTTTCCGGGGGCATCGCCGCCGCGGACCACGGCCAATGCCTTGCCGTAGTAGGTCGTGTGGGTATCGGAGAAAAAGTTTTCCCCCATGTTAGGACGTGCAGAACCAAGGGCCAGCAGCGTCCCGGCACCGTCAACCTCCACCGTGACCGCAGTATCCTCAGAAGATTTTGTGATGCCATCCGCCCCCGTCAGGTCAATGCTGATGTAGGCCAAATCCTGCGTTTTTGCCTGCAAGGTGCTCCGGTCGGCCACCACACGCAGTTCGGCAGGTCCTGCAGCTGTCTTCATGGAAGTGCGGCTCTGTTCTTTTCCCTCGCCATCGTAGCTGATTGCGGTGATGGTACCGGGCTCATAGACAACGCGTTTAAAGACGGCCTTGTATTCCTTCGTCTTTTTTCTGCCATAGGAATGCCCGTTGACAATGAGTTCCGCCGTTTCGCCGTCAGAGTAGACCGTGACCTTGGTTTTTTTGCCTTCACAGCCAGCCCAGGACCAGCTTGCCACTGCGTCTGTGTCACGCCACATGGATACGGAGCCGGTCTCCCCTGCGTGGGTATACGGTTCTACGCCGATGCCGGGGGTATGGTCCAGCCCCCAGATCAGCCGGTTCCACTGTACCTCGGGGCGAATCTTTCCGCAAATGTCGATCACGCCGCAGCCGGCGGAGATGATGGGCGCGTCCTGACCGGGATTTTTGAAGCTTTTGTAACGGACGGTACCGATGCCCGCCTCTCCCAGATAATCCCAGCCCGTCCACATAAAGTCGCCGATGACATAGGGGAATTTTTTCACCAGTTGCCAGTTATGATACAGGTTCTTGGGCAGGGTCTCGGACCCGACAATGACGCGGTCGGGATGGAATGTACCGTCCTTCTCGTATCGGGACGCGGCGTAGTTGTAACCGCCAATATCCAGATAAGAGAAACTCACCTTTGTGGCATCGTCCGCGGCAGGCTTGGCGGCCATTTTTTCAATCATACCCCCGGCCAGGTTCATCAGCATGTTGAAGAAGGCGCTGGTGGGAACGTTGTCCATCGTCTGACTGCCGTTTTGATTCTCTTCTCCATCCTTTTTGTTGCCGTATATGCCGCCTCCCTTGGCCGACATACTGCACAGCATCAGGTTGACCCCCATCGTCACTGCTTTGTCCGGGTCCAGCTTTCGTGCCAGGACTGCCAATTTTTTACAGTACTCCTGTCCTTCGGGCATAGCCAGTTCGGAGATTTCATTTCCGATAGAGTTCATGACCACACTGGGATGATTGTAGTTTTTGATGACCATAGCTGTGAGATCCTGCTGCCACCATGCGCGGAAATCCCGGTCCGCATAGTCGTAGGGGTTTTTATGTACCAGCCAGTTGTCGCAGAATTCATCCATGACATACAGACCCAGCCGGTCACAGGCATCCAACAGCGCCTTGGAGGCAGGGTTGTGGGCGGAACGTATCGCGTTGAAACCGGCCTCCTTGAGCAGACGGACACGGCGGAACTCGGCATCCTCAAAAGAGCATGCGCCCAGAATACCATTGTCGTGGTGGACGCAGGCGCCACGGAACAGCGTTTTCTTGCCGTTTACAAAAAATCCTCTGGTGCTCCAGCTAAGGGTACGGAATCCAAACCAGGCATCCGCCTCATCCACCATCTCACCATTTTTCAGCAGTTCCGCTCTGCATTGGTACAGTTCGGGATGTTCCGCGTCCCAAAGCCGCGGCTGGGAAACGGGAATGTCCGCCGACGCAGTGCCTTCCTTGACCGCAGCTTCGGCCTGCGCTACCACCTTTTCACCATCCAGAATAGAGACTCTGACCGTATCACCACCGGTGACCGAAACCTTCACATGGGCTGCATCGTTTCCGGAGGTGGAGACGAGCAGTCCATCCGGGCGGATATGACTCTTATCACCCAAGAAGAGGTTTACGTTGCGATAAATTCCGCTGCCGGAATACCAACGGGAATTGGGTACCGACGAGTTGTCCGCGATCACTTTGATTTCATTTTCTTCGCCATACTTCAGTTGTGGGTCCAGCACCACAAAGAAGTTGGTATACCCGTACCGCTGTTCAGCCACAAGCGCATCGTTCACGAACACCTGCGCGTTTTGATAAACTGCCTCAAATTCCAGCACAGCGGACTGTGTCCGCCACGTTTCAGGCACAAGAAACCGTTTGACGTAGACATAGGCCCCGCCGGGAAAGTATCCGCATGCTCCCGCTGTTGCCGCATCCTTCGAGCGTTTCTCGTACAGCATGGCATCGTGGGGAAGCGTGACCGGCTGCATAGACGGTTCCTTTCCCACGGCGCCAAATAGCCAACCTCGGTTAAAATCTTTCTTTTTCACTTTCCTGCTCTCCTTAAATATGCGCGAACGCTTCGCTGTTTGTGCAATATACGATATCGTTTCGGCCTGCGATTGATTCAAAAAGCCGCTCCAAAGCATACCAACTGGCGTTTCCCTTTTCGTAGTCCATTTCATAACTGTGTGCCCACAGGAACAACAGCAGATCCTTTTCTCCGGGTTCCTCACATTTGAAACGCTCCACCAGTTTCACGGCATTTTTCAGAATCAGCGAGGAGGAAGGCCGAAAGTTCATCGGATTCTCCGGGAACGCAAAGCCGCCGGAGGGAAAGACCACTCTGGCATATTGATACCCCTGCGCCTTCAGATACGCCTGAGCAGCCGGCGAGGTTGAACCCTGCGCATAGGCGTGCCCCACGACCGTGGTGCCGAAGATTTTTTCCAGCGCGGCCTTGTCCGCATCCACCGATGCGCGCATTTCATCCTCGCTGACAACCCCCAGCGGTTCATGCCGGAAGCCATGGGTGGCAATCTCCATTCCCTCATAGACCTGGCGCACCTCGTCCTGTGGAATTCGGTTGTGCTGCACATAGGAAAATGGAAACTTGTGCTTTACGCCTTCGGGGCAATCCTGAAAAGAGAAGGTTCCAAGCCCCTTCACCTCGCCGCGGGTGCCAAGCAGGCCGGCATTGAGGTTGAAGGTTCCCTTGAGCCTGTATTGCCTCATGAGCTGGATCACCCGTTTGTCCTGCTCCAGTCCATCATCAAAGCTGAGCGTGAAATACTTTTTTCCCATGCCTACGCCTCCCCTGTCAGCTTTTGCAAATCATACGCCTGCGCCATCAGCATTCCTCCGGCCTGATTCGGGTGCAGGTGATCCCCCTGGTGATAACGCTCGTCGGTGAACGAAGGATTCTTCGGATCGCGCAGCAGTGCATCCGCATCAACCATATAATCGAACAGCGCGCTATCTCGGATCCATTCATTGATGCTGACTCTCAGCGCCTCCATCTCCGGGGTATACCCTTTTTTCACAAAACCGCTGCGGGGCGGAAGCGTCTGGGCAATCACCCGGACACCGGCCTTATGAAGCCGATCCACAATATCGGTTACGGCCGAACCATATTGTTCCAGCGAGATGACCGCCCCTGTCTTTTGGGAATAGTAGGCCACATCATTGACCCCCAACGCCAAAATCACGCCGCAGAGTCCTGAAAAACGGAGTACATCTCGCTCAAAGCGGGACACCCCTTTTTCCCCGTAGGAAGCTCCCATCAGACCCGGGATATCATAAAGCAGACAATTCCCGCTGATTCCGGCGTTCATCAGTGCGTAGTCACCGCCATACGCATCGAACAGACGCCTTTGCAACGGTTTTACCCAGCGGTTCATAGCCGTTATACTGTCCCCGAACGCCACAATGATTTTGGAAGGCTGACCGGTAAACACCTCGATCTGATCCATCCCGGGAATCGCTTCATAAAGGCTGTACTGTTCCATATACTTTTCCCGCCGGGGTGGGGGCAGCTCGCTGTCCGTCGTGTGATTTCCCGGGTAGCTTACCGCATTTTCCTCGATCATATTGCTGTCCATGACCTTGGATGCATAGTAGAGTCTGATTTCCAGCTCTTCCCCCATCGTCACCGGGAGCGTCAACTCATCCGAATAGCAGCATTCCCCCGCGGGAACCGTGAAAACACAGCTGCCGTCCCGCGTGACGGTATGCATCTCTCCCTGTGCCCACACGGTCAGTCCCCCAATGGTGTAGGGTTTCTTTCCATAGTGGTTGGAGAAACGGATCCGAAGTTTCTCGCCCGAAACCTGGGATATCACAGAATACACCACTGTTTTTTTCTTGCCCGCCAAAAAGCCCATCGCGAAGGCAGGGGCCGCGGCTTGGTGCCAGATTGGTGTCCAGTCCATCATTATCCTCCTTTATGCCAACGTAATACTCAAGATGTCAAGCGTTCCCTTTCCCTTATACCGGAAATACAGCGGGCAGGAATCCAGGGGGCGCCCGCTCTCCAACGCCAGACGTCCGGCATCGAATTTTACTCCGGCGGTTGTCCAGTCGGCCGTCCCGGCAAGGGGAATGGATGCTATGACAGGATCTTTTTCCCCGGGTAAGAGTTCCAGCACGCCGCCTGCGCCGCGAACCGTTACAGCAATGTGGGTGCTTTCAGTCAGATCAAAATATCGGAAGCCGGCAATACTGCCATTCTTCATTTTGGAAATATACGCCTTTGGTGCCGCGCTCTCTGTCTCTATGGTCACTTCCCGTTCCGCGGGCTCCGGCGGCTCGTAGTCCGGACCATCCTGGGTGATTTCGGGTCCGTCCATCGGGTTGCGCAGACCAAACATTCCGGCATGGTGCAGGACGCAGGCAATGTAGGCCGGATAGGTCCCGATTCCCTTCAAGGGGCCGCCATTCAATCCGCAGCTTGTGGACTCCACCATGCGGATGGTCCCGTCCGCACGGATCTCAATGGGCTCAGCTACCGCCTGTCGGTTTCGTTTGGCGCCATTGGTCGTTCGGTGGTCAAATATATACCATTGCCCGTGGACGCATACCATACCGCCGTGGCTGTTTCCCATCGGATATGCCGCATTCATGAGCTTTCTTCCCTCCAGACCGATATCACTTGAGGAATGGATCGGTCCTTTGTGGATAAATCCCTTGTCGGGGAACAGGCTCATCGCGTAATTGAGACCGGTGATGTCCGTGGCCGGATAGACCAGATAATACCACTCACCGATGTGACGGATAGAGGGTCCTTCCCAATAGTTCGGCTTCTTGGGATTAAAATCCGCCGGCATGATGATGGTTGGTTCGCTGATGATGGTCAGCATATCAGAGCTGAGTTCCATCACAAACAGACCCTTGATCTCGTGGCCGAATTCTCCATTGGATTTCTGCCCACTGCCCACGTAGAGAAACACCCGTCCGTCATCATCCACCAGAACGGCTGGGTCAAACATAAACCAATCCTCCGGCTTTGAGCCGTAGACTCGCCCGTCCGGGAAGTGAACATCGCCCAAATATTGGTATTTTCCCGCAGGTTTGTCACACACAGCGACCGATGTGATCGACGTATTGGCCACCGAATAGTAAAGGTAGTACCGTCCGTCTGTGCCGCGCACCACATCCGGTGCATAGTAGGACAGGTTCTCTTTATTCCACGGCGTATCTTGCTTTTTGAAGATTACGCCTTCATACCGCCAGTCGGAAAGATCCTCTACCGGGGTCGACCAGCATACGTAATCGCCCTCACAGTATTCCTTGGCACCAAAAAGATCATGGCTCCCATAAATGTACAGCCGCTGACCAAACACCTTCGGTTCAGCATCCGGGATGTATTCCCAACTGGGAAGATAGGGGTTATAGCATTGCCGCTTCACAGATACTTCCTCCTTCAAAAATACTCAATTCTATGTTATACTATACTCAATTCCATGCTATACTGCCGTAAAAGGGGGGGGGATGCTCGCATGGAACATCTGTTTTTTGACAGCATTGATGAAATGCGGAACCAGACCGGCAGCCATGGTCCGAACTATCTTCGCAACCATACGGCCGAACGGGACTATTTTTCTCCGTTGTCCATTGTAACCAGCATCCAGAAGCCTCAGGAGTATCTGTTTTCCAACTATATGGATGCATGGTCCTTTTGCGTTCACACTCCAAACAAACACGAATTCTTTCATGAGACCTACATGCACAAACATAATTTTTTTGAGCTGATGTATGTGCAGCGGGGTCAAGTCCGGGTGATGATCGAGGGGGCCGAGACCACCTATACGCAAGGGAACCTTTGTCTCCTCAATCGAAATACCATGCATCGCGAAACAGATATGTCGAATGCGGATATCGTTTACATCGGCATCGATGCCTCTCTGCTGACACAGTGGCCCAAATCATTTCCGCCGCCCTTTCAGTACAAAAGCATTCTCAATCAGTTTTTCAGCGACAATCTGTCGGAACGTGCCGACTATAAAAAGGACTATCTGGACTTTACCCTTTTAGGAGCAGATACGATCCCGCAGCTCACCCAGGAATTGATTCGCGCCTTTACGGTCAAGCGGATCGGATACCAGTTTGACGTTTATTCCTCTCTGCTCCGGCTGTTTGCCGCCTTGGAGAATCCTGACATATACAAAGCAACACACATTTCGCTGAGGAACAGTCAAGAACTGCTGACGGCGGAACAGGTCAAGAAACTGATTGAAACTCACCACGGGGCTATCCAGCGGACCAATCTGGCGGAGGCACTTAACTACTCCTGCGAGCATATATCTCGCATCATCAAGACAAACACCGGATACACTCTGAAAGCGTACTGTCAAAAGGTACAGATGGCCGAGGCGGCGCGGCTTCTGAGAACCACAGAGCTGCCGGTCTGCCAGATCGCGGCATCCATGGGCTATGAGAACAGAACGCAATTCTACAAAGTGTTTCGGCGTGAGTACGGCCTCACCCCATTGGAATACCGCCGCCATATTGCGGAGGAATGATCCTTACCCGGCATTACGGCGATCCAGGCATTCCCGGATTTTTCGGCGCTCATCGTCCTTGATCGGGTATGTCCGCAGGATCAAAGCCGACAATGCGCCGAGGATGGCAGGAACAAGACCCATGATAACGATAAACCAATTGAGCATGGTCGGAATCTGCGACAGTTCCCCCATGTATTCGGAGGTGACGGGATCCACGTTGTAGCCGATTGACATGAGCACAGCGCCAATAATTGCAGCCGAAAGCGCTGCCTGGGCTTTGACAATGAAACCGCCGGCAACCATTGTCAAGGCAGAACGATCCTTGCCGGTTTTGTAAATGTTGTAGTCCATAATCTCCATTTCCACCATGGATTGCGGGACAAAGTCAGTTCCCACCCCCACTGCCATGATGAACAGGGTAACGAAGAACAGCGCAGGAACATTCGTAAGCAGACCCGCCATCTGGGTAATAAACAGGACCACCCCGCCGACAGACTGCACAACCAGAAGGAAACAAGTCATTCTGATCGGGTTGTTCTTAAAGAGCTTCAAGAGCGGACGACCAATAACTGCACCAACCAGCAGCGGTATGAGCATCATCATGGAAGAAATGCCGTTGAGGACACCATACTGCTCCATGTTTGTGACACCGGTGGTCAAATCCGTGCAGAATCCCCATTTTATGTAATACGCAGGCGTGGCAAAAATAAGGGACCAGATAAAACCGGAAAAGATGCCTTTCAAATAGTAGACCACCATCGGCTTGTTCTCTTTGAACAGAAGAAAGAAGTCCTTAAACTTTACCGGCTCTGCCTCTTCTTCCTGCACACTGTGCTTTTCCTTGACAAGGAACCAGCCAATAAGAGAGAGCACCATCGCTGCACCAACAATACCGGTGATCAGGATGGCAAATGAGTCGTGATAGTTGCCCACGCGTTCGTTGACTGCAACCAGCACAGCCGTAAAGGCGGACGTAACGACGCCCAGAATCATGGTCCAAACCCGCGGTCCGATAACCAGCTTGGAACGTTCGTTGGGATCATTGGTCATCGTTCGGAACAAAAGATTATCCTTATAAAAGGATGTTCCCACATCAAACAAAAAGTAGAAAACGATAACCCACACAACAACCAGTACAGGCTTGGACGCCAACTCGGACGGGAACGAGTAGAGGCATACACAGCCAATGCCGGTCAACAGTATGCTGAGGAGAAAAAAAGGCTTGTACTTTCCGATTTTGGTTCGTTTTCCGCGATCCATCAAAAATCCCTGAATGGGATCATCCACGGCATCAAAAATCCGCGCAAACAGAAGAAGCGATGTAGCCAAGGTCGCCCCCATAGCGCCCAGCCCGGCGTAGTCGGTCATATACTGCATAAACATACTGGACATAAACACGGTACACAGACCATTTACAGTAGACAGCGCCGTTGCGCCGAAACAGTCTCGCAGCGTAATTGCGTCCGGATTTTTCACACGGACAGACTTGAGCATTATTATCCTCCTTGTCATTTCATCAGTTATTCTCAACCAACAAAGCCCGAATTCGTGCAATTCCAACAATTCAATGATAGATTATTCCTTTGTATTCCACAATGACAAAAGGTCGCCCTTTTTCAATTTATTGTATCATTTTGTTTCTTTGCACCGAAGCGAGAAAGAATAATCACATTTTGTTACAACGCGGTATGTGCCTTTCACAAAAATGGTCCACTGCACCGTTTTTGCCCGCCGGTACACAGGGCGGCGAGGCCTTACGGGTTATGCGTATTGTATGACACCGCCGCATGTGTATCAGAAATTTGCAGTCTTCGCATAGAAGATGTCCGATTTGAGAACCCGCCACACATTCGCATAATGGGGAAAGGAATGAAAGTGCGTGCAGTTCCCATTTTGCCGGCAACTGCAAAAAACGAAAAAACCCCGCAGCCAACAGGAGATTGGCTGCGGGGAAATGGAAAACATTCTGAAAACAGCAGGAAAAAGTTGAAAATTCCACTGAAAAACTGCAAAACGGGGCGGCGGAGGCGGGAAAACTCACACCAAGCCGCCCAACAAAAAAGCCCAATCGACTTAAAATGGTTGGACATCTCTATAAAACGCACCTTGAAAATCGGTCATCGACTTCGCTGATTTTGTGCGATACAACAAAGAAAAGAGCCTGTGACATTCTTTGTGTCACAGGCTTTTGGTGCGCCTGAAGGGATTCGAACCCCCGGCACC
>OGHL01000595.1_pt1 | contig 25041 bp, 19 predicted proteins | sample 1571391 | NCBI WGS metagenome assembly OGHL01 (sample SAMEA2581948, study PRJEB24529) | metagenome | biome: Human gut stool | place: China | collected 2011 | reverse complement strand
GCGACAGCGAGGGCATACAGCTCGCCAACGCCAAGATTGACGAAATCCGTAACGGTTTCTCCGAATGGCTGGAAGAACAGTCGCCGCAGTTCAAGGAACGGCTCACCACGATGTATAACCGCAAGTTCAACTGTTTCGTACGCCCGAAGTATGACGGCTCGCACCAGACTTTTCCCGACCTCAACCTGAAAGGACTGGCAAGCCGGGGAATCAAGAGCGTTTACCCGTCGCAGAAGGATTGTGTCTGGATGCTGAAACAGAATGGCGGCGGAATATGCGACCACGAGGTGGGGACCGGTAAGACGCTGATAATGTGCATTGCAGCGCATGAGATGAAGCGTCTGAACTTGGCGCACAAGCCGATGATTATCGGGTTGAAGGCGAATGTGGCGGAAATTGCCGCCACTTATCAGGCGGCATATCCTAATGCCCGCATCCTCTACGCTTCGGAAAAGGACTTTTCGACCGCCAACCGCGTGCGTTTTTTCAACAACATCAAGAACAACGACTACGATTGCGTCATCATGTCGCACGACCAGTTTGGCAAGATACCGCAGTCGCCGGAGTTGCAGCAGCGCATCCTGCAGGCGGAGCTTGACACGGTGGAGGAAAATCTCGAAGTCTTGCGACAGCAGGGCAAGAACGTGTCGCGGGCGATGCTGAAAGGGCTGGAGAAGCGCAAGCACAACCTTGTGGCGAAGCTGGAGAAGGTGGAACACGCCATCAAGTCCCGCACGGATGATGTGGTGGACTTCAAGCAGATGGGCATCGACCACATCTTCATTGACGAGAGTCACCAGTTCAAGAACTTGACTTTCAACACCCGTCATGACCGTGTGGCGGGATTGGGAAACTCGGAAGGAAGCCAGAAGGCTCTGAATATGCTCTTTGCCATCCGTACCATACAGGAACGCACGGGCAAGGACTTGGGGGCTACGTTCCTTTCGGGCACGACCATTTCCAACAGTCTGACGGAACTGTACCTGCTCTTCAAATACCTGCGCCCCAACGAACTGGAACGGCAGGACATCCGCTGTTTCGATGCTTGGGCTGCCATCTTCGCCAAAAAGACGACCGATTTTGAGTTCAACGTAACGAACAATATCGTTCAGAAGGAGCGTTTTCGCTATTTCATCAAGGTGCCGGAGCTTGCCGCCTTCTACAACGAGATTACCGACTACCGCACGGCGGAGGACGTGGGTGTGGATCGTCCGCGTAAGAACGAGATACTGCATCACATACCTCCCACGCCCGACCAAGAGTATTTCATCAAACAGCTGATGCAGTTCGCCAAGACGGGTGACGCCACGCTGCTGGGCAGACCGCCCCTGTCGGAAACGGAGGAGAAGGCGAAGATGCTTATCGCCACCGATTACGCGCGGAAGATGGCTCTCGACATGCGCATGATAGACCCGCATTATGAGGACCACCCCGACAACAAGGCTTCCCACTGCGCCAAGACGATTGCGGAGTATTACCACAAATACGACGCGCAGAAAGGCACGCAGTTCGTGTTCTCGGATCTGGGAACATACCAGCCGGGCGACGGATGGAACGTGTACAGCGAGATAAAGCGGAAGCTGACGGAGGACTACGGCATCCCGGCAAGCGAGGTGCGCTTCATTCAGGAGTGCAAGACCGACAAGGCACGCAAGGGGGTGATAGACGCCATGAACGCCGGAACGGTGCGCGTGCTGTTCGGTTCCACTTCCATGCTCGGAACGGGTGTGAACGCGCAGAAACGGTGTGTCGCAATCCATCATTTGGATACGCCGTGGCGTCCATCCGACCTGCAACAGCGTGACGGACGCGGAGTTAGGGCGGGCAACGAGATTGCCAAGCATTTTGCCGGGAACAACGTGGATGTCATCATCTACGCGGTGGAGAAGTCGCTGGACAGCTACAAATTCAACCTGCTGCACTGCAAGCAGACCTTCATCAGCCAGCTCAAAAGCGGCGCGATGGGCGCACGTACGATTGATGAGGGGGCTATGGACGAGAAATCGGGCATGAACTTCTCGGAGTACATGGCGTTGCTCTCCGGCAATACCGACTTGCTTGACAAGGCGAAATTGGAGAAGCGTATCGCCTCGCTCGAAGGGGAACGCAAGTCGTTCAACAAGGGCAGGCGTGATTCGGAGTTCAAGCTGGAGTCCAAGACGGGAGAACTGCGCAACAACACGGCTTTCATCGAAGCCATGACGGAGGACTGGAACAGGTTTCTTGCCGTAGCCCGGACGGACAAGGAGGGCAACCGCCTGAATGCCTTGAAGGTGGACGGCGTGGATTCGGCGGACGAGAAGGTTATCGGAAAGCGTTTGCAGGAAATCGCCAAGAACGCCGCGACGGGCGGGCAGTACAAGCCTATTGGGGAACTATATGGCTTCCCTGTCAAGGTGGTCAGCGAGAGGATGCTCAAAGAGGGACTGGAGTTTACCGACAACCGCTTCGTGGTGGAAGGCAACTACAAGTACACCTACAACAACGGGCATCTGGCGATGGCTGACCCGGTGGCCGCCGCACGCAACTTCCTGAACGCGCTGGAGAGGATTCCGTCCATCATCGACCAGTATAAGGCGAAGAACGAGGTGCTGGAAAAGGAGATTCCGCAGTTGCAGGAGATAGCTGGCAAGGTGTGGAAGAAGGAGGACGAACTGAAACAGTTGAAATCGGAGCTTGCTGCGCTGGACCGAAAGATTCAGCTGGAACTTGCACCGCCTACGCCGGAGGTAGCCGAAAAGGATAAAGACGGACAGGAACAGATGTCGAATGTAAAGGAACTGAACCTCATGCATTCGAAGCTACCGCACATACATAGTTCGATAGCAACAGACGCAGATACTCCACCACGCCCTCTCGCCGACCGTGTTATCATGGTGCATCCGGGAATAGGGAGTGGTGACGAATGGAAGACAAAGGGAATTAAAATATAAGTAAGTCGAGAGAGTATGTTATTAAATACACTCTCTCGCTTTTTATAAGTTATAGTTATCATCCTCTAAAATAATCCGTTAAATTGACCAATATCTCCTTACTATTTTCCATTTTTCATTTCCTGAATCGTGTACTTTTGTTTTCAAATTCAATGAATAGTAAAATGCGTAAAATAAGAATACTTTATTTTTTTCTCATGCTGTGTTGTCTATCTGTCAATACCAGTTTGCAGGCACAGCAATCCCGTAAGAAAGTTGGGCTTGTATTGGGTGGAGGTGGTGCCAAAGGTGCAGCCGAAGTTGGCGTGCTTAAAGTGTTGGAAGAAGCAGGCATTCCGATAGATTATATTGCAGGAACCAGTATAGGTGCCATTGTAGGCGGACTATATGCCATAGGATATGATGCAGCCGACCTTGACAGCCTCTATCGTAATCAAGATTGGCTGTTCCTGCTAAGCGACCAGGTGAAACGGGAATCCGAGACTTTCCTTTCCAAAGAAGAAAAGGAAAAGTATTTGATTCATGTACCACTTTCCAAAGAAAGGAAAATTTCGTTACCAACAGGATATGTGACAGGACAAAACATTATAAATCTTTTCTCCAAATTGACGGTAGGTTATCATCACGTGGATGATTTTTCTACTTTGCCTATTCCATTTCGTTGTGTGGCAGTAGATTTGGTGGAAGGGCAGGAAGTGATACTTTCATCAGGTTCGTTGCCAATGGCGATGCGTGCCAGTATGTCCATACCCGGAGTGTTTGCTCCTGTAGAATGGAATGGCATGACACTGGTAGATGGTGGAGCATTAAATAACTTGCCCGTTGATGTGGTTCGGGAAATGGGAGCTGACATTGTTATCTGCGTTGATTTAAGCACCGGTTGGAAGAAAAAGGAAGAATTGAATTCAGCTTCTGCTGTGGTGGATCAACTGATTGGCATTATGGGGCAGAAAAAATATCGAAAGAACAAGACGGAAGCTGATATTTACATCAATCCCCCATTAAAAGGATATACAGCAGCCAGTTTTCAACCGGAAGCCATAGACACTATGCTGATACGTGGCGAAAGAGCCGCCCGCAGACAATGGAATGAATTGCAGGCACTGCGGCAATACATTTATGCTGACGGGAGTGATTCCATTATACAATCGTCCAAAGTACAAAAGCCATCCTATACCGATGCTTACCCAATAGGACATATTGAAATAGAAGGTATTACAGGAGAAGAAAAAGAATGGATAAGGAAAAAGATTGTTTTACAGGAACAGTCGAGTATTCGCCCGGAGGAGATAGACCGCACGCTTGCCATGCTACAAGGATTAGACATCTTCTCGCGGGTTGAATACCGACTGACAAATACGAATCCTTACGATTTAGTATTCCTGCTGGAACCGAAAGAATATCGCCACATTAACATCGGGGCACGTTTCGATACGAATGACTTAGCAAGCATCATTGCCAATATCTCCAATAATCAGCAGATTTCCACCCGCCACCACTATGCCCTGACAGGGCGAATCTCCCGCAATCCTTATTTGGAAGCGGAATATGCTTATGGACACTTATTCGGGGCAAAAATAGGTTTTTCGTACCGTTTGGCATATCATGATTTTGACCTCTATGCAGGCAAGCACAAATTGGATGGTATGGAATTTTTGTCACATTCATTGGCTGGCTATTATACCCGTGACATCAGGAACTTCCGGCTGAAAGCAGGTATTAGTTTTGAGTATTATGATTACCATTCAGATATGTTTAGACAAAACGGAAGCCGGTTATCTCCTTCGTCTGACCATTTCTTGAATTATTTTGTCTCTTGTACGATGGATACTTACGACCGACTTTATTATCCTACTCATGGAAGCCGGATACAGATACAAGGTATCGTGCATACGGATAACGGCATACAATATGACGAGGATACTCCTTTCGGAGAAGTTGCTATCCATGCCGAAACAGCCTTGCGACTCAACCGTCGGTTCTATTTACTTCCTTCACTCAAAAGCCGTTTATTGTTTGGCAATTCCATACCTGCCATTTACCAGAATTGTGCCGGAGGATCTTCCGATGCTAACTACTTGCCTTGGCAGATGGCATGGGAAACCGTACAGCACGTACATTTGCTGGAACGCAATGTTATAACGGGAAGACTCGCCTTTCGTTATCGGGTGAAAGGTAAATTTTATCTCACCGCTTTGGGTGAATATGGCAAAGAGGCACACAAGACTTCTCATATTTTCAGTGGCAATGACCTGTGGGGATGTGCTTTAAGGGCTTCATACGATTTTGTCTTAGGTCCCGTAGGCATACAAACCAATTATTCCAACATGGGGAAAAATGTCGGAATATATATCAACGCAGGATTTAAATTTTAAGATTATGGATATAAATCATACAGCTTTAGTGTTGGAAGGAGGTGGTATGCGCTGTGTCTTTACTGCTGGCGTACTTGATTGTTTCATGCAAGCAGGAATTATTTTCCCTTATACCATTGCCGTATCAGGTGGCAGTATTAACGGGCTTTCTTATATGTCTGGACAGCAAGGACGAAACCGAGACATCATGATAGAATATCTAAGACAAGAAAGGTATATTGGTCCGTTGAATTACCTGCACTGCGGGAGCTTTATAGATTTTCATGCCATATTTCAGAAATATGATAAAGTTGGTATTCCTTTCGATTTTGAGGCTTATCAGCATAATCCTAATCGTTTCGTTATCGTCACGAGTAATTGCTTCACAGGGAAGGCTATGTACTTGGAAGAGAAACGGAACAAGCAACGTCTTTACCGTTTTTGTGAAGCATCGTCCAGCCTACCTGTCTTTTGTCCGTCCATAGAGGTGGACGAAACTCCGATGTATGATGGCGGTGTATGTGATGCCATTCCTTATCAGCGTCCTTTAGATGAAGGATTTAACAAACTGGTAGTTGTATTAACACGTAAAAAAGGATATAGAAAAAATGAGCAGAAGGAATACACTCCATATTTGCTATTTAAAAACTTTCCTATGCTAAAGTTAGCATTAGGAGATATGCATTATCGGTATAACCGTATGTTGGATAAAATCCAATTATTGGAAAAAATGGGACAGGCTATTGTTATTCGTCCGTCCGATGAAATGGGCGTAGATACATTGACACGCAATACAGATGCTCTCGTCCGACTTTATGAAGAAGGATATCGTGAGGCTTATAAATCACTTGAAAGCATACGTAAAATATAGTCCTTAAAGACTTTTTTGATGGAATACGAGGTAGCTACCTTGACAATGACTTGGTAGCTACCTCAATCTTGGCTTAGTAGCTACCTCGACAAGTGTGTTATATTGATTAACTTACCTTAATCCGTCAATTCAGCCAATTCTTCCTTTTTAATAGCCTTTTCCCCTTATCCATTTATTCGGAACTTTGTATCGTTCAACGAATATACATATATCAAATAAAAAACTGGTAATATGATAGATACATTGCATTTAGATAAAATAAACGGAATTTCTTTCCGGCAACTATCGGAGTATTCCATGACCAACTGCGTGGAAGATAAGGTCGTACTGATTGACAACCTATCTTTATTTCCCTTTGGCAAGTCGAAGGAAGGTATCATTATGACAGACTTCATTGCATTACTTTTTTGTACGAAGGGTCATCTTGAAATGAACATGGACGGCAGGCGTTACACACTTTACAAGGGCGATATGATGTTTTGCAGCCAAGGTGTTGCTTTGTATGGTATCATCATGTCAAGTTCTTGCAAGGGTAAGGCGTTATGTTTGTCATGGGAATACGGTCAAAAGTTATTCCTGCGCAGCACGTGCCAATGGAATAGTATTTTGCAATTACGACATAACCCATTGTTACAGCCAAAGATTGAAGAGCAGAAACTCTATCTGGCTTATTATCGGCTGTTTGTCGCAAAGCTGAATTGTTATTGTTATGCGAGTGATATTGACTGCCTCTTCCAAGGTTTTTTCTATGACCTTTATAGGATGACAGACCGGCATATGATGCAAAAATCCCAGCAAAAGATATTTTTGACATCACTCCGTCAGGAAGATCTTTTCAAACGGTTCATTACATTACTGAAAGAAAAGCACAGCTATGAACATTTTTGTTCGTTTTATGCCAAACAACTTTGTGTTACTCCTAAATATCTGACCACAGTTGTGAAAAAAGTCAGTGGCAAAAGCGTGTCGCAATGGATTGATATCTACTTGATAGATCAAATTACATTTCACCTGAAAACGACCAGTTTAACCATTGCTGAGATTGCAGACAAATTAAATTTCTCGAACGCATCATTTTTCGGGAAATATGTAAAAATGCACACAGGAAAATCGCCTACAAAGCTGCGGCAGACATTGCAGGCTGCATAAAATAATTATGATATTAACATTAAAAAAGCAAGCGTATGTTCAATATGGAGATCATCAAGCAAAACAGCCGACGAGTGTACGACCTGATGAAACAGATGTACCGTTATACTTTCAAAGAGCTGGAGCAAGCCACTTCCTTAGATAGTACAGATTTATGTTTGGCTCTCATCGAACTGCAACGGGAAGGAAGACTGGAGTATGGAAAAAATGAGACCGGGATTTATTATGCACGTGCATGAACAATAAGTGTCTTTCTATGTGATAAACCAATCGTTCATATTTCCTGATTGCATTTCGGGAAATATGAACGGATAGGTTATTTTTCTTCATTATCATTTTTTCCGTTCCGATAGAACTTAGGTCCCATTCCTGTCTGTAACTTGAAGTATTTGCCAAAAGCTGATTGGGTGACAAAATTCAGTTTATAAGCAATCTCTTGAATGCTGAGGTCTGTATTTTTCAGCATAATCTTGGCTTCCAAAATGACATATTCATTAATCCATTCTGTTGCACTCTTGCCACTATAATCCTTTATCACACCTGACAGGTAGTTTGGTGTAAGACAGAGACGATCTGCATAGAACTTCACACTTCGCTCCGCTGTGTGGTACAATTTAAGGAGTGCCATGAACTTGTCAAATAATTGTTGGCTGCGTAAAACAGTATCTGAATTTGTTTCATCATCATTTTTTTGATACACTTGCATTATAGAAATGACCGTATAGGAGAAAGCCTTTATCAACCCGTGCAAAATTTCCGGGCTTTCGGCACGGTTCTTTTCCATATTTGTTTTCAATAGAGGGTAATAAGGAGCTATGGTTATAAGTTCAGTATGAGGAATGCGGACAATTGCATTGTTATGCGCATCAATATAGAAACTTGAACGCTGTCGAAAATCTATCTGCAAATCATTAAGATAATCCGAAGATAGCAGGACGGCATACGCTTCTAATACCTCAACACGATGAATCTGAATGATGTCACCCGCAAAGGCGACCACCATCATATTACTGGTAATATGGTAACGCTTCAAATTGATACTGAATTCCAACTCTCCATCCAAACAGAAAAGAACCAATGTGGCAAAAATTCGACAGGGATGTCGAAACGGTTCCAAGTGTTCCACATGGTTGCTAATAAGGATGTCATCGCGGTAGCAAGTGGCTTGGTCGGACATTTGCTGTTTAAATTGCTTGATTGATATGCTGCTTAGTTCCATTTTCGTCATTTCTCATTAGTCAGGTACAAAGGTAGTAAAAATCCATATAATTAGCCATTTTTTAATTCATTGTCAGGCTTATACAGTGAAATAATCTTTCAAAATCCGTTAATATGGACAATTTATCCTTAAGAACTGCCTTTTATAGGCATCATTTCCCACCGAACTTTGCAGCAGAATTATAATAAACATATAAGAAAGAATGAAGAAAACAACAATTGTATTATTTTCCCTGCTCCTTGTCGGAAACATCAGCGCACAGGAAACGGCAACACATTTGTCGCTCGACAGTTGCCGGACCCTCGCTATCTGCAATAACAAGGAGTTACGTATGGCGGATATGAAACAACGTGCCGCTTGGTATGAACGTAAGGCTGCGTTTACGAAGTATTTACCCCGTGTCTCGGCAACAGGTGCTTATCTGCATACAAATAAGGAAATCTCCCTGCTCAGCGATGAGCAAAAGAGCAAGCTGAGTAATCTGGGTACTACCGTCGGTTCTCTCGTACCTGCATTGGAAAGTATGACTGGTGCATTAAATGGGGTTGGCTCTGGATTGGTAGAAGCCTTACACACGGACACACGTAATATGGGTACAGTAGCCGTGATGCTGACGCAGCCTGTCTATATGGGAGGAAAGATAGTAGCCTACAACCGCATTACCCGTTATGCCGAACAAATAGCATCCCATCAGCACGATCTTACCCTTCAGGAAGTTATTGTTGAAGTGGATGAAGTTTATTGGCAGATTGTCTCCTTGCAGAATAAAAAACGCTTGGCGGAAAGTTTCCTTAAATTAGTACAGAAGTTAGACAACGACGTACAACAAATGATAACCGAAGGAGTCGCTACAAAGGCTGATGGGCTAAGTGTAAAAGTCAAGGTAAACGAAGCACAAGTAGCATTGATACAGGTTGATAACGGACTTTCACTCTCGCGGATGCTACTCTGCCAACTTTGTGGATTGGAAATGGATACACCCGTAACATTGGCAGACGAGAACACGGATGCCATCCCAATGCTCAATGCGGCAACCACGGCCGATGTACAGACTGCTTTCGCACACCGCCCCGAATTGAATGCACTCTCCCTTTCTACTGACATCTATAAGGAAAAGGTGCGGCTGGCACGTGCCGAGTTCATGCCCACGGTGGCGTTGACCGGTGGCTGGCTTGGTTCCAATCCTTCTGTATTTAATAGTTTTGAACGACAATTCAAAGGAATGTGGAACGTAGGAGTAATGGTAAATATTCCCATCGTAACATGGGGGGAACGGTGTTATAAAGTAAAAGCTGCCCGTGCTGAAGAAAAACTGGCACATTATCGTTTGGAAGAGACGCGCGAAAAAGTCGAACTTCAGGTAAACCAAAGCCGTCAAAAAGTGGAGGAAGCCAGCGAGCGTCTGCGTACCGCCACCCGTAGCCGTGAAGAAGCAGACGAAAACTTACGTTATGCCACGTTGGGATTACAAGAAGGAGTTATCCCTGTCAGCAATGTACTTGAAGCGCAGACGGCATGGTTGTCCGCACATTCGGAGTATGTATCGGCACAGATAGACTTACGACTGGCAGACCTTTATTTACACAAATCATTAGGAACATTAAAATAAGCATATCATCATGAAAAAGAATAAAAATTTCACCATCATTCTTGCCGCAGCCCTGACACTGGTCGGCATCATTGTAATAACCATTGTTGTTGGATTGTCTTTGCCTAAACATCCCGACATCATTCAAGGACAGGCTGAAACAACGGACTACCGTTTGTCGAGTAAAGTACCTGCCCGTGTATGTGAAATACGGGTACAGGAAGGTGACCACGTGCGACGGGGGATACGCTTGTCATACTTGAAGCTCCTGATATCCGTGCCAAACTGTCGCAAGCAGAAGCCGCCTATGCCGCTGCACAGGCACAGGAACAAAAAGCACAGAACGGTACGCGCCAAGAGCAGGTACAACAAGCCTACGAAATGTGGCAGAAAGCACGTGCAGCCATGGAGGTAGCCGAGAAGACCTACCACCGCATTAACCGCCTGTTTGAAAACGGCGTGATGGCAGAACAGAAACGTGACGAGGCACAGGCGCAATACGAAGCAATGGTGGCTACGGAACGGGCAGCACGGTCGCAGTATGATATGGCAGTGAACGGTGCCCGTATTGAAGATAAGGCTGCTGCCGGAGCACAGGTGCGACGTGCACAAGGAGCTGTTTCTGAAGTAAATTCCTATATGGATGAAACCGTATTGTTAGCTACTGCCGATGGTATAGTAACGGAAATATTTCCTGAGCCGGGCGAACTGGTAGGAACAGGTGCCCCTATCATGAACGTGTCATGTACGGATGACGTATGGTTTACTTTCAATATCCGCGAAGACCTGCTGCCCGGTTTGACCGTAGGTACGGAAACCGAAGTCTATCTGCCAGCCTTTGACAAACGTATTCCTGTGCGTATCACCAAGATGAAGGATGTGGGTACCTTTGCTGTGTGGAAGGCAACGAAGGCACTTGATGGTTTCGATCTCAAAACATTCGAGGTAAAGGCACGTCCATTAAATATGGAAGGGTTGGAAAATGTGCGTGGCGGTATGTCGGTGATAATGGAGAAGTAAATTACACTATTATAAAGTTGTAATATGAAATCTATTTTAAAACAAATGAAGGATGTCAGCCTCCGCCTTGTTCGCATCTTCCGGCGTGAGCTGCGTATCTTTTCACACCGTCCGTTGTTCTTGTTCACGATGATTGTGGCTCCAATACTCTGTATTGTATTTTTAACCACACTCATGGCTGACGGACTGCCTACCAAGTTGCCGGCCGGCTTAGTGGACGAGGATGACACACATATCACGCACATAGTCGCACGGATTCTTGGCTCTATGGAGGAAACCGATTTTGTAGCGCGTTATCCTGATTTCAGCGAAGCAAAAAAGGCTATGCAACGGGGTGAAATCTATGGTTTCTTCTATATTCCCCGTGGGCTGACCGAAGATGCCATAGCCAACCGCCAGCCCAAATTGTCATTCTATACCAACGACACCTATTTCGTACCCGGAACGTTGCTTATGAAAGACTTGCGTTATGCCTCCGAGCTGTCCGGGCTTGCCCTGACACGCGAGAACCTCTATGCCCGCGGACTGACAGAGCGACAGGCGATGGGAATTATCCAGCCTATTGTCATAGAGACACATCCGCTGAACAATCCCCACTTAGACTATTCTGTCTATCTGAACAATATCCTGTTGCCTGGCATTCTAATCTTGCTTATCATGCTTAGTACTACCTATACTATCGGATTGGAGTGGAAACAGAATACACAAAAGGAATTGTATGCCCTAAGCGGACATTCTTCAACGGTGGCATTAGTAGGAAAGCTGTTTCCGCAGACTGTCCTATTCTCATTGATATTCATCTTCTATGATGTCTATTTCTATCGGTTCCTGATGTTTCCTTGCAACAGTGGCATCATCCCGATGATGCTGCTCGGAGTGATGACAGTATTGGCGGCACAGTCGTTCGGTGTATTCCTGTTCGGTGCTTTTATTGGACAGATGCGATTGTCTATGTGCCTTTGCTCATTATGGGGAATTCTGTCCTTTTCACTGGCAGGCTTTACCTATCCCGTTCCTGCAATGGATGGTTTCTTGCAAGGGCTTTCGTGGCTGTTCCCGCTCCGTCATTATTATCTCATTTATGTCAATCAGGCACTTGACGGTTTTCCCATCTCTTATGTATGGTCTTCTGTCGTAGCATTGTTCGCGTTTTTGCTTCTACCTTGTACCATATTATGGCGGTATCGGGCGGCATTCCTGAAATATAAATACGTTAAATAAATGATTCTAATGAAGACAATAGTAAATATCATTCAGATATGGTACCAAGAATTAATAACCATTATGCATGACAAAGGGATACTTATTTTTATTCTCTTTGTTCCGTTGGCCTATCCGTTACTATACTCTTATGTATATACGAACGAAGTGGTGCGAGAAGTGCCTGCTGCTGTGGTTGATGAGTCCAACTCCGCTTTGAGCCGTGAATTTTTACGCAAGATAGATGCTTCTCCCGATGTCCGCATTCATACCCGCTGTACCGATATGGCAGAGGCTCAGGAATTGTTGAAACGTCAGGAGGTTTATGGAATCATTCGTATTCCTTCCTCTTTTACCCGGGACTTGTGGCAAGGAGAGCAGACACACATCGGCCTTTATTGCGATATGTGTTCTATGCTTTATTATAAAAACCTGATGCTTGCCGCCACCAACGTTTCATTGGAAATGAATAAGGATATCAAAGTGGAACGCCACCTTCCTGCCACTACCGACCGACAGGAAGAAATCATACGTATGCCTATCGAATACCAACAGACTGCACTCTATAATCCGCAAAGCGGTTTCGCTGCTTTTCTTATTCCACCGGTGCTGATGCTTATTATCCAGCAGACACTTTTTCTGGGCATCGGTATGTCAATGGGCGAATCGCGTGAAAAGTATATGGGTAGTGTTATACCTTTCCATAAGGCCTACAAGAATCCTATACATATTATATTGGGCAAAACGTTGTTTTATTTTTTACTCTACCTGTTGATGGGTATCTATATGTTTACGTTCGTTACCCGTATCTTCGGTTTGCCGCAACTGGGACATTACGGTACATTTCTTGCTTTTCTTGTACCTTATCTGCTGTCATGTATCTTCATGGGTATGACACTTTCTTTTCTTGTTTGGCGACGCGAAGATTGCATCATGCTGTTTGTTTTTCTTTCCGTTCCGTTACTGTTCCTTTCCGGTATTTCGTGGCCGGGAGCCACTACACCTGCCTTTTGGAAATATATATCGTGGCTGTTTCCTTCCACTTTTGGCATGAACGGGTATGTACGCCTCACAGGTATGGGAGCTTCGCTTGGCGACATCGCCTTCGAGTATAAAGGGTTATGGATACAAGCTATTGTCTATTTCCTGATAGCGTGTTTGTTTTACCACAGGCAGATTAAGAGTTTATTGATTAACAGATGTAAAGAATAAAATGGAAAATAAAAAAACGTTGAATAACATTCCTGAATGGAAGCCTGATGTATTGGGCGAAGACTTCCTTATGCGTCATGTATCACAAGGATGTGATTATGCAGGTGATGTACGTTGTACCATCGTTCGCAAATTAGCAGATAATGGGTGTAGCCGTGGTATATTATACATACATGGATTCTGTGATTACTTTTTCCAAAAAGAAATGGCGAATCGTTTTGTAAAGGAAGGTTATAATTTTTACGCTGTAGATCTTAGAAAATATGGGCGTTCCTATATGGATGGACAAAAAATGTTCCAAGTAAGGGATCTTACAGAATATTTCCCTGACATACAGACAGGTATAGAAGCAATGAAAGAAGACGGCAACAATGAAATTATCCTCATGGGGCATTCTACCGGTGGATTGACAACTTCATTGTATATGCAATGTTGTGCCGACCCGTGCATAAAGGCATTGATTTTAAACAGTCCGTTTTTTGCATGGAATTTGTCCAAAGTAATGATTCGTTTGGGCATTCCTATATTGAAAACATTGGCTGTGCTGATACCCGGAATAAGAGTCAAGGGAGATGGTACCAATAATTACGCTTCTACTATTGCCCGCCATTTGAACGGAGAATGGAGTTATAACATTATTTGGAAGCCTGATATAATGCCTGATGTCGATGCTGCGTGGGTTCGTGCAATAGACAATGGTCAGAAAAGGTTGAAAAACGGTAGTGTAAATGTACCTGTATTGCTCATGCATTCGGACAAATCTGCCAGCTCGAAAGGCCCGAAAGAATGTTTCCATCATGCAGATGCGATATTGAATGTGCATGACATTGCAACGATAGGTCGCCATATAGGTCGGCAGGTAAAGGAAGTTACTATTAAAAATGGACTTCATGATCTTGTCCTATCAAGCAGGGATGTAAGAGAAGAAGTTTATTATACCATGTTTAAATGGCTTGAAAATAAATAGTATAAACAATAATAAATGTATTATTATGGATTATCTGAATTATAAAGTGAACCCTCCCCAGTGGAGAGAGGTTGCCACAAGTTCGCATTTACCCGTAGGGCTTGAGCATTTGAAAGAACTGGCATATAACTATTGGTGGACATGGAATCACGAAGTCGCAGACTTGTTTTCCAGTCTTGATAATGAGTTGTGGGAACAAGGGAAACATAATCCCGTTATGCTACTTGAACAAATGAATTATGACAAGTTGGAAGCATTGACCTGCAACAAGGCTTTTATGGAATGTTTGGAGAATATTTATACTCGTTTCCGAGCCTATATGGATGTTCCAGTAGATCAAAGCCGTCCTTCTGTAGCTTACTTCAGCATGGAATATGGTCTAAGTAAAGTTTTGAAGATATATTCTGGAGGTTTGGGCATATTGGCCGGAGATTACCTAAAAGAAGCATCAGACAGCAATGTGAACCTTTGTGCTGTAGGATTACTTTATCGTTATGGTTATTTTAACCAGTCACTTTCAATGGATGGAGAACAGACCGTATGTTACGAAGCTCAAAATTTCGGTCAATTGCCAATTGAAAAAGTCCTTACAGAGGATGGTAGGCAAATGGTTGTTCATATACCATATACGGACTATTTTGTAGTACACGCCAATGTGTGGCGTGCTAACGTAGGGCGCATTACGCTTTACTTGCTTGATACGGACAACGAAATGAACAGTGAATACGACCGTAGTATCACACACCATCTGTATGGTGGAAGTTGGGAAGACCGTTTGAAGCAAGAAATTCTTTTAGGTATAGGAGGAATGATGTTGCTTCGCCAACTTGGATTGAACAAAGATATTTTTCATTGCAACGAAGGTCATGCCGCCCTTCTTAATCTTTATCGGCTGAGTGAATATACAAAACAGGGGATGAGTTTTGCACAAGCGATGGAGCTGGTCCGTGCTTCATCTCTTTACACGGTACATACGCCCGTTAGTGCCGGACATGATTATTTCGATGAAGACCTTTTCCGAAAATATCTGGGACAATATGCAACCCGTTTAGGAATTAGTTGGGAAACACTAATGGGATTGGGACGTTATGACATGGAGAATGTGGATGAACGTTTCTGTATGTCGGTTTTTGCCTGCAAGACCAGTCAGGAGGTAAATGGGGTCAGCCTGTTGCATGAAAATGTATCTCGCAGGATGTTCGCACCAATTTGGAAAGGATATTTTCCTGAAGAATTGCACATAGGTCATGTGACTAATGGTGTCCATATGCCGACTTGGTGTGTTACGGAATGGAAAGGACTCTATAAAAAATACTTCGATAATAATTTTTCAAAGCAACAGTCTGACAAACATTTATGGGAAGCGATTTATGACGTGCCCGATGAAGAAGTTTGGAATACCCGTCTTCAAATGAAGCGCAGGCTTATAGAATATCTGAAAAAGAAATGTGCCGACGATTTACGCAGGAATCAAACCGACCCTCGACTGGTAGCATCTATTGTCGAAAAGTTTAATCCCAATGCTTTGCTTATAGGCTTTGCCCGTCGTTTTGCTACCTATAAACGAGCCTATTTACTTTTTTCTGATTTGGAACGTCTGTCGCGTATTGTCAATAATAAGGAACGACCCGTACAATTCATCTTTGCAGGGAAAGCCCATCCGAATGACGTTGCCGGACAAGGACTTATCCGTCAGATTGTGGAAATATCCCGTCGCCCGGAATTTCAAGGGAAAATCATTTTTCTGGAGAATTACGATATGGAGTTGGCCCGTCGTCTTGTTTCAGGTGTGGATGTATGGTTGAATACACCTACACGGCTTGCCGAAGCATCGGGCACTTCTGGAGAGAAAGCTCTGATGAATGGGGTTCTGAACCTGTCTGTACTTGACGGATGGTGGTATGAGGGCTATTGCAAAGAGGCAGGATGGGCTATCCCTGCCGAAACGGTCTATCAGCACGCTCCCTATCAGGACCAACTGGATGCAAACATTATTTATTATCTCTTGGAAAATCAAATATTGCCTCTGTATTATCAAACGGACGGCAAGGAGTATTCCGAGGAATGGGTACAGTATATCAAAAATTCAATAGCTCAAATAGCTCCGTATTTTACCATGAGACGGCAACTGGATGATTATTATGAGAAATTCTATTGTAAAATGAACGAACGTTTTTCTTTACTCTCCAAATGCAATAACGAAAAAGCCAGGCTTATAGCGGACTGGAAGCAGAATGTCGCTACGCGATGGGATGATATTGAGATAAAATCAATTAAGGGTGGAAATGGCCTTAAAGCCGTCACAAAGGCTGGTGAAGATTATGAAATCACTATTATTGTGGATGAGAAAGGGTTAGATGATGCCATCGGAATAGAATGTGTTGCTACCCATATGGACAACGGACATGAAACGGTTTATTCTATCATACCTTTTAAACTTATAGGACATGATGGGTCGGATTATACATTTCGTGCTCAATCGCATATTGCAAACACAGGAAGTTTCAAATTGAGTTTCAGGATGTACCCCAAGCATAAACTTCTACCACATCGGCAAGATTTCTGCTATGTACGTTGGTTCTGACCTATTAAACTGAAATGATTAATAAATAAAAAATAAGAGCATGGATAAGCACAGTATCGGAACAAATGCAGGCATAGTCTGGCGTTTGATGAACAATGATCACAAATGGAGCTATCAGGAACTAAAAGAAAAGAGTGGACTATCCGACCGTGAACTCAACGCCGCCATTGGTTGGCTGGCGCGTGAAGACAAGATTCAGATAGAAGAAGATGTGAATACACATAAGGAAGTATTCTTCCTGTTTTTTAATATCTACTATTAAATTGTGTGTTTTATGATAAATATGTGTCTAATTGACTGAAAAACAGCTCCGTTTGTTTATTTCAACAGATGGAGCCTGTTTTTCTATAAAATAGGGCCGAATTTATAACGCTCTTTTCATCATGTAGAGGATAAACGTATTTAGTCATGAGATTTAATATCAAACTATCACTTAAATACAAAATAATAATTAGTTATTTGTTCATTTTTTTATTAATAGGATGTGTCGTATATACTTGGTATGACGAAAAACAAAAACTAATTTCTTTTGAAACGGTGAATAAAGAAATTAATGATACTCGCCAACAGATACATAGTGTTATTGTACAAATAGCGGAACTTTCCCTGTTGGGTGAAAATATATTGGAATGGGGTAATGAGGATGTGGAATTATACCATTCTCATCGTATGGTTGTGGACAGTATGTTATGCAGTCTCAAACGAGTTTATCCAGCAGAAAGGATTGATAGTGTGTGTTTCTTATTGGAGAACAAGGAAAAACAAATGCTTGCTATCATGCAGATACTCAACAAACAAGAGATTATTAACAATAAAATTGCCAGACAAGTACCTGCTATTATACAGAAAAGCATCCAAGAGGAACCGAAAAAAACAAAGCGTAAGGGTATTCTTGGATTGTTCGGCAAGAAAGAAAAAAAGAAACCGACCGCTACAACAGCAATGCTTCATACACTAAACCAAGATATAATAAGCCAACAGCGGCTACAGAGTCGTAGATTGTCAGAATATGCAGACAGCCTTGCTATACGAAATAGTGAATTAAATCGTCAGTTACATTTTTTTATACATCAAATGGATAAAAAAGTGCAAAGTGACTTACGAAAGCGCGAAGTTGATATAATAGCCATGCGAGAAAAGTCTTTTTCTCAAATAAGTATCATAACTGCATTCTTATTTGCGTTACTAACCATTTCATTCATTATAATATTACGTGACATTAGACGTATCAAACGATATAAGCTAAAGACATCAAACCTTATAAGGCAATTACATGAATCCGATCTGCATAACAAGGAACTAATAATATCCCGCAAGAAAGCCGTCCATACCATCACTCATGAACTGCGCACGCCGCTGACGGCGATAACCGGCTATGCCGGACTGATGGACAAGGAACATGATGCGGATAAAACCAGGATGTATATCCAGAACATACGGCAATCCTCCGACCGTATGCGCAGGATGCTCAACACACTGCTGGACTTCTTCCGGCTGGACAACGGCAAGGAACAGCCCAACGTTTCCTCATGCAGGATTTCCAATATCGCACACATTCTTGAAACAGAGTTTATGCCCATTGCCATGAACAAGGGATTGTCCCTGACGGTAAACAACAACGTGGAGGCGGTTGTACTGACCGATAAGGAACGTATCCTGCAAATCGGCAACAACCTTCTTTCCAATGCCATCAAGTTCACGGAGAACGGCGGTGTATCCTTGACAATGGACTACGACAACGGTGTGCTGAAACTTGCCGTTGAAGATACGGGTACGGGCATGACCGAAGAGGAACAGCAACGGGTGTTCGGTGCGTTTGAACGCCTTTCAAATGCCGCCACGAAAGACGGATTCGGGCTGGGATTGTCCATCGTGCAGCGCATCGTGGCGATGCTCGGCGGTGCAATCCGGTTGGAAAGCGAGAGTGGCAGGGGAAGCCGTTTCTTTGTTGGGATTCCCGTACAACCTGCAGAAGAACTGCCCGAACAGATAAGCCCGGCACAAAATCATCGTAACCATACCTGCCATGATGTGATTGCCATAGACAATGACGAGGTACTGCTCCTTATGTTGAAAGAAATGTATGCCCATGAGGGTATGCGCTGCGACACCTGCACCAATGTTGCGGAACTGATGGAGATGATACGGAACAAGGAATACAATTTACTCCTGACAGATTTGAATATGCCGGAGATAAACGGTCTTGAACTGCTGGAGCTGCTTCGCTCGTCCAATGTGGGCAATTCAAAGAACATTCCGGTTGTCGTGACAACCGCATCGGGCAGTTGCAGCAAGGAGGAACTGATGGAGCGGGGATTTGCCGGATGCCTGTTCAAACCGTTCTCCATATCCGAACTGATGGAAGTCACGGACAACTGTGCCACAAAAGAAAAATAAGACGGGAAGCCGGACTTTTCCATCCTGCTGTCCTACGGCAATGAAGCCGTCATGCTGGAAAAGCTGATAGCGGAAACCGATAAGGAAATGCAGGCGGTCAAGGCAGCGGAAGAAAAGCAAGACCTCCAAGAACTGGATGCGCTGACACACCACCTGCGGAGTTCATGGCAGATACTCCGTGCCGACCAACCGTTGAGAGAACTTTACCCACTGCTTCATGCCGGGGGTACACCCGATCGGGAAGCGATACACCATACCGTAACAGCCGTGCTGGGCAAAGGCGCGGAAATCATCCGGCAAGCAAAAGAAGAAAGGAGAAAATACGAAAATGGATAAGACAAGGGTTATCGTAGTGGAGGACAATATCGTATATTGCGAGTTTGTCTGCAACCTTCTGGCACGGGAGGGATTCCGCACCGTGCAGGCTTACCGGCTTGCTGCGGCAAGGAAACTCCTGCAACAAGCCTCCGACGGGGACATAGTGCTTTCAGACCTGCGCCTGCCTGACGGCAACGGCATAGACCTGTTGCGGTGGATGCGGAAAGAAGGGCTGGTCCAGCCGTTCATCATCATGACCGATTACGCCGAGGTGCATACCGCCGTGGAAAGCATGAAACTCGGCTCGCTGGACTATATACCCAAGCTGCTGGTCGAGGACAAGCTTGTTCCGCTGCTCCGCAACATTCAGAAAGCACAAGACGGCAGACAACGGCGTATGCCCGTGTTCGCCCGTGACGGCTCGGCATTCAGATCCGTCATGAAGCGGATAAAGTTAGTTGCCCCGACCGATATGAGCGTGCTGATATTCGGCGAAAACGGTACGGGCAAGGAACATATCGCGCACCATCTGCACGAAAAGAGCAAACGCTCCGGCAAGCCGTTCGTGGCGGTGGACTGCGGTTCCCTTTCCAAAGAACTTGCGCCTTCGGCATTCTTCGGACACGTGAAAGGAGCGTTCACGGGTGCGGACAGTGCCAAGAAAGGCTATTTCCACGAGGCAGATGGCGGTACGCTGTTTTTGGACGAGGTAGGCAACCTTGCATTGGAAACGCAACAAATGCTGCTTCGTGCCATACAGGAACGGCGGTACCGTCCCGTAGGCGACAAGGCGGACAGAAATTTCAATGTACGTATCATTGCCGCCACCAACGAGAATCTGGAGAAGGCGGTAAGCGAGAAGCGTTTCCGGCAGGATCTGCTGTACCGCCTGCACGACTTCGAGATTACCGTCCCTCCGTTGCGCGACTGTCTGGAGGACGTCATGCCGCTGGCGGAGTTCTTCCGCGAGATTGCCAACAAGGAACTGGAGTGCCGTGTGGAAGGGTTCAGTTCCGAAGCCCGGAAAGCATTGCTGTCATACCCGTGGCCGGGCAATGTGCGCGAGCTGCAACAAAAAATCATGGGAGCGGTATTGCAGGCGCAGGAAGGTGCGGTCCGAAAGAAGCATCTGGAACTTGGATTGGCGGAAACATCCGCTTCCGCCGGTTTCGCACTGCGCAACGATGCGGAGGAAAAGGAACGGATCATGCGTGCCCTGAAACAATCCGGGGGAAACCGATACACCGCCGCCAAAATACTGGGAATAGGCAGGACAACTCTCTATAAAAAGCTGGAAGAGTATGGACTGAAGTATAAATTTGAGCAATCATAGCCCGCAATTCATTGGAAATGGCTATATTTGCATGACATATTAGAAGGTAACGGCGTTTTGGAAAGTCCATCCGCCGCATATATATAACATAAGACCGCAAGGCGTCCTAATGGAAATCTGGTAAATTGACACTACGGAGACGATTGCGTGAAGCTTATGCTATGCCTACGCATAGCGTGCATTCACGTACTCTCCGTAAAGGCTTTACCAGAGCCTCCATTAGAAGTAGTGTGTTTGCACGCTGCTTTTTTGCCCTTGCCGAACGAAACGAAAGGGAACGATTATGGGAAAAGTTCAGGTTCTTGCCGTCCTCTCGATGGACGGGTGTCTTGCTTCCGAGTTGCATGGCAAATCGTATAAGGAACTGCGCCTTGACAGTTGCGGCATCAATGAGATAAAGGAGAACGCCCTTTATCATATCACACCGGATTATTCCATCTCCATGCTGGATGAATGGAGAAGACATGAAACGGATACCTGCTATCTGGCGGAAGCCTCTCCCGAAAAGACAGATTATATCAACGGACTGCTGCGTATGCAGGTGGTGGATGAAATCATCCTCTATACCGTTCCTTTCATAGCCGGGACAGGAAAGTATTTTTTCCGGTCCGCCCTGCCACTGGTCAAATGGACGCTTGTATCACAAAAGAAATTTCCCAATGGCGTGACCTGCCATATCTATAATCGTATGACTTCCGAAAGAACAGCCTGAAAAAACGACTTGCTATCCTATTATTAAAGTACCGAAAAAGTACAAATGTTCGGAAAGTGAACACTTCTGTTTGACTGCGAACCTTCTCAAAATACAAATATTTATTTTAATATCATTGATAACCAGTATATTATAAATAGGACACTGAAGATTCTGTCCGTTTTGACGCACTTTTTGCCGTACATATTCATGTGCGCACCCTAACAGCAAAATGTTGAATTTCAAAATTAACAGGATATGAACTATTTCTTACTGGCGGATACCGAGTTCTTCCGCCGTATCAATGAAGCCGGAGACTGCAATATGGAAACGGCATATATGGCTTTCGCCAACCAAGTAATCGAACTGTGCGGCAGCATCCATGCGAGCCATACCGCCATCGCACTGGCTTATATTGAAATCGAGTTGCAACACCACCCCGTGCGTCTGTTATCCGAAGAACGCAAGGAAGCCGCCGCCTATATCGGAAAAGCACTCTCTTTCGTGAGGAAGATGCAGAAGTTCCTTACCACTCCCCAAGTGCCGCCACTATCCAACCTCAACTCCTCAGCCGAAACGCCATCCGACAATCCCACTCCGCCGCTTCAATGGACGGGCAACGCCATCGACCTTGTGGAACTTATCTACGGCATCTATGAGATGGGCTGCATCAACAACGGTGAGATGCCGCTCAAACAGCTTGCCCCGCTGCTGTACCGGATTTTCGGTGTAGAAGCCAAAGACTGCTACCGCTTCTACACCGACATCAAACGGCGGAAAACAATCAGCCACACGCATTTTCTCGAACAAATGCAGGAGAAGCTGAACGAGCGGATAAGAAGGGATGAGGAAGCGGAATTGAAAAGAAGATAGCTGTTCTTGAAGAATTTGCGTCCATTATCTTGAATAAAAAGCAATTTATTTCTTGTGCGTTACGCAAAAAAGGCTTATCTTTGCTACGTAATTAAGAAGATATGCGGCTCAGACCGTGTTCAACGATAACAGTACCCGTTTGGCATACCGTAAGATCTGCCGGCGGGTCATTCTTTTTTATAACGGTATGGCAAACAAGAAATCACGTTCCATTGAAGAACAAATAGAACTGCTCAAACAAAGGGGGATGATTGTCGGGGATGAAATTTTTGCCGCCCGGCATTTGGCCCATATCAGCTACTATCGTCTGAAAGGCTATTGGTGGGATATGCAGTATGACAAGACCCGTCATCTGTTCCAACCTGATTCCAATCTGGAAGATGTCGTCACACGCTATTATTTTGATAAAGAACTGCGCCTTATTTTATTCGATGCCATCGAAACAATAGAAATCACCCTGCGTACAAAGATGATTTATCATCTGTCACAATCTTACGGAGGGCTCTGGTATCGTGACCCGAAGCTGTTCGCGGATGCCGCTTTCCATGCCCAGCACCTCAAAGAACTGATGGAAGAGTTCCTGCGGAGCAACGAGATATTCGTGAAAGACTACAAGCGCAAGCATCTTGTTATGAATACGGACGGAGAAAGGATACTTGACGAATACCCGGATGCGTGGATTATATTTGAGGTGGCCACGTTCGGCACACTTTCCAAGATATACAAGAACCTCAACCACCAGCTGCCCGAAAAATCGGCAATAGCCAATGATATGGGGTTAAATTTACACAGTGAACTGTCGGGATGGCTGGAAGCCATTTCATACATGCGCAACATCATCGCGCACCATTCCAGAGTATGGAGCCGGAATATGGTCAAACGCCCTTGTGAAATCCGCAATCCGCGAATGGCATGGCTTTCCCGCCCGTTGACCGAGGTACAGCAGAAAAAACCGTTCTATGTGATTACAGCCATGCTATACCTCTGCAATGCCATAGACGAGGGAGATACGTTCAAGGAGAAGTTACTGGCATTGTTTAAGGAATATGCGGATGTGCCCATCTACAAAATAGGTTTCTTCAACCGTTGGGAAGAGGAACCGATCTGGAAAAAGATGTCAGAATAGAATCATATGGCGAAGAAGAAGAAAAAACAGCAGGGACACTATTGCCGTATCTGTGGCGACTACAAGGCGAACGAGAAATTCAGCGGAAAGGGACACACCCGGCATATCTGCAAGAGTTGTATGTCAGCCATGCGTAGCGGCAAGAATCCGGAGGATATTTTTCCTGAGCCGTTACCCGTGAACCGTGAAACTATACGTTTCAATAAACTGGGCAAAGAAGAAAAAGCCGTGTTGAAAGCGTTTATCACCGAAGCCACAACCGAATACTGGCAGGAAAACAGACAGATACCGTTTGCGGACAGTTTCTCCGAACTAAAAAAATACATCATAGGAAAATCTCATGATTTAGGCTCTGTACAGACACCTGATAACGCAACGTTGGAAAGCTACGGGAAGAATCTTGTAGACTGGTACAGTTCTTACCTTATCAGCATACAGGAACATCTGAAACGTATTTCTGGCACTGTCGTATGTGATGCGTTCTTTTCAAAGGCAACTTTCATCAAACCATTGTGTGAGAACGGATTCCACGTTATAAGCCGCTTCAGAAATGATGCAGTGTTGTTTTATCCCACCTTAGAAAATAGGACAGGAAAACGCGGACGTCCAAAATTGTATGACGGAAAGATTGATTTTGAAAATCTGGACATCACAAGATGTACCGAGTATAAAGTGAACAAGGGTAAACTTTATGGACTGAAAGCATACTCCAAAGCACTCAAACGTTTTGTGAGCTTAGCTGTATGGTATCCTATGGATGGAAGAACGGACAAATGGCAGCTGTATTTCTCCACGGACGAGATGCAGGATGCCAAGGAGGTTTTAGACTTCTACAGGACACGTTTCCAGCTCGAATTCTGCTTTCGCGATGCCAAGCAACATGCCGGAATGACGAACTGTCAGGCAACCGACTTCAGAAAACTGGCATTTCACTTCAATGCGTCACTTGCAGCGATAAACCTTGCCAAAGCTGCCTGTAAGAAGATGGGAATAAAATATTCCATATCATCATGCAAGTCAGTCATACACAATGCTTACATGCTTGAACGATTTATTTGCGTGTCTGGGATTGAGCCAAACACGCAATTAATTGACAAACTTTTCAAAGAACTCATTTTATTTACCGCCAAAGCCGCTTAGGCTTGGCGAATTTTTAACGAACTATTGTGTATATGCTCACTTATTCTAATATACTTTGACAAAATA
>OGHL01000573.1_pt1 | contig 25509 bp, 17 predicted proteins | sample 1571391 | NCBI WGS metagenome assembly OGHL01 (sample SAMEA2581948, study PRJEB24529) | metagenome | biome: Human gut stool | place: China | collected 2011 | reverse complement strand
GGTCAGCTCGATCCCCATCACGTGCTTGAACATGTGCTTGGCCCAGCGTTCGAAGATTTCGAGCACGTCCTCCTGCTCGACGAACGACATCTCGCAGTCGATCTGCGTGAACTCGGGCTGGCGGTCGGCGCGCAGGTCCTCGTCGCGGAAGCAGCGCACGATCTGGAAATACTTGTCGTAGCCGGCGACCATCAGCAGTTGCTTGAGCGTCTGCGGCGATTGGGGCAGGGCGTAGAACTGGTTGGGCGACATGCGGCTCGGCACGACGAAGTCGCGCGCTCCTTCGGGGGTCGAACCCACCAGGCAGGGGGTTTCGATCTCGAGGAATCCTTCGTCGGAGAGGAAGCGGCGGATCTCCTGGGCCATCTTGTGGCGCAGGATCATGTTGCGTTGCAGGGGCGGACGCCGCAGGTCGAGGTAGCGGTACTTCATGCGCAGGTCGTCGCCGCCGTCCGAGACCTCTTCGATGGTGAAGGGGGGCACTTCGGCTTCGTGCAGGATGGCCACCTTCTCGGCCGTGACCTCGATGTCGCCCGTCGGCATTTTGGGGTTTTTCGACTGCCGCTCGACGACTTTGCCGACGACCTGGATGACCCATTCGCGGCCCACGCGGCAGACCGTTTCGCGCGCCTCGGCGGGGGAGTGTTCCTCGACGACGATCTGGGTGATGCCGTAACGGTCCCTCAAGTCGATGAAGGTCATGGCGCCGAGGTTCCTCACTTTCTGCACCCATCCGGCCAGGGTGACGGTTTGGTTGACGTTGCAGGCCCGGAGGCAGCCGCAGGTATGGGTTCTGTACATGGCGATATGTTATGTTTAGTCGTTACGATCCGCAAAGTTAACTAAAATTCATAATTCATAATTCATAATTCATAATTAAATGACAGGATGCCTTGTTAAAACCTTTGTGTGTGAAGAACGCCGCCGCCGGAATTGCAGCGAGGCGGATGAAACGGCGGATATGCAGGGAAAAGAGCGAAAAGAGATGCGGAATCCCCGAAACGAACCTCCCGGGACCGGGCGTCGTTTCGGGGATTTGTTGGGCGGCCCGGATTTCGGACAGCCGTTTCTGACCGATGATTACTCCACCGCTTTGAGTTCGAGTACGCGGCTCGCATATTCCTTGCCCACCGTGAATTCGAGTCCGTTCTCCATCAGGAACGCGCCGCTGAAGGTCTTGCCGTCCTGCGGGACCGGCTTCCCGTCGACGTTCAGTTCGGTGATCCGGTAGCGTTTGCCGGGGTCGAGACCCGCCATGCGGAAGGCCGGCGACGGCATGTTGAGGAAGTGCTCCAGCTTGTAGACGAACCAGACGGCGCGGTCCTTTTCGGGTGCGACGTACATCAGCGATGCATAGCCTGTCTTGTCGTAGGGCGAGATCAGCCGGTAGAGGTCGCCCTGCTGCACGATGGGGCGGATCTTCTTGTAGTCGGCGATCGCCCTGCGGGCGAACTCCTTCTCTTTGCCGGTCATCTTTGAGGGTTGCAGCTCCAGCCCCAGGCGTCCCGACATGGCCACGTCGAAGCGCAGTTTGAGCGGAACGTTGCGGCCCGTCTGGTGGTTGGGCGAGGCGCTCACGTGCGAAGCCATCGCCACGGCGGGATAGAAGTTCGACACGCCCCACTGCATGTAGATGCGTTGCAGAGCGTCGGTGTTGTCCGAGGTCCAGAATTCATCGTAGTAGGGCAGGACGCCATAGTTGACCCGTCCGCCGCCGCTGGCGCACGACTGCATCACCAGACGGGGATATTTCTCCCGGATGCGCCGCAGCACCTTGTCCATGCCGCGGTGGTACTCGATGTAGAGGTGCGATTGCCGGTCGGCCGGCAGGAAGGTCGAGCCGTAGTTGTAGAGCGTCATGTTGTCGTCCCACTTGATGTAGGCGATGTCGGGATGCGCGGTCATCAGACGGTCGACCACGCTGAAGACGAACTCCTGCACCGCGGGGTTCGACAGATCGAGCACCTGCTGCGTGCCGCCGCGGCCCTTGCGGTTTTCGCGGTAGGGCTGCTGGATCACCCAGTCGGGATGCTTCTCATAGAGTTCGCTCCGGGTGTTGGTCATCTCGGGTTCGATCCAGATGCCGAACTTCACGCCGTGTTTGCGGGCCGACTCGGTCAGACCCTCGATGCCCTGCGGCAGTTTCTCGCGGCAGACCGTCCAGTCTCCGAGGCTCGTCTCGCCGTTGTTGCGCGGGTATTTGTCGCCGAACCAGCCGTCGTCCATCACGAACAGTTCGCCGCCCAGGTCCGCCAGGTCGGCCATCATCCGGTCCATGCCTTCCTGGTTGACCTTGAAATAGACGCCCTCCCACGAGTTGAGCAGCACGTCGCGAAGCTCGGTTCCGTGGTTGAGCCGGTGGAGGCGCGCCCATCGGTGGATGTTGCGGCTCACGCCGCTCTTGCCCTCGTCGCTGAACGTGAAGGCGAATACCGGGGTCGTGAAGACCTCGCGGGGTTGCAGCGTGTATTGCGACTGCTCCTCGTTGATGCCCGCGAAGAGGTGCGTGGTGTGGGTGTTGTCGTTGTCCAGGGCGATGCGGTAGTTGCCGGCCCAGGCCAGCGTGCCGCCGATGACGCGGCCTGTCAACTCCCGGGGGCGTCCGTCGAGCGAGATCATCAGCGAGGGGTTGTCGCGCTGCGTGTTGCGCACGCCGTCCTTGTTCTTGAGCACCTTCATGCCGTCGGTCAGCGGTTCTTCGTGGAGGTAGCATTCCGCTCCCCATGTGCCGTGGAAATGCGTCAGCCACGTGTCGCCCCGGCGGACGGGCATGTAGGCCGATGCGAACCGGTAGAGCGTCACGGGTTTCTTCTCCGTGTGGCTGATCTCGGTCCACGTCTCGATCACCTCGCAGTCGTCGTAGGTCTTGTAGAAGAGCGTCACGAAAAACGGGTAGTGCTTGTCCTTCATGGCGATGGCGGTGGTTTCGGAGCCGTCCCTGCGGTCGCGCGACACCGACTCGACAGCCAGTTCGAGCGACATCGAACCGTCGCCGTGCGTCGCCTGAATGGCTACTTCGCGGTAACACTGGGCGCCGAACTGCGGGTAGGCCGCATCGCCGAACGCCGCTCCGCTGGCGAGGATGTCGTCGGGCGAGGCGACGCGCGCTCCGAAATACTGGAACAGAGGGGTTTTGCCTTTTTCTGCCGTCAGCAGCAGCGAGGAATTCCGGGTCGAGAGGAGGATGTTTTCCGCCCGGAGCATGCCGCCGGACAGCAACGCAGCGCCGGCCCATGCCAATACCAAAAGTTTCTTCATTGCAGGGTTGTCGTATAAGGTTGATTTCGGGTATAAAACTAATAAAAAAACGCGGATTCCGCAAAGAACGCAGGCCGGACGATTGTCCGGCCTGCGAATCCAGAAATCCGAAACGGAGCCTCCGCGGTTATTTCGGGGCTGTGACGAACGGTGTCTCCAGCAGTTTTTTCAGCGTGGCGGGGTTGTCGGTGGTGATGTAGTCGACACCCAGCGCGATGCAGGCCATCATGTCGGCCGTCGAATTGACCGTCCAGGCGTTGACCTCGATTCCGCCGGCGTGGGCTTCCGTCACCCACTCGGGTTTTTTCGAAAGCACGGTCGAATACTGGTAGTCGATGCCCGAGAGCTTGTCCGCCGCGACTTCGGCCGGAGCCTTGTCGCCGCCCAGGTACTGTACGCCGGCCGCGGGCATGGCCGCCCGGAGCTGCTTGCAGACCTCGTAGTCGAAGGCGATGTAATCGACCCGCGTCTCCATCGACTTCGCCTTGACGGCGGCCACGACGGCGTTGACGGCCCGCGTGTTGCTTGCGGCCGAACTGTGGGTCTTGATTTCGCAGATCAGTTTCATCGAAGCGTCCTTGGCGCCCTGCTCCAGATAGGCGTCAAGCGTCGGTAGTTTTTCGCCGTTGGCCAGCGTGAGGTCCCTGATCTGTGCATAGGCGCTCTCTTCGATCCGCAGGTCGCTGCCTGCCACCGTCGCGTTGTGGTTGATCACCGGCACGTCGTCGGCGGTGATCCAGACGTCGAACTCGGCGCCGTGGATGCCCAGTTTCTGGGCGTTGGTCAGGGCAGCGATCGAATTCTCGGTCGAATTCTCCACGCCGTCCTGATGCTGGCCGCGGTGCGCGATGATCCGGGGCATCGAGACGGAGGGATTGTCGCAGACGGTGAATTCGACCGTGCCGATCGGGTATTGGCTGCCGTTGCGGACGAGCGTCATGAAATACCGGCTCGTTCCGGCGGGAATCCCCGCGGGGAGGGTCACTGCCAGCGACTGAAGGGTATTGTCGCCGGAGGCTTCGGTGAATGCGGCGTCGGCCGTGAACGCTGCGGTCACGTTGGCCGACGAGGTGAACTTCACCTTGTCGCCGGCTGCGAAACCGTTGCCGTAGACCGTATAGGTGTAGCCTGCGCCGATCTCGCACCTGGTCAGGTAGGTGAGGTTCGAGAGTGCGAATTCCACGGGCGTCTGGCCGGCGAACGCCGCATCCTGGTAGAGCAGGGCGATCTGGTCCCCGGTCAGCGCGTCGTCGAAGACGCGGGCCAGAACCACTTCGCCGTTCCATGCGTTGCCCATCGAGCCTACGGCCGAGTCGCCGCCCAGCGCGAACCACCGTGCGCCGTCCTTGGCGTGGATCAGTTCGCCCGGAGCGTCGGCCGTGCCCTTGAGTTGGCCGTCCACGTAGATATAGGCTTTCTCGGCGGTTTTGTCCCAGACGCCCACGACGTGGTAGTAGCGGCCCGGTTCGGGCGTCACGTCGCTCTGCGCCCAGCGCCACGTGCTTTTGCCCGTGGTGCTCACATTGGGCAGGAATGTGATGCAGGCCGGATGGCCTCCCTGGCCCTCCTTGCAGATCAGGAAACCCGTGCCGCCGGCTTCATGCGCCGAGAAGGGCTTGTACTCCTTCGTGCCGTCGTTGCGGTTCGAACGCAGGACGACCTCCAGCGTGTGGCCGTCGTCCAGACCCTGCTTGAACGTCTCGTTCGTGTAGTAGTCCACCCGGTAATAGGAATCCTTGCGGGAACCCTGCCCCGGGGTGTGCGTGTAGTTGGTCACGATGCGCTTGTAGACGTCGTGGTAATAGCAGGTCAGCGCCGTGCCGGGGTAGGAGAGCACCTCGTTCTTGAGCGGCGATACGTCCTCGGCCGTGCCGTCGGCGTGGAAGACAACGTCGAGCAGGTCGGCTTTCGGCGCTTCGGGCGGCACAGGTCCGGGTTCCTGCGTGATGGTGAACTCCTCGACCAGCGTGGGGTCCGAGACCGAGATGAACCGGACTACGCCGGAGCGCTCCCTGCTCACGGTGTTTTCCGGAATCAGAATCGCCAGCGTCATGCCGTCGACGGTGGGGTGGGTGAACCAGTCGGTCTTGCTCTGGTCTATCGCATAGGTCCATTTGCCGTCGGTCGTTACGGTGAACACGACCGTGCTCCCTTCGTAGGGGATGGTCCCGTTTTCGGGGGCGAGGTTGGACGCTACCGAGAACGCGACGTTTTTCCATTCGGCCGTCTCGTCGTCTTTGCACGACGGGCAGAGCGCCAGGGCGAAAGCCGTGAACAGAAAAAACGATAAAAAACCTTTTTTCATATTAGGAAGGTTATGTGGTTAATTTTTCAGTTGATTGATCCGGCCGGGTCATTGGTCGTTTTCAGGCTTCTCCGTCGCGGGGCGGACCGGGAAGATCAGCACCGTGGCGGCCGCCGCGTTCACCTCCGTGTCGGGACTGCCGACCGAAACGGGCAGCACGCAGCGACTGTCCGCCGTGATCGCCGAGACGTCGATCCGAATGCCGATCTTCGCGGTGTGGGCGTTGTTGTCGAGCCGCACGGCGGCGGTCGGGAGGTCGTAGCAGGCTTCGGGCATCAGCACGTAAGCCGTACCGTTGGCCTTGTTGTAGGCGGCCAGCGCTTCGGCGTCGACCGAGAGTGCGGCCGTCGAACCGCCTTCGTTGTAGCCGCTCCGGTAGATCCACACCTCGTAGTCGACCGCTGCGGCATCGGCCGTCAGGGCGACCTGTTGCAGGCCGTTTTTCGGGATCAGCACTTTCGAGCCGATGTCGTATCCGATCTCTTCGTTGTCGGAGCACCCGGCCAGGCAAGCTGCCGCCGACAGCGCGAGCGCTAAAAATAGCTTTTTCATGGTCGTTTCTTTTCGCTAATGGTTAATAACCCGGATTCTGAACCAGCTGGCCGTTGATGTTGAGCTGCGAGTTGGGGATCGCCAGCCAGTAGTGTTTCGGCGTGGTGAAGATGCGCGTGTCGTTCTCCTTCATGTCGACCAGCTTGTAGAACTTCTCGGGCGTGTCGCCCTCGATGTTCCAGGCCTTCGGGATGGGGCGCAGGCACTCTTCGGCGATCTTCCAGCGGCGGATGTCGTGGAAACGGCGTCCTTCCAGCATGAATTCAATCGAACGTTCGCGGCGGATGATGTCGCGCAGCTTCTGGCCCGAGGGGATGCCGCCGGCCCTGCTCCACGAATCCTGGAACGTCGGAAGGCCGCAGCGCGAGCGGATCTTGTTCAGGCACTCGTAGCCGTAGTCGCTCAACGTGCCGTCGTACTCGAAGTCGGCTTCGGCGTAGCTTAAGTATAGCTCGGCGATGCGCATGTAGGGGAAGACGTAGCTCATGTAGGTGCTGACGGAGTAGTTTCCGCTTGAGTTGAGCGTCATCTTCGACTGTTCGTTGACCCATTTCTGGCAGAAATAACCGTTGTAGGACTGGTATTCGTTGTCGTAGCTGCCGGTGAAGCCCTGCGGCTCGCCCTTGTGCGCCTTGATGGTCATTTTGCCGCCGTTGAAGCGGTACGTGCCCCGGTCGTAACCCACCGACGCATAGAAGCGCGGCTCCTTGTGGAGGTGCATCTCGACCGTCCCGGCCGCCTTGTTGTAGGCCAGCGGGTCGATGTCCTTCGTCTCGGGGTCGTCCTCCCACGGAAGTCCGTTCCGGGTGTAATACATCTGGACGGCCTCGAACGTCGGGCACAAATAGCCGCGGTAGGCGCCCGACACCTTCGTGTAGTTGTTGGCCAGGTGGCAGCCGAACTGCTTCTGCGTGTAGGTGATCGAGCCTGACTTGTTCAGGCTCATCAGGTACTCGTTCTGGTTCAAGAACTGTGTCGCGTTGCCGTCGCCGGTGAAGATGTAGGTGTAGTTGGCGCGCCCCAGTTCGAACGGGTCGGTCGTGCTGGTGCTTTTCGACACGGAGAGGCCCAGTTGGCGGTCGTCCATCGTGTAGGCTCCCGTTTCCTTCGAAGCCTCCACGCAGTCGATAGCCTCCTTGGCAGCGTCCATCGCGCGTTTCCACTTCTCGGCGTCGTAGGTCTGGTTGATCAGGTGCGTGCCGTCCTTGTTGACGAAATCGGCGTAGAATTCCGAATTGCCGTTCACCAGCGGCGATGCGGCGTAGAGCAGCAGGCGGGCGCGGTAGGCCAGCGCCGTGGCCTTGATGGCGCGGCCGTACGCGATGGGACCCCAGTAGTCGGGCAGCATGTCGGCGGCCTTGCGGAACTCCTCCTCGATGAAATTGACGCACTCGTCGTAGGTGCTGCGCGGCACGTTCACGCTGCTGGCCGGCGCATTCAGGTCGATCTCCTCCCGGGCCAGTACGATCGGACCGTAGTACTCCAGCAGGATCTGGTGCAGGTGGGCGATCAGGAAGTGCGCCTCGCCCGACCAGTAGCGCAGGTTGGCCTCCGAGATGTCGGGAACAGAACCTATGTTGTTCAGGAAGTTGTAGGCATAACGGATGCCTTCGTAGATGTTGTACGAGTAGTTGCCCGTCGGAAGTCCCGAGGTCGTTCCCCACATGTTGAAGTAGGTGTTCGTCGAGGACTCCTGCGAGGTGGCGTATACGAGGCTCTTCCACGAGAAATAACGCACCGATCCGTAGTAACTCGAAATCAGGTCGTCGCCGCCGCTCAGGTCGGGCATGGCCTGCGCATGGAACAGGTCGGGGCACTTGCCGTAGACCATGAAGAGCATCTTTTCGGCCTGGGCCTGGGTCTTGTAGATGTCGTCCTGCGTGGGACTGCCCTCGGGAACGACATCCAGGAAATCGCAGGATGCGGCCGCGAGAAGGAGGGCTAACGCCATTGCTATTTTTTTCATAACGGTATCTTCTTTTGGATTAGAATTGGTATTGAACGCCGATTTTCGCCGTCCGCTGCAACGGGTAGGACAGGCCGTGGCCGCCGCCCTTTTCGGGGTCCCAGTAGTCGAACGGGGAGATGACGAAGAGGTTGTTGCCCGACAGGTAGACGCGGAGTTTCTTGATGGTGTAGCCCAGCTCCACGGTTTTCAGGCGCAGGTATTTGGCGTCGTGGATGTAGAAGGTCGAACTCTGGGTGTTGTTGGAGCTTAACTGCGAGGTCAGGCGCGGATAGGCCGCGTCGGCGCGGTTGTTGTCCTCCGACCAGTGGTTGTCGGCGATGTACTGCGTGATGCCGTAGCCGAAGTGCGAGGCGTCGCAGAACGGGTGCATGTTGTACATCCGCAGCGATACGTTGGATGCGCCCTGGAACATGAACGAGAAGTCGAGCCTGCGCCACTTCACCGTCGCGCCGATGCCGTACTGGATTTCGGGAACGGTCGGGCTGCCGGCCGTCGTCACGTCGTTGCCGTCGACGATGCCGTCGCCGTTCAGGTCGCGGTACTTGATGTCGCCGACCGTGTAGTTGCCGAACCGCTGTTTGGGCGAGTTGTCGATCTCCTCCTGCGAGGTGAACAGCCCGTCGGCGACCAGCACGCCGGTGATGGCGTTGACCGGATGTCCCACGACCGACATGTAGTCGTACATCAGGTCGCCTTCATCCTTCTCGACCACTTCGTTGCGCGAGAAGGTGAACGTGCCGCGCAGGCTCAGCGACCAGTCCTTGTTGAACTGCTTGTTGTAGACGGCCGAAAGGTCGACGCCGTGCGATTTCACACGTCCGATATTGCCGTAGGGCGTAACGCCCAGCAGGCCCGTCGACGAAGGCAGCGAGGTGCGCCGCATGAAGATGCCCGTACGGTCTTCGGTGAAGTAGGCGGCTTCGATGTTCAGCGCGTTGAACAGTCCCAGTTCGAGACCGACGTCGAGTTTCTTGGCCTCCTCCCACGTCGCGTTGGGGTTGCCGTAGGTGGTGATCTTCGGGCCTTTGCCCTGGGAGTTCCAGTTGTAGTAGAATCCCGATTCCTCGCCCATGGCCACGATGGAGCGGTAGGGGAAGCGCTCGCCCAAGGCGTCGTTGCCCGCCAGACCGTACGATACGCGGATCTTCAGGTTGCTGACCGTCTTGCGGATGCCGTCCCAGAACGACTCGTTGGAGATCACCCAGCCGGCCGCCGCCGAGGGGAAGAAACCCCAGCGTTTGCCGGGAGCGAAGTTCTCCGAGCCGTTGTAGCCGAAGCTGGCCTCGAACAGGTAGCGGTTGTCGAATCCGTAGGTCACGCGGCCTGCCATGCCCTGCTCGCGGTAGGGCAGCAGGTTCTCCTCGCTCGTGCCGGCGATGTTGTTCTTCTTCTCGTTCATGCGGTAGACGAACATGGCTCCCACGTCGTGTTTGCCGAATTTGCGGGCGTAGTTCAGCGAGGCTTGCAGCGCGTAGCGGCGGTGGCCGCCGTTGCCGTCGGTGCTGGTCAGGTAGGTCGTGCCCGTGTCGCCGATCGAGTTGGTGATGAGATTGGCCGTGCCGTCGGGGTTGAGCGAACTGCCGTCCTCGACCTTGAAATAATAGGGGGTTGCCGTGCGGTAGGTCGCCGAATAGGTGTAGTTGTAGAATGACGCCGTGAGGTTGGCGCTCAAGCCCTTGGTGAAGAAATCCAGGTTCTGGTCCAGCGTGAAGGCCGTCGTCATGTAGGAGTAGTAGCGCTTGCCGTAGCCGCGGGACAGCTTGGCCAGCGGGTTGAGGTCGGTGGCGCCGGTGTCCCACGAGGCGTTGTTGCCGTAGCGCACGAACGTGTCGCCCTCCTCGGCCGGGAGCGTGGCCGGGAAACGCACCGGATTGGCGCGCATCGAGTAGTAGAACAGGTTGCCGATGTCCTCGATCGGGCGGGTGTTGTACTCCAGCTGGGCGTTGACCTTGATGCCGACGACCGTCGTCTTGGTGATGTTGGCGCTGACGTTGCTCTGGAAGATGTATTTCTGGTGGTTCATCTTCACGTCGTAGGGGTTCTGCTCGATGTCGGCGATGATGCCGTTTTCGTTCGAAACCGCTGCGTTGAGGAAGTAGCTGACCTTACGGCCGCCGCCGCGGATGTTGAGGTTGAGGTTCTGGTTGACCGAGAAATCCTTGAACATCAGGTCGTACCAGTCGTTGTTCGGATAGAGGTACTTGTTGAGTCCCGCCTTTGTGCCGTTGATCTTGTCGGCCGAGTAGAACGGCTGGTAGGCGTGGAGCGTTCCGGTCTCCTTGGCGGTGTTGAAGACGGCCTCGTTGTAGAGCTGCATGTAGGTCACGCCGTCGGCCACCTGTTGTACCATCGTGGGCATCGAGAAGGTGTTTTCCAGACGGACCGAGACGTTCATCTTCTCCGAGTTGCGGCCGTTTTTCGTGTTGATGAGGATGACGCCGTTGGCGCCGCGCGAACCGTAGACCGAGGTCGCCTGGGCGTCCTTGAGCACCGAGAACGACTCGATCGACTCGGGAGGCATGTTGTTGAGCATGTTGCTCAACACCTCCACGCCGTCGAGGATGATCAGCGGCGAGTTGCTCGACCCGAAGGTCGAAATGCCGCGGATGTAGAACGAGGCGCTGTCGTAGCCGGGTTCGCCCGAGGTCTGGCGCGAGATCATGCCGGCGATGTTGCCGGCGAACGCCGTGGTCAGCGAACTGGAGGTGATATTCAGGTCGGAGGGTTTTACGGAGGTGATCGAAGCGACCATCGACTCCTTTTTCTGCGTGCCGTAGCCGATGACCACGACTTCGTCGAGCGCGTTGCTCTGCTCGGCGAGCGATACGAGTTTGAACAGCTCGGTGTCCTCGACGTGGAGTTTCTTCGTGTCGAAACCGACGTACGAGAAGGTCACGTATTTCGATTTGGCGGGAATGGTGAAGGTGTACGAGCCGTCGCCGTTGGTGATCGTGCCGGCCGTCGTTCCTTCGACGTAGATCATCACGCCGGCCAGCGGGGAGTTGTCGGTGCCGGAGATCACCGTGCCGCTGACCGTTTGGGCGACGTCGCGCGAACCGCTGGCGGCCTGGTAGATGCGGACCTGCGTGCCGCCGACCGAATACTGAAGGCCGACGTCGGGCAGGATCTGGTCGAGAATCCGGTTTGCGCTTACGTTTTTCTCCCTGACCGTTACGACCTTGGTCAGGATCGGTTTTACTTCATCCGCATAGATGAACCGCAGATCGCTCTGCGCCTCGATGGATTCGAGGATCTCCCGGATGCTTGCATCGGCTGCATCTATCGTTACATAGATGCTCCGGATCTGTGCGAGGAGATTTCCCCCCCCCCACGCGAGGCATAGGGTTCCGGACAGCAGCAGCGCGGCGACGAATCGCAGGACTGCCGGAAAATGCCCGTTCCCGGGTGCTTTTTGGCGAGTTTCTTCCATAATGGTTTTAATTGGTTCTGGTTGGTAATTGGTTTGGTTTCGAAATACAGAGTGCATGGTTTGGGCCGTTTTTTGGCCGGATGTGTGTGTTTTGTAGGAGCAAATTGAATTTAAGGGTTTTGTGGACTATTCCATTTGCAAATATAGAAATTATGCAATAAAATGCAAGCATTTCTTTGATTTTGATTTTTTCTTTTTGGAAGAAGGAGTGTTTTGAATCGAAATTGATGCGCCTGCGTCGCTTCCGGGCGTCGTTTGCCGGGCGCGGGGTGCGTTCTTCGGAAAAAATGGTTACTTTTGCCGAAAACAATCCGGCATGGAACAGCACGAAACCGACGAAAAATTCATGCGCCTGGCACTAAACGAGGCGCAAAAGGCGTTAAAACAACAGGAGGTGCCCATCGGTGCGGTCGTCGTGGCCGGCGGTGCGGTGATCGGGCGGGGGCACAACCTCGTCGAAACCCTGGCCGACCCCACGGCCCACGCCGAGATGCAGGCCCTCACGGCCGCTGCCGCGACGCTCGGGGGCAAGTATTTGCAGGAGTGCACGCTCTACGTCACGGTCGAGCCGTGCATCATGTGCGCCGGGGCGATCGGATGGGCGCAGGTGAGCCGCGTGGTGTGGGGCGCCGACGATCCCAAGAAGGGCTTCCGGCGTTACTCCGAGACGGTGTTCCACCCCAGGACGACCGTGGCGCGGGGGGTGCTCCGGGAGGAGTGCGAGGAGTTGATGAACGGTTTTTTCGCGGGTTTGCGCGGATAGATTTGGTAAAAAAGGAATTTTTTTTATACTTTTGCATCCAACGCGTTTCGGACAGGGGCGCATGAACTGAAAAACTTATAAAATCGAATAGAAAAAGCAATGAAAAAGTTATTTGTATCGGTTGTCGCGCTGTTGGCGGCGGTGTCGCTCTCGGCGCAGGATGTTACTGCAATCTACAACGAAGCCGCAGCAGCTTTCGGCGCCAAGGATTTCGCAGGCGCGGCCGCGAAGTTCGAACAGGTGATCGAGCAGGGGCTGGACAGCGAGGAGGCTGCGTCGCTGGTGGCCACGGCCAAGACGACGCTTCCCAAATGCTACTTTATGATGGGCGGCGGAGCGATCCGGACCAAGAACTACGACGAGGCGCTGAAGAATTTCACCAAATCGGCGGAGCTGGCCGAACTCTACGGCGACATGAGCCAGATGGCCAAGGCCAACGGCTGGGTGGCCAAGATCTATCAGATCCAGGGCGGCGACGCTTTCAACAACAAGGACTATGCGACCGCCGCAGGCGTGTTCGAGAAGGGCTACAAGGCCGACCCGGACAATACCGCGATGGCGCTGAACCTCGCCATGAGCTACTGCGAGATGGGCGAGTACGAGAAGGGTATGGACATCTACGAGGCGGTGGCCGCCAAGACGCACCCCAAGTATGCCGATGACGCCGCCAAAGCCAAGGAGATGATCGCCCTCTACACCAATAACAAGGTGGCCACGCTCCAGGCTGCCAACGATTTCGACGGTATCATCGCGATGGCCGACGCGCTGCTGGCGAAGAACGCCGAAAACGCTCTGGCACAGAAGGTCCGCTTGCAGGCTTATGCCAGCAAGAAGGATTACAACAAGGTGATCGAGCTGGGCGAGGCTGCCGCCAAGGTGCAGACCGATCCCGAGGATGTGAGCCTGATGTACCTGACGCTGGGCGCCGCCTACAACGCCAAGGAGATGAAGCCGCAGGCCATCGAGGCCTTCCGGAAGGTGACGGCGGGACCGGCTGTCGAGAGTGCGAAAGCCGCGTTGGCCGAACTGACCAAATAGCCTGCGGGCCGCAGGAGGAAGAGGGCGGCCTGCCGGGTTTTCCGAAGGGCCGCAGACAGTGAGCCTCCGGCCCCATGAAATAAACCGCAGAGCGGGTTCCGGATTTCCGGAACCCGCTTTTTCGTGCCGGAGCGGGGGCTGGTTCAGCGTTCCGACGGCTCTTCGGGTGCGGCGTTTCGAAGGGCGTTTTCTCGGATGCGGGTCAGTCCGCTGCGTGTCAGCGGCGTGCGGCCGCAGAGGGCTTCGAACGCCGCTTCATCCATGCCGAGCCACGTCGCGGCGTCCATCGCCAGCGGGTCGAACACGGCATCGAACGCCGCGTTGCGGTGCTGCGGGGCGCGGCGGTTCCAGGGGCAGAGGCTCTGGCACGCGTCGCAGCCGAAGATCCAGCCGTGAAGGTCCGTTTGACCGGGCTGTTCCCGCTCGATGGTGCGGCACGAGATGCAGCGGCCCGTGTCGATGGTCCTGTCCGGAGCGACGGCTCCCGTGGGGCAGTTGTCGATGCAGCTGCGGCAGGTTCCGCAGCGCGACCCTTCGAACGGCGCGTCGTAGCGGTCGGTCTCTTCGGTGAGAATCAGCTCGCCCAGCACGACGTAGCTCCCGTATTGCGGCGTGACGAGCAGCGACTGCCGGCCGATCCAGCCCAGCCCCGCTTCGACGGCCAGCTGCTTTTCCACGAGCGGAGCCGAATCGACGAACGCCCGGCCGGCGAGGGCAGGCTCCGCGGCACGAAGACGCCCGAAGAGGTCGCCCAGCATCCCCTTGATCGTGGCATGGTAGTCGGCGGTCAGGGCATACGAGGCGATCTTCGCGCGGAAGTCGTCGGGATAACCGTCGCTCAGGCCGTTCTTGTAACCGACGGCGCAGACGACTACCGTCTGCGCCCCTTCGACCAGCCGTCGCACGTCGAACCGCTTGTCGAGATTCCGTTCGAGGTAACCGAGCGAGGCGTGACGCCCGTCGCCGAGCCAGCGACGGAAAAACTGCTCGTTCCGCACCAGATGGCGGCACGGCGCTACACCGCACAGGTCGAAGCCTGCGGCAGCGGCGGATTGTCGGATGAAACTGCGGTCGAGCATGGTGATAATTTGGTTCAAATGTAGTATTTTTTAGGTAAAAATCCGTACATTTGCCTTGAATTTCGCAATTCGGATTTACAGAAGAAGAATCTGACTTTATGAAGATTAACACGCTTTACGAACTATTGCGGCATGGTGTGGAGAAGTTCGCTTCACGCACGGCCTTCGATATGTTCAACGGCGAAAGCGTCACCTACGCCGAAGTCGGCCGGCGAGCCGCCGCGGTGCAGGAAGCGCTCGTCGGAGCCGGCGTCAAGGCCGGCGACAAGGTGGCGCTGCTCAGCAGCAGTATGCCCAACTGGGGAATCTGCTACCTGGCCGTCACCTCGGCCGGTATGGTCGCGGTACCGATCCTTCCCGACTTCTCCGGCCCCGAACTGGATATGATCATCGCCCATTCCGAGGCGAAAGCCCTGCTGGTCTCGGACAAACTCTTTTCCAAACTTTCGAAGCAGACGATCGATTCGCTCAATATCGTCATCCGGACCAAGAATCTGGGGATCATCGCCCAGCATGTCACGGCAACGGGATCTACGGCGGTTCCTTCGCCCGACGACCTGGCGGCGATCATCTATACGTCGGGAACGACGTCGAGCCCCAAAGGCGTAATGCTCACCCACAAGGCGATCTGCGCGCAGATCGATATGGATTTCGGCATCTTCCCGATCGACGAGACCGACGTCTTTCTCTCGGTGCTGCCGCTGTCCCATACCTACGAATGTTCGATCGGACTGATCTACGCCTTCTCGAAGGGCGCGCGCGTGGTCTACCTCGACCGCCAGCCTACCGCGTCGGCGCTGATGCCGGCGTTGAAAGCCGTGCGGCCTACGGTCATGCTCATCGTGCCGCTCATCATCGAGAAGATCTACCGCCATCAGGTTCAGGCCAAATTCAACTCCAACGCCTTCTGGCGCACGCTCGTCGGCATCGGCTTCATGCGCCGCTACCTGCACCGGATCGCCGGCAAGAAGCTGATGAAGGTCTTCGGCGGGCGGTTGCGCTTCCTCGGTATCGGAGGCGCCAAACTCGACACGCAGGCCGAGCAGTTCATGCTCGAAGCCAAGATACCCTATGCGATCGGCTACGGCCTGACGGAAACCGCCCCGCTGCTGGCCGGCGCGGCTCCCTCGCAGGTGCGGCTCGGTTCGACGGGCCCTGCGGCGCCGGGCGTGCAGCTGCGGCTGGAAAACGTCAATCCCGATACGCAGCAGGGCGAGATCGTGGCGCTCACGCCGAGCGTCATGCTGGGCTACTACAAGAATCCCGAGGAGACGGCCAAAGTCTTCACACCCGACGGCTGGTTCCGCACCGGCGACCTGGGCTGGCTCTCGCCCGACGGTTGGCTTTACATCAAGGGGCGGCTCAAAAACATGATCGTGGGCCCCAGCGGCGAGAACATCTACCCCGAAGAGATCGAGAGCGTCCTCAACTCCCACGTTTTCGTCGCCGATTCGCTGGTCACCGAGAAGGAGGGGCGGCTCATCGCGCTCGTGCATTTCAACCGCGACGAGCTGGAAGCGCGCTACGAGGAGCTGAAATACGACTGGGAGATGAAGAAGGACGCATGGGAGAAACGCATCGATGAGCTCAAAAAAGAGGTGCTCGACTACGTGAACTCGCAGGTCAACCGCTTCTCGCGTCTCTCGGAGGTCGTCGAGGAGAAGGAGGAGTTCGAAATGACCCCCACCAAGAAGATCAAGCGTTTCCTCTACAACAAGCGGCACGGGAAGGATCCGGTGAAGGAGGAAGACTCCAAACCGCATAATACCGAGGCGAAATAGGCGAAGCCTCCGCACCTCGTTTAATCAAAAAGGGATCGCTTGCAGCGATCCTTTTTGATGCCGATTCGCAAAATTCGGCCCTCCTTGATACGATTTTTTACAGTTGTTCGCCGACGGCTGAGGGACCGTGCAGGCGGGCGAGTAGCAGTCTGCTGCGTGAGCGAATAACTATATATGTCTTAAAGCGATGGCGAAATATCGACCCAAAACATGGTCGAAGTATTTGCGAAGAAACAAGTTGTTTTTTATAACCAATCTTTCCCGTTTGCAGCCCCTCCTCAGTCCCCGAAGATAAGGCGGTTGGGATAAAAATATGGACTATTCGTCCGTATAATAGGGCTAAATGCAAAGAACCGATTGAATTTTCAATCGGTTCTTTCTGATTACAAAGCTATGCTATTGATTACTCAGAATATTTATAAAGAGTTATTGGCTGCATTTTACTTGAAGCCTTATATCCAGCAAATCTCGGATTCCCCGCATTCGCTTGCAAGTAACGATCTGTAAACGAAACATTTACAATTTCCACCTTATCAGAGTTATAAGAAATCGTCCATTCATACTGTTTTTCTACGACAGTGCTATTAAACCAAAGATTATTAGCCGGTTTTGTCATACCCATAAATCCTGCGGAACATTTAATCGAGTAACCATTCGCAGTCTTTTCAATTGTGCAGGCACAAGCATCTGTTTCCGGAATTGAAAGAATATTATCACCTTCAAAATAAGCACTACTTAGCTCTGCATCCATTGCGGCATAATCACCGGCACCTTTCCCATGCAGCAGACGAACTGTTGCATTTTTGTAAGCAATTAAGTATTTACCGCTCCAATCTGCTTGGTCTGCCGCGACAAGCATGTATTTTCCTATACCTGCAACAATTTTTTTATCTTGCGACACAATAACTTTCAATGAAATCGATTCTGGGTCGTTCAACGTAATGGTAATCCATCCGCTTCGATCGTTTGCCGTATCGGTATTCTCGCTTACGGAATAAGTTATCGTTTTCGTCGCATTTTCCACCGAAGCTGCCGTCACGACCGTTCCGTCGCATTCGACAGATGCCGTATAATTATTGTCGTTGCGTACTTCATATGTGAAGGTGGCATCCGTGGCGCCCGCAGCCGCCACACCCGTTATGTCGTCTGCAAGAATCACCGGAGTCAACTCGATCGGTCCGTCATGCACGTCGACAGTCAGATCGTCGAGAATAAAACGCTTATCGACTGTCGTAGATGCCAAAGCGAACGTAAGCGCAGTCGTGGCATCCGCATTTTCGACGTAGACCGTAAAGAGAGCTGCTTCGCTCTTGTCCATTACTCCGCTGCCGGTATCGGTTGCCTGAGGCATGACGAGATCGCTTCCGCCTACGACCGTGCCCGTCGAAGCCGTTACATTCAATGCCTGATCCGCCTTCCAACCGTTGGCATAGAAAGTCACTTTCAGATTTTTGGTTCCTTCGATCAATTTCAATGCCGGAGTTGTCACCGTTCCAGTAGTTTTACTTACCCCCATGCGAATCGCCCCGTTGAATGCATAAACACTTCCTTCACGAGTATATGTATCCGTGTAATAATAAGCATAATCGGCCGGCGATACCTTCATCGAGAAATAATCATTCGTTCCAGTCGCAGTACTGAAATCATCGTAAAAAATATGATTGACCGTTGGTGCCGGCTGCCGAACTTTCGCAAGATTCATCTGAATAACCTGTGGAGCATAGACATTCGACAAATCAAAACTCTTTGTCGTTTCGAATGTGTATAACCCCTTATCGGTCACAACGGTAAACGTACCTCCGGCGTAGCTCTTCGGCGTGACGGCCAGATAGATGTAACCGGCCTTGCCGGCGGGTTTGGCTGCGGGAACGGCATAAGGCGTCGTCAATGTTACGGTGGCAGACTCCTTGTAGCCTGTATCTGTTGTCTCGCCCGTTTCCAGATTATAGATGTGCTGGCCGTTGAGCTTTTCGCCGCCGGCCGGCGTAAAGGTGATACTCTTCACCGCGTCGCCGTTATTCTCGGCATCGTAGATATTGAACGCGATCAGCGATGCGATCGGCGTGAAGGTCAGCACCGTATTCTGTCCCTCGGCGAGCGTCGCGCTGGCGTACATACCGACCATATTGCCGTTCAGCACGCCGGCTTCGGTCTGTGTCTGCGCATCCTCGATATAGAGCGAAACATTCTCGTACGTGCGATCTTTCTGCGACGAGAAATAGGGATAGTACGCATACACCTTCGTCGCCTTGGTGTCGATCTCGGCGGTGAAGTTGGTCGCGCCTTCGGCGTAGGTGCTCGACGCCACGTTCAGATCGGTCTCGACGTCGGTATAGAAGCCCAACTGGTCGCCCGCCGTCCATTTCATGCGTGTCGCGGCGTCGTTGAGCGTCGTACGTGACGAAGCGATCTCGGCCGTGAAACCGCGTGTGGCCTTGGTTCCCGATCCGGGCAGTGCGTTATCGGATACGTCCTCCTTCGAACATCCGGCCAATGCCATTGCAACTGCTGCAACGAGCATCAGAGTTTTTTGCATCTTTCTCATGATCTCCCGTTGTTTGGCCGTTATTCGAACTCTCCGTCGAGCGTTCCGCCCCACACGTAGTCTTCCTTCGTGACTCCGTCCTGACTGTCGTAGAAAGCCTCGTTCGTCGTCGAACCGGCGAACCCCGATTCAACCGCGATGACGGTCTGTTCGAGATCGGGCGCGGCGTATGCGCGAACGCCCCCCCCCTTCAAATTAGTAGAATTTTCCATGATGCTATGTGTTTATAGGAAACATTTTACGAATCTGTTACAAAATTAACGTTTTTTCATTAACATGCAAGGGATAGCCGATATTTTTCTTTCATTCTTTTATTTTCCGGGACCTGCTTATCCGCAATATCTCCTCCGGCCTTTTTGTCGCCCGCCGACGGCGAGCCGCAGAGCTGCCGTGCCGATTGCCGACGAAAAACCGTCGTTGCACGCAGCGCTCGGCGGTTTTCCGTTGTCGCACCGGATGCGGAAACGGATCGGAGGTGTCCGGCGGACGCTTTCGGCACGACTTTTCCCGAAAAAATATGACAGACAATGTTTTGCAGGAAAATTGCCCCCCCCCTCTCCGGACGCTGCAAGACAAAAAGAAAGCCGGAAACCCGCGAAGGTTTCCGGCTTCCCGTATCGTATTCGGCGATTATTTGCTCAACTCGGCAACCGATTTCTGTGCGGCGGCCACGTTGTCGCCGGCGGTCACCTTTTTGAGGGCTTCGATCGCCTGCGGCTTCATCTCCTTGGCGTTGTATGCCGCGCCGAGGATGAAATAGACGTCGCTCTTCTCGGTCTCGTCGGGCTGCGCAGCGGCGGCGGCCTCGCCCAGCTCGATTACCTTGGCGTAATCCTTCTTCGTGAGGTAAGCCTGCAAACGTATCTTCTGCGCCAATGCGTTGGCAGGGTTCTGTTCCAGCATCTTGTCGGCCATGGCGATGATGCCGTCCTGATCGTTGGCGGTCTGTAATTCGGCCACACGGTTGTTGGTATAGAGCGTCAGCAGGCGGTTCGCCTCGGCGGCATCGGCCTCGAACTTCGGGCCCTGCATCCCGGCGACCTTCTCCAGGATCTCCATTCCCTTGTCGTAATCCTTCAACTCGCAGTAGCAGGTTCCCAGCCACAAGGCCATCTGCGTATTCTTCGGATCGGCGGCATAGCCCTTGGCGAAAATCTCGGCAGCAGCGGCGTAATCCTTGTTGTTGAACGCCGTACCTCCCTGAGCCTGATAAACTTTCGCCAGAATCGTATTGGCTTTTTTCAGCGCAGCCACATTGCCGTAGAGTTCGGCGACCTCGGCCGCTTTCGACAGATTGGCGATCGCCTCGTCGTAATTGCCCTGCGCGGCCGCACGGGTTCCCATCCCCTGATAGCAGGTCGGCAGATACTTCTTCGCCGTCTCGACGCAGTTCAGTTCGGTGGCATCTTCCGAAGCCATGCCTTCGTCGATCACCTTCTGGAACAGCTTGGCAGCTTCGGGATAGTTTTTCGACTGCAACATCTCGGCACCTTTGTTATACGATGCGACGACACCTTCCTGCGCCGATACGATGCACACCGCGAAGAGAGCGGCGACGGATAAAAACAGCTTTTTCATCTTCTTTTGCAATTCTAAATTTTATAAAGTTTTAAGTAATTCGCAACGAATCCGGTCCCTGTCGCAACGGCCCGAAACTCACCGTGTGCAGAGGGATGGGGCCGAATCGGAACGGTACACGGAAGACAAAATTATAATTTTTTTTCGTTCTCCGCAACCCCTCAGCGCAACTCTTTGAAAAATTCCTTCATCAGCGCTTCGCATTCGGCAGCCAATACGCCGCGCACGACGACCGTCCGCGGATGCAGCCGCAACCCCTCGACGGTCGTGTAGCCCCGCTTGGGATCGTCGGCACCCCACACCACGCGCGCCGCCTGGCTCCATGCGATCGCGCCGGCGCACATCACGCACGGCTCGACGGTGACGTAGAGCGTGCAGTCGCGCAGGTACTTGCCGCCGAGCGTCGACGAGGCCGCCGTCAGCGCCTGCATCTCGGCATGGGCCGTGGCGTCCTGCAACGTCTCGACCAGATTGTGCCCTCGTCCCACGACGCGGTCGCCCGCCACGACGACGGCGCCGATCGGCACCTCCTCTCTTTTCAGCGCCTGTCGTGCCTCGTTTATTGCCATGCGCATGAATTTTTCATCGCGCTGCTGCTGTGCTGCGCTGTCGTTGATCGATCCGTTCATAGTCCTCTCGTTCGCGGCAGGGCCGTGCGGCCGCGGCCCGATGCTGTAAAATGGTAGCTATATGCGACTTTACACCTTTACACCCTGCCGGATTCCGGGCCGCTGCACCCGGCCGACTGTCGGAGCGTTCGTGGCAGAGCCGCGTTTGCAGATTTTCCCCCCCCCGCCTTGGCGGGGACTTCGGACGAGGTCCGCTTCGGTAGTCGGGCTTTGGAGGAGCGGCGGTGTAAAATGGGATATGGTTACCTATAAAATTTTGCCTGCACTGCCGTTTTTCGTATAAATTTCGTACTTTTGTATCTTGCAACTGCAAGTACAAAGATAGCCAAACCGAGCAATAAATACAAATTATTATGTACAGAACCCATACATGCGGTGCGCTGCGTGCCGCGAACGTCGGCCAGACGGTGACGCTCGCCGGCTGGGTGCAGAAGGTGCGCAACCTGGGCGCCATGACCTTCATCGACCTGCGCGACCGCTACGGCCTGACGCAGATCGTCGTCGAGGAGCACTCGTCCGAAGAGACCCGCCGGACGGCCGCCGAACTGGGCCGCGAATTCGTCCTGCAAGTGACGGGCCGCGTCATCGAACGCGAGTCGAAGAATCCCAAGCTGCCCACGGGCGAGATCGAGATCGCGGCCGATGCGCTCGTGATCCTTAACCGCTCGGACGTTCCTCCCTTTACGATCGAGGAGGAGTCGGACGGCGGCGACGACCTGCGCATGAAATACCGCTACCTCGACCTGCGCCGGCCGCCGTTGCAGCGGGCGCTGATCCTGCGGCACCGGATGGCGCACGCCGTGCGCACGTTCCTCGACGGAGAGGGATTCCTCGAAATCGAAACCCCCTACCTGATCAAGTCCACGCCCGAGGGGGCGCGCGACTTCGTGGTGCCGAGCCGCATGAACCCCAACCAGTTCTATGCGCTGCCGCAGTCGCCGCAGACGCTCAAACAGCTGCTCATGGTGGCCGGTTACGACAAATATTTCCAGATCGTGCGCTGCTTCCGCGACGAGGATCTGCGCGCCGACCGTCAGCCCGAATTCACGCAGATCGACTGCGAAATGTCGTTCGTCGAGCAGGAGGACGTGCTGGAAGTGTTCGAGCGCTGGGCGAAGCATATGTTCCGCGAGGTGCTGGGCATCGACTTCGCCGAGCCGTTCCGCCGGATGCCGTGGATCGAGGCGATGGAGAAGTACGGATCGGACAAACCCGACCTGCGCTTCGGCATGGAGTTCCACGACGTGACCGGCCGCGTCAAGGGGCACGGGTTCGGCGTGTTCGACGATGCGGAGTACGTCTGCGGCTTCGCCGCTGCGGGATGCGCGGGTTACACCCGCAAGCAGATCGACGCGCTGACCGAGTTCGTCAAGCGGCCGCAGGTGGGCGCCAAGGGGCTGATCTGGATCCGCGTCGAGGCCGATGCCGTCAAGTCGTCGGTCGACAAGTTCTACACGCCCGACGAGGTGCGTGCCGTGGCCGAGGCGTGCGGTGCTGCGGCGGGCGATATGGTCTTCCTTATGTCGGGACCCAAGTTCCGCACGCTCACGCAGTTGTGCGCCCTGCGTCTGGAAGTGGCCCAGCAGCTCGGCCTGCGCGATCCCAAGCGGTTCGCTCCGCTGTGGGTCGTGGACTTTCCGATGTTCGAGTGGGACGACGAGACGCAGCGCTTCTACGCGATGCATCACCCCTTCACCTCGCCCAAACCCGAGGACGTGCCCTACCTCGAAAGCGACCCGGGCCGCGTGCGCGCCAACGCCTACGACTTCGTCTGCAACGGTACCGAGATCGGCGGCGGCTCGATCCGTATCCACGATCCCAAGTTGCAGGCCGCGATCTTCTCGTGTCTGGGCTTCACGCCCGAGAAGGCGCAGGAGCAGTTCGGTTTCCTGATGAACGCCTTCAAGTACGGCGCGCCTCCTCACGGCGGCTTGGCCTTCGGGTTCGACCGTCTGTGCTCGCTGTTCGGCGGCTCGGAGTCGATCCGCGACTACATCGCTTTCCCGAAGAACAATGCCGGCCGCGACGTGATGCTCGATGCACCGTCGGCCATCGACCCCGCGCAGCTCGACGAGTTGTACCTCGCGCTGAAAGCACCCGAAGCGAAATAGGCGGATGGAGACGGAGGTCATCCGGGAGAAGATTTGCGAGATCCGCGGTGCGCGCGTCATGCTCGACGCCGATCGGGCCGCTCTCTGCGGCAAAGAGCTTGCCGGCACAGACTCACAGAATTGAATGTCAAACCTTCAAAACAAAAAAACGATGATACGACTCAATGTATTTATCCGCACGACGGCGACCAACCGTGAAGAGACGGTCGCCACGGCCAAGGAACTGGTAGCGGCTTCGCTCAAAGACGCGGGCTGCGTCGCCTACGATCTGTTCGAGAGCGCCACGCGCCCCGACGTACTGATGATCTGCGAGACATGGAGCGACGCCAAGGCGCTCGCCGCCCATGAGACGACCTCGCATTTCACGACCCTCGTTCCGCGGCTCAATGAACTGGGTGAACTGAAACTCGAAAAGTTCGTCTTCTGACCGCACGGCATCCGAACAACCGGCCTGCGGCCAACCGCCACGAAAAAGCCTCCGACAACGGAGGCTTTTTCGATTTCGACTATCTACGGCACCGAGTGCCGTAGATAGTTCGCCGTACTTGACCTTTTGGTACTTTCGGGGCAAGCCAAAAGTACGAAGAATATATGTACGATCGGGAATCGGGGAAATTCCCGCTTCGGGAATTCGCTTGTAGCGTGTTCTACCGCCTTTTGGTGCCAAAAGGTGGCGCCAAAAGCATCCGACAGGGTGAAAAATCGGGGAGCTGTCTCCGGTTTCGCCCAAAACGCTGCGCGGACAAGCTCGCGCCCGCGTTTCTTAACGGCGGAACCGTCGCCGTTCCTTTTTCCCGATTTTTCACGATGCGGATTCGTCGTGCGCTTCGCGCAAAGTGATTTTCTATTTTGCGCAAGATGTCGGCCGCAAGTTTCGGGCATTCGCTTTGCCGTTCCGTGAAAAAAACGTACATTTGACTGCTCAACCGTTAGCTTATGTCGATTCCTTTGGCCGAACGCCTCCGTCCCCGCACGCTCGACGACTACATCGGGCAGGAGCATCTGGTGGGCGGCAACGGCGTTTTCCGCAAGTTTCTGGAGACGGGCAACGTCCCGTCGTTCATCCTCTGGGGGCCTCCGGGGGTGGGGAAGACCACGCTGGCTAAGATCGTGGCCACGGAGCTCAAACGCCCCTTCTTCACGCTGTCGGCCGTTACGTCGGGGGTCAAGGATGTGCGCGAAGTGATCGAATCGGCCCGCAAGCAGCACTTCTTCAACACGCCGCCGCCGATCCTCTTCATCGACGAAATCCACCGTTTCAACAAGTCGCAGCAGGATTCGCTGCTGGGGGCCGTCGAGCAGGGTGTCGTGACGCTCGTGGGCGCCACGACCGAAAACCCTTCGTTCGAGGTGATTTCGCCGCTGTTGAGCCGCTGCCAGGTCTACATCCTGCGACCGATGGAGGACGCCCAGCTGCAACGGCTGCTCGACCGTGCGATCGCCACCGACCCCGAACTGCGCGAGCGGGGGATCGACGTGCGCGAAACGGAGGCGCTGTTCCGCTTCTCGGGCGGCGATGCGCGCAAGCTGCTCAATATTCTGGACATTCTGCTGGCGGCCAACGAGGGCCGGCTGACGATCACCGACCGGCTGGTCACCGACTGCCTGCAACAGAACATCGCCCTCTACGACAAGAACGGCGAACAGCACTACGACGTCATTTCGGCCTTCATCAAATCGGTGCGGGGCAGCGATCCCAACGCCGCGATCTACTACCTGGCACGGATGCTCGCCGGCGGCGAGGAGCCCCGCTTCATCGCCCGCCGGCTGGTGATTCTCGCCTCGGAGGACATCGGACTGGCCAATCCCAACGCCCTGCTGCTGGCCAACGCCTGCTTCGATACGGTGCACAAGATCGGTATGCCCGAGGCCCGCATTCCGCTGGCCGAAGCGACGATCTATCTGGCCACGTCGCCCAAGAGCAACTCGGCCTACATGGCTATCAACAAGGCGCTCTCCTTCGTCGAACACGACACGACGAACCGTCCCGTGCCGCTCCATCTGCGCAACGCGCCGACCAAGTTGATGGATCAGGCGGGCTACGGCAAGGGGTACAAGTACGCCCACGACTACGGCGGTTTCGCCGATCTGGAATTCATGCCCGAAACCCTCGTCGGCCGTCGTTTCTACGAACCGAACGCGCAGAACCCCGCCGAGGCGAAGATCGCCGAGCGCATCCGCCAACTGTGGAAGGGAAAATACTGAATCCCATGTTGAAAACAGCTGCCGTTCTGAATTTCCTGCTGGCTGCCGGACACGTGCTCTGCCTCTTCCGCCTCGACGCCGCATTCCGGCTCTACCGGATCGAACCGTTCATGGACCGGCTGGCAGCCTTGTGGCCGCCGATCCCCTATCTGATCACCCTCGGCGTCGCCTGCGGACTGACCGTATGCGGTCTTTACGTCCTTTCGGCTGCCGGCGCGATCCGCCCGCTGCCGCTGCTGCGCCCCGCCGTCTACGCGATCGGCGCC
>OGHL01000569.1_pt1 | contig 25802 bp, 26 predicted proteins | sample 1571391 | NCBI WGS metagenome assembly OGHL01 (sample SAMEA2581948, study PRJEB24529) | metagenome | biome: Human gut stool | place: China | collected 2011 | reverse complement strand
TATCGCCAAAGCTTGATGCAGAACAAAGCTCTGACAAATACGCACCGACGCTCCAATACATCTGAATAAGCTCTGCATTGACTGCTTTCATGGCGCGGCTGCGGGCGTTGTCGATGATATGGATAACCTCGTCAAACTGTCCCGGATGATGGGTTAATTCATTACTCATGCCTTCGCCTCCCCAAGCATTTTCAGCATTGCTTCCTTCAGCTTTTTGTTCATCGGCGATTCCGGATCGAAGCACATCTCAACAAACTTCCTCAGTTCAGGATTGTTCGCGTCAACCGGAGGTTTCGCCTCATACAGCTTGCCATGCTGATCATCGCAGCGAGCAAAAATATAGTCCATTGAAACGTCAAAGTAGTCCGCATACTTGCGCAGAAGCTCAACAGTCGGCGTTGCCTGACCGTTTTCATAACGGTTGATGCTGGACTGCGTAGAGCCGATCAGGTCGGCAAATTTTGATTGGGATAAACCAATGCCTTCCCGCAATGTGCGAAGGCGCATACCCGGTTGTTTCATGCTATTCAACCTCCAATTCGGGTTAAGTATAGTATGATCAAAATCCGAGCAGATGTCAACCCGGATTTTGATGAGTTTGTGTAAGAATTGACTGCGCGGCTAATATATAGATTACTGCGGCGGCTGATCCTCCTGCTGAGACTTAAGAATTTTTGTTATATCTATAATAGTCGCAGAACTTGGCTGAACTGCAAGATTTTTTGCAGCAGTAGCAAGAGGCTCCGCGTAAGCGTCCACAGAGGAAAGTTGAAGTCTTCGCATAGTTTCGATATTTTCGAGTTTCTGCTTCAATGCCTGTTGCTCTGCCAAATCAGCCTCTGCGGACAGCTTTCTCAGTTCGATTTTCTTCTTGTCTTCGTCATATTTATGATTGATAATTCCTTTGATGACGCCGATTATAGAATGAAATTCATAATCTCCCACTTTTCCACCAAAAATAGCCATATATCTTCCGTATGGCTATGAGTCGATAAACAGACGGATTCAAATAAACGAGGGACAAGCTGATGTTGTGCAGAAAATTTTCTCCGATTTCCTTGTCGGCCGCAGTACTGAACAAATTGCCGCAGATTTACGAGTCAACAACATACCATGCAAAAATGGACGTGCGCAATGGGATTCTTCGTCCGTGCGTTACATCCTTCGGAATGAAAAATACACTGGAAATTCCAAATGGCAGAAATATTACACCCCAAGTACTTTTCCGTTCCACTGCAAAATCAATGCCGGAGAAGCCCAGTGCTATAGCAGCATTCCAGAAAGCAGGCGCTGCTTATTGCATGGTCAACACCCGTCCGCGTGCCCTTTAACACATCCTGAGACGCCTTGGTATATTTTCCAAAATCATGTACATGTGCCCCCAGTTTTGCGGCATCTGCAAGCCCAAGCGCTTCCCCGTATTCCCGCGCAAGCGCAGCGACCTTTTGCAAATGCTCCTTTACCGTCTCCTGATGCCCCTGCGAATTTTCAGATTTTGCGTAGTACTCCATCGCTGCCTCCTCCGCTCCCGGCTTCATCAATTTTATGATATCAGGTGTATGCACCCAGGCCAACACATACTGTATTTTGGAACACTGAACGATCGCCATTTTTCGATACCGTGCGCGAAGCCGAAGCGGCTTTGCAGCGCTCAAACGGGCAATCCGCGTTCCATGCGCGGACGGGGATCTAAAAGGGTGCTGCTTACCATAGAACCACCGGATTTCGATTGAAATACGGTGGTTTTTCTAATTATGCTGATATTTTGAAATGATGGGCGGATGAGGAATTCAACCTTTGATCAAAAACATATATGGGTAGATCAAAAATAGCGCAAAACCATTTCCGGCTGTCCGTTTGGGCAGCTGGTTTTTTACATGCCGCGGGCTTTGGAGGCGGCTCCTGCCTGCAATTTTTTTGTCCTGCTTTTGTGCGGTGGGCCGCTCCGGCCTGCGAAATTTGGTAAATCCCGAAAATGCGCCCCAATATCTGGACATATTTTCGGCAAAACGGAGAAAAAGGAAAACCGGAACAAAATTTCTTTTCATCCACCCAGGCACGTGATATACTCGGAATATCAAGAGAAAAAAGGAGGAAGCCGGGATTGAGTGAATTGCTGCGCATGGAGCACATCAGCAAACGGTTCGGCAACTTTTACGCCAATCAGGACATCAATTTCTCCGTCGCCAAGGGCGAGGTACATACGCTCCTCGGAGAGAACGGCGCGGGGAAATCGACGCTCATGAATATCCTCATCGGCCTCTACCAGCCCACTGAGGGCAAGATCTTTCTGAACGGGCAGGAGGTCCGCATCGAATCGCCGAGCCAGGCGGTCAAGCTTGGCATCGGCATGGTGCATCAGCACTTCATGCTCGTCGAGGCGATGACCGTCTTTGACAACATCATCCTCGGCGACAAACACGCCAAGGGCCTATTTATCGACCGCGCGGCCCGCAGAAAGGAGATCGAGGCGCTTTCGGAAAAATACGGCCTCGACGTCCAGCTCGACAAGCTCATCACGGAAATCTCCGTCGGCGAACAGCAGCGCACCGAGATCCTCAAGGCCCTCTACCACGGGGCCGAGTTGCTGATCCTTGACGAGCCCTCCGCCGCCCTGACCGACATCGAGGTCGAGGGACTGTTCGCCATCATGCAGAAGCTTGTCGGCGAGGGCAAATCCATCATCTTCATCAGTCATAAAATGCGCGAGGTGCTCCGCATCTCCGACCGCATCACCATTCTCCGCCTCGGCAAGGTCGTCGGCACGGTCGACCGCGCCGAGACCGACGGCCAGAAGCTCGCCGGCATGATGATTGGTAAAGAGCTGACCGAGTCACACTATGAAAAGGTCGACGCCTCCGGCCATGAGATCGTCGCGGAGCTCGACCATGTGGACTATAACAAGGAGAGCAAGCACAGCGGCCTCGCCGATCTGTCGCTCCGCATCCACGCCGGAGAGATCGTCGGCGTCGCGGGTGTCGACGGCAACGGCCAGACCCAGCTGGCCCAGCTCATCACCGGCGTCATCGCCCCGGAGAGCGGCACGGTCCGGCTCAAGGGTGACCGCGTCGCCGTCTTCGACCCGAACGGCTTCATCGAGCACGGCGTCAGCCATGTCCCCGAGGACCGCAACCTGCAGGGCCTGATCGGCGATATGTCGATCGCGGAAAATCTTGTCCTCAAGGACACCGACGATCCGCGCTTCAGCCACGGTCATGGTTTGCGCCTGAACAAGCGCGCCATCCACGCCTACGCGCAGTCCATGATGGAAAAATATGATGTCCGCGCCACCTCTGACAGCCAGAGCGTGCGCGAGCTGTCCGGCGGCAACCAGCAGAAGGTCATCATCGCCCGCGAGCTCGAGAGCGGCCCGTCCGTCCTCGTCATGGCGCATCCTACGCGCGGCCTCGACATCGGCGCGACCAGCTTTGTCCACGACCAGATGATCGCCGCCCGCGCCCGCGGCGTCGGCATTCTGCTCATCAGCGCCGACTTTGACGAGATCCTCGAGATGTCCGACCGGATCGTCGTCTGCTTCGAAGGCCGCATCATGGGCGAATTCTCCGGCAGCAAGCCGCCGATCAACGAGATCAGCCTGGCCATGACCGGTAAGTGAGGGGGAGAGGTATGGGAAAAGTGAAAAAAGCGTTCGGCGCGTTCCTTGTGCCGCTGCTGTCCGTTCTGCTCGCGTTCCTGATCGGTGGTATCATCATGGCTGCCCTCGGCGCGAACCCGTTCCTTGCCGTGAAGTTCCTGTTCCAGGGCGCGTTCGGCTCCAAGGCCGGCATCGGTACCACGCTCACCAAGGCCACGCCCCTGATCTTCACGGCCCTCTGCGCCTGCTTCGCGTATAAGTGCGGCGTGTTCAACCTCGGCGGCGAGGGGCAGTTCCTGATGGGCTCCATCGCCGCGTTCCTGACCTGCTATTTCACCGGCCTGACCGGCTTTGCCGGCGTGCTGCTCGCGCTGCTGGTCGGCGCGGTGGCCGGCGGCTTCTGGGGCATGATTCCCGGCGTGCTGAAAATCGGCCGCGGGCAGAACGAGATGATCATCTCCATCATGCTCAACTATGTCGCCACGCTCTTCATGGGCGTCATCTATACCAGCTGGATCCGCGATGCCTCCGTCCCGCAGACACCCGCCATCGCCGATGAGGTGCATCTTCCGCGCATCATCACCGGGATGCGCTTCACTTGGGGCTTTGTGATCGCGGTCGCGGTCGGCCTGATCCTCTATTACGTCCTGTTCTGGACGAGCGCGGGCTTCCGCCTGCGCGCCGTCGGCTGCAACCTCACGGCCAGCCGCTTCAACGGCATTCCCGTCAAGCGCTTTATGCTCGCCAGCTTCATTGTCTCCGGCGCGATTGCCGGTCTCGGCGGCGGCGCGGAGCTGCTCGGTACGCAGTTCCGCCTCATCAACGGCTACGGCGCGGGCTACGGCTTCGACGGCGTGGCGATGGCCCTCATCGGCCAGCTGCACCCGATCGCGACGATGGTCGTCGCGCTGTTTTTCGCGGTGCTCCGCGTCGGCTCCACCACCATGCAGGCCGCTACCGGCGTGCCCACCAGCGTGTCCGACATCATTCAGGCGCTTGTCATCGTCTTCTCCGTCGCTGGCATGGCGCTGACCAAGCTCCCGGAATTCCAGGCGTGGCGCAGCCGCGTCTTCCACGGCAGAAAGGCGGGTGAAGCATAATGGATTGGATCTCGAGCCTCCTTCTTGCAACGGTCCGTCTCGCCATCCCCGTGCTGCTCATCTCCCTGGCTGAGCTCTACGGCCAGCGCGCGGGCATGGTCAACATCGGCCTCGAGGGCCTCGCCTCCATCGGCGCGCTCGTCGGCTTCCTCGTCTGCTATGTCACGGGATCGAACTGGCTGGGCCTGCTCTGCGGCGCGCTTGCGGGCGTGATCGTCAACATGATCTACGCGTTCTCCACGGTCACGCTCTGCGCCGACCATACCGTCTACGGCATGGCCCTCAACATCTTCGCCCCGGCGCTCGCGTCCTTCATCTACCGCGTCTACTTCGGCACCGGGTCCGACCTCAAGCAGATCACCACCATGTCCTCCGTCGCCATCCCCGGCCTGAAGGACATCCCGGTGCTCGGGCCGCTGCTCTTCGACCAGAGCCCGATGGTCTATCTCACATTCCTGCTCGTCCTCTTCACGGCCATCTTCTTCGGCAAGACCCGCGCGGGCCTGAGCTATAAGGCCGTCGGCGAGCATCCGCAGGCCGCCGCCACGCTCGGCATCCCGGTCGTCGGCGTGAAGTACCTCGCCTGCGTGATCTGCGGCGCCCTGTCCGGCATCGGCGGCGCGTACCTCACCACCTGCTATTCCAGCACCTATACCGATGGTATCGTCGCCGGGCGCGGCTTCATCGCGCTGGCCGCCGTCATCTTCGGCCGCTGGAACGCGGGCGGCATCCTGCTGGCCTGCCTGTTCTTCGGCTTCTGCGACGCGCTCCAGATCCGCCTCCAGGTCTCCGGCATCGCCATCCCGTATCAGTTCTTCCAGATGATCCCCTACGTGGCGACGGTCGTCGTCCTCACGCTCATCGGCGCCCGCCAGGCCGGACCCAAGGCCAACGGCAAGCCCTACCGCCGTGAACAGCGGTAAACCGGTAATAACGCTTCGGCGTTGTTATAAACTTATGGCAGCACCGCATTGTGCGCTGCTGCCGAATCCTAATATTCTATGGAGGACAAAAATGAAAAAGATCATTGCAATGCTTCTGGCGCTTGTCATGCTCCTGTCGCTGGCGGCGTGTGCCGGTACTGCGAAGACCGACACCGCGGCTCCTGCGGACGACACCAGCAAGACCGACACGACCGACACCGCCGCCGAACCGGCTGACACCACCGAGCCCGCCGACACGACCGCTGAACCCGTTGTTACGGAAGAGCCCACCGCTGCCACCAAGGCTGACGGCTCTGCCTATAAGGTCGCCATGATCTGCGACTCCAGCATCAACGACGGCGGCTGGGGCGCGGCCTGCTACAACGCCATGATCGCCGCGGCCGAAAAGATGGGCTGGGAGACCGAGGTCACCGACTCCATCTCGCAGGACGCCTACTATGATTCCATCGTCGCCTACTGCACCCTCGGCTACGACATGATCTACGCCCCCGGCAACCAGTACACCGACGCCGTCCTGCAGGCGGCTGAGGAATATCCCGACGTGGCCTTCGCCCTGCTGAACGGTGCGGAAGATACCCCCGCCAAGGCCGTCAACGGCAACGTCTCCTCCCTGCTCCCGAACGCGCAGCAGATCGGCTGGATCGCGGGCGCCCTCGCCGGCCTCATGACCGAGAGCGGCAAGCTCGGCTTCATCGGCGGCATGGAGCTCGACACCACCAAGGGCAAGATCGCGGGCTTTGAAGAGGCGGCCAAGTACGTCGCCGAGCAGGAAGGCAAGACCGTCGAGCTGCTCAACGTCCCCTATGCCAACTCCTTCTCCGACGCCCCGAAGGGCAAGGAATTTGCCACTGAGCTGATCGCCCAGGGCGCTGACGTCTTCTTCGGCGACGCTTCCGCCGTCGACTCCGGCGCGCGCGAGGCCATCGACGCGGCCAACGCCGCCGCGGGCGAAGTCAAGATCTACGACATCGGCCAGCCTGCCGACATCCTCGGCCAGAACGAGTGCATCATCTGCTCTCAGGTCACCGACAACTCCGCCATGATCGTCGCCTCCATGCAGGCTGTCATCGACGGCACCTTCGGCGGCGCGACGCTCTACGGCACGCTGCAGAACAACACCCTCTCCGCCGGCGCGCTGAGCGATCTTGTTCCCGCCGACGTGCAGGAGAAGTACCTCGCCTACATCGACCAGATGATCGCGGGCACGTTTATGCAGTAATCTCTTGCGGAACTCCCAAAGCGCCTGGCGGACCCTGTGTCCGCCGGGCACTTTCCCGTTTTCGGGCATTCTCGCCGGGAAATGCGGCTGCCGACCGGGGAAAACTGTCGATTTCTCCGGTTGACTCTTTTCCGATGTGTGTTATAATGTGGGCTGTCTGAAACAATATAAAATTGTAGCGCCAAGGTGTCCACCGCAAGGCGGGTGAAAAGGGAATCCGGTGAGAATCCGGAGCGATGCAGTCACTGTGTACGGGAGCGGACCTGCAAAGGAAGCGTCGGACCGGCCAGATGGCCGGTGTGTGCGTCCTTACCACTGGGAAACCGGGAAGGGCAGAGCCGCGAAGAACGAAGTCAGGAGACCTGCCTTGGCGTGGAATCTCAGATCCGCTGTCTACGGGTCGGCCTTCCTGCAAGTTTGTATGGTCTTCCGCTTTGGAAGACGACATTCGATACGGCTAGGGAGAACGGCTGCGCCAGCGCAGCCGTTTTTATATTTTTCAGAACATTTTAGAAAAGAGGTAGACCTCACATGAAAAAGACCCTCGCGCTTGTGCTCGCAGCCGTGATGCTGCTGAGCCTCCTCTCCGCCTGCAAGAGCAGCGCGGACGAGACCCCCACCGTAGACCCCGCAGAAACCGAACAGACCACTACCCCCGAAGAGACCACGCCCGCCGAGGAGCAGACTCCGGAAGAGCCGCAGCCCTCTCAGGAAGAGCTGGATCAGGCAGCCGCCGACAATGTCGCCGCCCTGATCGACGCGATCTATGTCCAGTCCCGCACCGATGAGACCGACGCCCAGTGCGAAGCGGCCAAGGCCGCCTGGGACGCCCTGACCGATGCGCAGAAGGAGCTCGTCGAAGGCGACGAGGCCAGCCCCGATTACTTCGGCCTCGATACCGGCGACGCTTCGCTCGACGATGCGCGCAATCAGGATGAGATCGGCGAGAACGAGCTGCTCGTTGTCTCCTTCGGCACGTCCTACAATGACAGCCGTGTTGCCGACATCAAGGGCATTGAAGACGCCCTGCAGGCCGCGTATCCCGACTGGTCCGTCCGCCGCGCCTTCACCGCGCAGATCATCATCAACCACGTGCAGGCCCGCGATGGCGAGAAGATCGACAACATGGATCAGGCGCTCGATCGTGCCGTTGCCAACGGCGTCAAGAACCTCGTTGTCCAGCCGACGCACCTGATGCATGGCGCAGAGTATGACGAGATGTGCGAAGCCATCGAGCAGTATAAGGACAAGTTTGAATCCGTCTCCATTGCCGAGCCGCTGCTTGGCGAAGTCGGCTCCGACGCTACCGTCATCAATGCCGACAAGGAAGCTGTTGCCAAGGCCATCACCGCTGCGGCTGTTGCCGATTCCGGCTTCGAGAGCCTTGATGCCGCCAAGGACGCGGGCACCGCGTTCGTCTTCATGGGTCACGGCACCGCACACGTTGCCAAGGTGACGTACAGCCAGATGCAGACCCAGATGCAGAACCTCGGCTATGAGAACGTCTTTATCGGCACCGTCGAGGGCGAGCCGGAAGAGACCGCCTGCGAGGCTGTCATCGAGGCCGTCAAGGCTGCGGGCTATACCAATGTCGTGCTGCGCCCGCTGATGGTCGTCGCCGGCGACCACGCCAACAACGATATGGCTGGTTCCGAGGAAGATTCCTGGAAGACCATGTTCGAAGCCGCTGGCTTCACCGTCGACTGCCAGATCCACGGCCTCGGCGAGATCGCCGATGTGCAGGCGCTCTATGTCGCCCACACCAAGGCTGCGATCGACTCGCTGAACGCCTAATTTGACTTAAACTGAGCTCCGGGGTGGGGAAGACCTGCCCCGGAGCCAAGCGCCATTCAGGAGGAACCATCATGAAAAAGACCATCGCCCTTGCGCTCGCTGCGCTGATGCTGCTCGCGCTGCTGACCGCCTGCGCGGCCAAGCCCGCAGAGACCGAACCTGCAGAGCTGGAACAGACCGTGCAGACCGAACAGCCCGCCGAACCCGAAACCGACGAGACTGCGGAGGATGCGGATGCGTCCGCCGAAGAAGAGACGCCCGCCGAACCGGCCCTGCCCGACGGCGTCTATACTGCCGACTTCAACACCGACAGCTCCATGTTCCATGCCAATGAGGCCTGCGACGGCAAGGGCACGCTCACCGTCGAAAACGGCGAGATGACTATCCACGTCAGCCTTGCGGGCACCAGCATCCTCAACCTCTTCCCCGGCGTCAAGGAAGACGCGGAAAAGGAAGGGGCCGAGCTGCTCCAGCCCACCACCGACACCGTTACCTATTCCGACGGCCTCTCTGACGAGGTCTTCGGCTTCGACATCCCCGTTCCTACGCTGGACGAGGAATTTGACCTCGCGCTCATCGGCAAGAAGGGCACGTGGTACGACCACAAGGTCTCCGTCTCCAACCCCGTTCCCGTCGAGGAATCCGGCAAGACCGTCGACGATCTCGCCCTGGCCGACGGCACCTACACCGCCGAGCTGACCTTCGCAGGCGGCTCCGGCAAGGCTTATATCCAGTCTCCCTGCACGCTGACCGTCGCGGACGGCAAGGCCGTGGCTACCGTCGTCTGGAGCAGCAGCAAATATGACTACATGCTCGTGGACGGCGAACGCTATGACGTCCTCACGACCGAGCCCGGCTCCACATTTGAGATCCCCGTCGCGGCCTTTGACACCGAGCTCACGGTCATCGGCGACACCACCGCGATGAGCACCCCGCATGAGATCGAGTACACGCTGAACTTCGATTCTGCGACGCTGACCGCTGCCGAATGAAGAAGCTCTTTATAGCGCTCCTCGCCGCGCTGCTGCTGGCCTTCGCGGCCTGCGCCGCGCCGCAGCAGGAGACCGCTGCGCCGGAACCGGCGCAGAGCGAGCCGGCAAGCGCGGTTTCGTGGGACGACCTGACGTTTGACCGGACGCTCCCGCTTCAATACGCCACGCAGTTTTCTGTTTCCTACGCGGGCGAGGACTATACGCGCCTCACGATCGGCGACGATCAAACATTCCTCGTCGTCGCCGGGGACGCGCCCGTGCCGGACGGCGTCCCCGCGGATGTGACCGTCCTGACCCGGCCCCTTTCGCACATCTATCTGGTCGCGACCGCTGCGATGGACTATTTCCGGCAGTTGGACGCCATTGACGCCATCGCCCTCAGCGGCCAGAAGGAGGCGGATTGGTATATCGACGAGGCCAAGGCCGCGATGCAGGCCGGGACGATGGTCTACGCGGGCAAATATTCTGCCCCGGACTATGAGACGATCCTCGCTGCGGGCTGCGACCTTGCCATCGAGAACACGATGATCTACCATACGCCCGAGGTCATCGAGCAGCTCGAGCGCATCGGCGTCCCCGTGCTCATCGAGCGCTCAAGCTATGAGCCGGAGCCGCTGGGCCGCATGGAGTGGCTGAAGCTCTATGCCGCCCTGCTCGGCAGAGAGGACGCGGCCTGCGCATATTATGATGACCTCATCGCCGCGCTCGCGCCCGTGCTCGACCAGGAGCCGACGGGCCAGACCGTCGCGTTCTTCTACATCACGACGTCCGGCGCAGTCAATGTCCGCAAATCCGGCGACTATATCGCCAAGGCCATCCGTATGGCGGGCGGCGAGTATGTCTCGTTCGACGAGAGCGGCGAGGAAAACGCCCTGTCCACAATGACCATCCAGATGGAGTCTTTTTACGACACCGCCCTGGACGCCGACGTCCTCATCTACAACAGCACCATCGACGGCGGGATTACCTCCATCGATGAGCTGCTCGCCAAAAGTCCGCTGTTTGCGGATTTTAAAGCCGTCCAGACCGGCAATGTCTGGTGTATCACGAAAAACTTCTATCAGGAATCGCTCGCCCTCGGCGACATGATCCTCGACGTCCACGCCGTTTTGAACAACCCGGACGCCGCCGATCTCCGGTTCCTAAAAAAATTATCATAACAGGAGGAGCAGCATGGAACATACCCGCAAACTTCACACATGGGGCGGTTTCCTGCTGCTCCTCGTCCTGCTTGTTACCTTTTTGATCTGGAATCTTCTCGCGGGCAGCGTCCGGCTCCCCGCGTCTGAAATATGGGCGATTCTCCACGGCGGCGGCGACCTCACGCAGCGCCGCATCCTGCTGAATATCCGCCTGCCCCGCTTGCTTGCGGCGATGATTCTCGGCGGCGCCCTCTCCGTCTCGGGCTTCCTGCTGCAGACGTTTTTCCACAATCCAATCGCCGGGCCCTTCGTCCTCGGCATCTCGTCCGGGGCCAAGTTCACGGTCGCGGTCACGATGATCCTGCTGCTCAGCCGGGGCGTCACGTCGTCCTCCGCCGCGCTGATCGCAGCGGCCTTTGTCGGCGCGATGCTCTCAATGGGCTTTGTCCTGCTCATCTCGCGGCGCGTCCGCCGGATGAGCCTGCTCGTCGTCTGCGGCGTGATGATCGGCTATATCTGCTCCGCGCTGACGGACTTTCTCGTCACGTTTGCCGACGACAGCAACATTGTCAACCTGCACAACTGGTCCCTCGGCTCCTTCTCCGGCATGAGCTGGGACAATGTCCGCACGATGGCCGTGGTCTGCCGCGCGGCCCTGATCCTGACGTTCCTGCTCTCCAAGCCCCTCCGGGCCTATCAGCTGGGCGAGGTCTACGCGCAGAATCTCGGCGTGCCGCTGCGCGCGTTCCGTGCGGCGCTGATCTTACTTTCCAGTGTGCTCTCCGCCTGCGTCACGGCCTTTGCCGGCCCGATCTCCTTCGTCGGCATCGCCGTGCCGCACCTGATGAAGTCCCTTTTTAAGTCCGCAGAGCCGCTTTTGATGATCCCGGCCTGTTTCCTCGGCGGCGGCGCGTTCTGCCTGTTCTGCGACCTCATCGCGCGCACGGCCTTCGCGCCCACCGAGGTCAGCATCAGCTCCGTCACAGCGGTCTTCGGCGCGCCGGTCGTCATCTATATGATGCTCCACAGAAAGGGGGCGCAGTGATGGATTATCTGCAAACCGATGCCCTGTCCGTCGGCTACAACAGCAAGACGCTCATCTCCAAGGTCGCCCTCTCGGTACAGCGCGGCAGGATCGTCACGCTCATCGGCCCGAACGGCTCCGGCAAGTCGACCATCCTCAAGACCATCATCGGCCAGCTCCCGTCCATTTCCGGCTCAGTCTTCCTCGACGGCGCGGACATGCGCAGCCGCAGCCGGGGCGACGTCGCCCGCCGCATGGCCATCCTGATGACGGCCCGCATGGACCCCGAGCTCATGACCTGCCGCGACGTCGTCAGCACCGGCCGCTATCCCTACACCGGCCATCTCGGCATCCTCCGCCCGGAGGACAAGGCCATCGTCGAGCAGAGCCTCCGCGAGACCGACGCGCTCGACTTTGCCGACCGGCCCTTCCAGTCCATCAGCGACGGCCAGCGGCAGCGCGTCCTGCTTGCCCGGGCCCTCTGCCAGCAGCCGGAGCTCATCGTCCTCGACGAGCCGACGAGTTTTCTCGACATCCGCTATAAGCTGGAGCTGCTGACCATCCTCAAGCGCATGGTGCGCGAGGAGCACCTCGCCGTCCTCATGTCCCTGCACGAGCTGGATCTTGCCGCCCGCGTCTCCGATACCGTCGTCTGCGTCGCGGGCGACCGGATCGACCGCGTCGGCCCGCCCTCGGAAATTTTCACGCCCGACTATATCGCGGCGCTCTATCGCATGGAGCCGGGAAAATACGATCCCTGCTTTGATTCCTTGGAGTTTGTCCCCGGAGGTGCCAGATGAGCGAACAAACCGGAACCTTCTATGCCGTCTCCGTCGGGCCCGGTGACCCGGAGCTGCTGACGCTCCAGGCTGTCCGCGTTCTGGAGAACACGCCCGTCATCGCCGCGCCGCAGACGGCGTCCGGCCAGATGCTCGCGCTCGACATCGCGCGCGGCGCGGTCGATTTTACCGGAAGATCCGTTCTGCCGCTCCGATTCACGATGTCGCATGACGCTGCCGTCCGGGCGGAAAGCTATCGCGCGGCGGCGTCCGCCGTCGAGGCCGAGCTGCGGCAGGGAAGAGACGTTGCGATGGTCAACCTCGGTGACGTCGCCCTCTTCGCTACGGCGTATTACATCTTCGCGGAGATCGAGCGGGACGGGTTTCCGGCCAGAATGCTCCCAGGCGTGACGAGCGTCGCCGCCGTGGCGGCCCGCCTCGGGCAGAGCCTGACCGAGATGGAGCAGCCGCTCCACATCCTTCCGGCGAGCTGCGATCTGGATGCGGCGCTGGCCCTCCCGGGCACGAAGGTGCTGATGAAATCCGGCTCCGCCATCCACGAGACCGTTGCAGCGCTGGGGCGCGCGGGTCTGTTGAAGCGGGCCTCGATGGTCGCCGACTGCGGCCTGCCCAGCGAGCGGGTCTTCCGCGATCTGCGGGAGATCCCGGAAAATGTCAGCTATTTTGCCACCATTCTTGTCCGATCGGAGTGAGCCTATGCAGCAAAATCTTCCGCGTCTGATCCTCGCCGGGACGAACAGCGGCTGCGGCAAGACGACCGTGACCTGTGCCGTTTTGCAGGCGCTCGTGAACCGCGGCCTTTCAGTCGCCGCCGCGAAATGCGGCCCCGATTATATTGACCCGATGTTCCATAGCCGCATCATCGGGGCCAAAAGTTCGAATCTCGATCCGTTTTTCTTCGACGAAAATACGCTTCGCTTCCTCCTCGCGCAGAATGCCTCCGGCTGTGATGTCACGGTCATTGAGGGCGTCATGGGCTATTACGACGGCCTCGGCCTGACCAGTACGCGCGCCAGCACCTACGAACTCGCGCAGAAGACGGTCTCGCCCGTGGTCCTCGTTGTGAACGCGCGCGGCGCAGCACTCTCGGTGCTGGCGTCGGTACGCGGCTTTCTGGACTTTCTGCCGGACGAGCGCATCTGCGGCGTCATCCTCAACGGCTGCACCGCGATGACCTACACGCCGCTCGCGCGTGTGCTGGAAGACCGCCTTGGCGTCAAGGCGTGCGGCTTTCTGCCGAATCTGCCGGACTGCGCGCTGAAAAGCCGCCATCTCGGCCTTGTGACTGCGGCGGAGGTCGCAGATCTGCGCGAAAAAATGCAGCGCCTCGCCGCTGAGGCCGAGCAGACGATCGATCTGGATGCGCTGCTGACCATCGCGCGCGAAGCGCCAGCGCTGGACGTTGTGCCGCCGACGCTTCCGGCGCCCGGCGCACCGGTGCGCATCGGTGTTGCGCGGGACAATGCGTTCTGCTTTTACTATGAAGACAGCCTCGGCCTGCTCCGGACGGTCGGCGCGGAGCTCGTGCCGTTTTCTCCGCTCTCTGACAGCGCCTTGCCCGCCGGACTCGACGGTCTCTATCTCGGCGGCGGCTATCCGGAGCTCTATGCCGCGCAGCTGAGCGAAAATCGCTCCATGTGCAGCAGCGTCCGCGCCGCGCTGGAGGCGGGGCTGCCCTGCATTGCCGAATGCGGCGGCTTTATGTACCTGACAGAGGCTATCGGGGAGCATCCGATGGTGGGCTTTCTGCCGGGGCGCTGCTTCGACGCCGGGAAGCTCGCACGCTTTGGCTACGTCACGCTGACGGCCGAGCGGGACAACCTGCTCTGCCGCGCGGGCGGATCCATCCCTGCACACGAATTCCACCACTGGGATGCGGAGCAGACCGGAGACGCCTTCACGGCGGCGAAGCCCTTCGGCCGCAGCTGGCCGTGCGTCTTCGCCACGGACACCCTCTACGCGGGCTATCCGCATTTCCATTTTTACGCGAATCCATCCTTTGCCGTCCGCTTTCTGGACGCGTGCCGAAAGGGGAAACACCATGCTGGAACAGATCAGACCGATGGACATTGAGCGCCGCAGCTTCGAGATCATCACCGAGCTGCTGGGAGACCGTAAGCTCGACCCTGAAAACGAGCTCGTCATCAAGCGCGCCATCCACACGACTGCCGACTTTGACTATGCCGACAATCTCGTCTTCTCCGACCACGCGGTCACGAAGGGGATCGAGGCGCTGCGCGCCGGCTGCGACATCGTCACCGATACGCAGATGGCGAAGGCCGGCATCAACAAGACCATTCTGGCCTCCCTCGGCGGGGAAGTCCACTGCTTCATGTCCGATCCGGACGTTGCCGCGGAGGCAAAAGCGCGCGGCGTCACCCGCGCCATCGTCTCGATGGAGCGGGCCGCGCAGCTGCCGAAGCCCTGCATCTTTGCCATCGGCAACGCGCCGACGGCCCTTGTCTCGCTCGAGGCCCTGATGGAAGCGGACAAGCTGCACCCGGCGCTCATCATCGGTGTGCCGGTCGGCTTCGTCAACGTCATTGAGAGCAAGGAGCTCGTCATCGCGAACTGCCGCGCGCCCTATATCGTCGCGCGCGGGCGCAAGGGCGGCAGCAATGTCGCTGCCGCGATCTGCAACGCGATGCTCTACCAGATCCGGCGCTGAGATGGAAGAATATGTAATCAAGGACGGAAAACGACTCCGTCTCGGCTATACGACCGGCTCCTGCGCCGCTGCCGCCGCGAAAGCGGCGGCCTGGATGCTCCTGACCGGCCACGAAAAACGAACCATCGATTTGCTCACGCCAAAGGGCGTCTCCCTGACGCTGGACGTGCTTGAGATCACGAGAACCCCCGATACCGTCTCCTGCGCCATCCGCAAGGACAGCGGCGACGATCCGGACGTCACGCACGATACCCTCGTGTTTGCAGCCGTCCAACGCACGGAAACACCCGGCGTCACGATCGACGGCGGCGCGGGCGTGGGCCGCGTGACGAAGCGCGGGCTCGACCAGCCGGTCGGCGCGGCGGCCATCAACTCCGTCCCGCGCCGCATGATCCGCGAAAACGTCGAAGAGGTCATGCGCCTCTGCGATTATTGCGGCGGCCTGGCCGTCATGATCTCTGCGCCGGAGGGCGAGGCGCTCGCAAAAAAGACCTTCAACCCCCGCCTCGGCATTGTCGGCGGCATTTCCATCCTCGGTACGACCGGCATCGTCGAGCCGATGAGCGAGCAGGCCCTCGTCGACACCATCCATGTCGAGCTGCGGCAGCGTCGGGCGAACGGCGCGGACTATGTCCTGCTCACGCCGGGAAACTATGGGGCGGATTTCATCCGCGCGTCCATCGGCCTCGACCCGCGTACCGCCGTTTTGACCAGCAATTTCATCGGCGACGCGCTGGAGCATTGCCGTACGCTCGGCTTCTGCGGTGCGCTGCTCGTCGGGCACATCGGCAAGCTCGTGAAGCTCGCGGGCGGCATGTGGAACACACACTCGAAGTGCGGCGACTGCCGCATGGAGCTCATCGCGGCGCATGCCGCCGCCCTTGGCCTCCCGCCCGCGCGCGTGGAGGAGGTGCTGGACTGCGCGACGTGTGACGATGCGCTCCGCATCCTGAAAGAAGAACAGTTATATGACGCGGTGCTGGCCCGCCTCGCGGAGCGCATCGAGTTTCATCTTGCGCACAAGTGCGGCGAGATGGCCGCCGGCGCGATCGTATTTTCCAAAGAATATGGCCTCCTGTGCCGGACCAGCCGCGCGCAGGAGCTGCTGGGAACCATTATGGAGGGATAACTATGGTACATTTTGTCGGCGCCGGGAGCGGCGCACCGGACCTCATCACCGTGCGCGGCGCGCGGCTGCTCGGCGAGGCGGACGTCGTCATCTATGCCGGGTCGCTCGTCAATCCAGCGCTGCTGGACGCTACGAAGCCGGGCTGTGAGATCCACGACAGCGCGAAAATGACGCTGGAGGAGGTCATTGCCGTCATCCGTCAGGCCGAGGCCGAGGGCAAGACCACTGTCCGTCTCCATACCGGCGACTCGAGCATCTATGGCGCTGTGCGGGAGCAGTTTGACGCGCTGGAAAAGCTGGGCATCGACTATGATGTCTGCCCCGGCGTCAGCGCCTTCTGCGGGGCCGCCGCGGCGCTCCGCGCGGAATATACGCTCCCGAACGTCAGCCAAACGGTCATCATCACGCGCGCACCCGGCCGCACACCCGTTCCCACCCGCGAGTCCATCCGCGCCCTCGCGGCCCACCACGCCACCATGGTCCTCTTCCTCAGTACGTCGCTGACAAAGCAGCTTCAGGCCGACCTGCTCGCGGGCGGCTACGAGGCGGAAACGCCGGCCGCCGCCGTTTACAAGGCGACGTGGCCAGAGGAGAAGATCTTCCGCTGCACCGTCGGCACGCTGCACGATACTGTCACGGCCAACGGCCTGACGAAGACGTCGCTGATCGTGGTCGGCGGCTGCCTCGGGGGCGACTATCTCCGTTCGCTGCTCTACGACCCCTCGTTCACGACCGAATTCCGCGAGGCCACAAAATGAACATTGCGATTTTCGCTTACAGCCGTACTGGATGCAAAACGGCGCGGCGTATCTGTATGGCGCTGCCGGAGGCGGAAACGCTCTGTTATGCGGTGCCGCGGCTGGCGGAGCCGGGATTTCTGCCGCTTGAAAAAGCGGTCTATGGCGCGGCGTTTTCGGAAATGGACGCGCTGATCTTTGTCGGTGCGGCTGGGATCGCAGTGCGGGAGATCGCGCCGTATGTCCGCGACAAACGGACGGATCCGGCGGTGCTCAGCCTCGACGAGCGGGCGAATTTCGTCATTCCGCTGCTCTCCGGGCACATCGGCGGGGCCAATGCGCTCGCCCGCAGGCTTGCCGCAGCGCTCGGCGCGACCGCCGTCGTCACCACGGCGACGGACGTGAACGGCAAATTTTCTGTCGACACCTGGGCGGCGGAGCACGGCTGCGCAATCTCCGATATGGGGGGCGCCAAACAGATTTCAGCGGAAATTTTAGAGCATTCTGTTCCGGTTTGCAGCGATTTTCCGATTCAAGGTCCGCTGCCGGACGGGCTGGTTTTGGGCGAGTCCGGCGAGCTCGGCATCTATGTCGGTTATCGGTGTTCTGCACCGTTTATGCACACGCTGCGCCTTGTGCCGCGCGTGCTGCGCGTTGGAGTCGGCTGCCGGAAGGGCATCTCGAGGGAAGCCGTCGAGGCAGCTATTCAAACGGCGTTTGCGAGCCATGACTTAGATTTGAATGCGGTGAAGGGCGTCTATTCCATCGACTTAAAGCGGCAGGAGGCGGGGCTGCTCGCCGCCTGCGAAGAGCATGGCTGGTCCGCGACATTCTATACAGCGGAAGAATTGCGGGCTGTGGCGGGGGAGTTCACCGAATCTCCCTTCGTGCAGGGGGTGACAGGCATCGGCAACGTCTGCGAACGGGCGGCGATGCTGGGCGCGGAGCGGCTTCTGGTTCGGAAGTGTGCGGGAAACGGCGTGACCATTGCGGTCTCGGCGGAAACATGGGAGGTAGACTTTGGGTAAGGTATTTATCGTGGGCATCGGCCCCGGAAATGAGGAAAACAGGACTATTCGTGCCGACCGGGCGCTGGAAGCGTGTGATGTGATCGCCGGTTACCCGGTCTATGTCGATCTGGTGAAGGACCGCTATCCCGGCAAGGAGCTGGTCTCCACGCCGATGACGCAGGAGGCCAGGCGCTGCCAGATGGCGCTCGACCTCGCGAAGAGCGGGAAAACCGTGGCGCTCGTCTGCTCCGGCGACAGCGGGATCTACGGCATGGCCGCGCTGGTCTATGAGCTGCGCGGCGAGAACAGCGAGCCGGAGGTCGAGGTCGTCCCCGGGCTGACCGCCGCGTGCAGCGGCGGCGCGGTGCTCGGCGCGCCGCTGACGCATGATTTCGCGGTCATCAGTCTGTCCGACCGGCTGACGCCCTGGGAGACCATTGAAAACCGGCTGCGCTGCGCGGCGGAGGGCAACTTTGCCATTGCGATCTACAACCCGGCGAGCCACGGCCGCCCTGACCACTTAAAGCGCGCGTGTGACATTTTACTGCGTGTCCTGCCGGAGGAGCGGCTCTGCGGCATTGTCCGCAACATCGGACGTGAGGGGCAGAGCAGCCGCATTCTGACGCTCGGCGAACTGCAAGCGGCGGATGTCGATATGTTCTGCACCGTGTTTGTTGGAAATTCGTCCACAAAGGTCGTAAACGGCGCGCTCATCACGCCGAGAGGATACCGGAATGTATAAAATTTGCGTGTTCGGCGGCACGACCGAGGGCCGCGAACTGGTGGAATTTCTGAATGCGCAGCCGTGCGAGGTCACGGCCTGTGTGGCCACGGAATATGGACAGGCGCTGCTGCCCGAGGCAGAGCGGCTGACCGTTTCGGCCCGCCGGCTGCCGGCCGATGAGATCAAGGCGCTCTTGACGGACAGACAGTTTGACCTCGTGATCGACGCGACGCACCCCTACGCGGCGTCGATCACGAAGAGCATCGCCCGCGCGTGCGCCGAGACCGGTGTGGAGCGCTGGCGGCTGCTGCGCGGCGCGTCGGATGCGCCGGGGGATGCCGTTTTTGTCGAAAGCACCGAAAAAGCGATCGAATTTTTGGATCAAACAGAGGGGAACATCCTGCTCACCACCGGGAGCAAGGAATTGAAAGCATACAGTCAGATCAAGGACTTTGCGGAGCGCGTCTATGCGCGCGTGCTGCCGCTGGAGGACTCGCTCGTGCTTTGCCGTGAGGCGGGCGTCAAGGCGGCGCATATTCTGGCAATGCAGGGGCCATTCTCGGAGGAGATGAACACGGCGATGCTGCGCGCCATCGGCGCAAAATGGCTGGTGACGAAGGACGGCGGGGCCGCGGGCGGCTTCGCGGAAAAGGCGGCAGCCGCCGCGAAGACCGGCGTGCGCCTTCTGGTCATCGGACGGCCCGCAGAGGCGGACGGGATCGGACTTTCAGAGACGGTCGCGAGACTCTGTGCGCGGTTTTCGTTTGGGCGCGTGCCGCATGTTTGCGTTGTGGGCATTGGGCCCGGCAGCGAGGCGGCGCAGACGGGCGAGGTCCGTGCAGCGATCGAGCATACGGACTGCCTGATCGGCGCGGCACGGATGCTGGAGGTAGCGGCCCGGCCCGGTCAGCTGCGCGTCGCGGCCATCGCGCCGGACGCGATCGCGGCGGCCATTGCGGCGCACCCGGAATGTTCGAATTTTACGGTCCTGATGTCCGGGGATACGGGATTTTTCAGCGGCACGAAGAAACTGCTCCCGCTGCTGCAGAATTGTCATGTCCGCGTGTTGCCGGGGTTGAGCTCGATGAGCTATCTCTGCGCGCGGCTCGGGAAGCGCTATGAGGAGGCCGTGCCGGTCAGCCTGCATGGGCGGGAACACGACATCGCGGCCGATGTGCGCGCACAGGAAACGGTCTTCGCGCTCGTCGGCGGCGAGGGCGGCATGGCGAAGCTCTGCGCGCGGCTCGTGGATGCGGGCCTTGGCGCGGTGCGCGTCAGCATCGGCGAGCGGCTGAGCTACCCGGACGAGAAGATCACCTGCGGGACGGCGGCAGAGCTGGCATCGCGGGAATTTGACAAGCTCAGCGTGGCGCTGATCGAAAATCCGGCCCCGGATGCGGTCGTGACGCACGGGCTACCCGACGAGGTATTTTTGCGGGAGATGGATCCGGCGCACGTTGTGCCGATGACAAAAAGCGAGGTGCGCGCCGTCTGCCTTTCCAAGCTGGCGCTGACGGAGCGCGCGGTCTGCTGGGATGTCGGCGCGGGCACCGGTTCGGTCTCCATTGAGATGGCTTTGCAGGCGAAGCGCGGACGCGTGTACGCCGTGGAACGACAGGAAGATGCGCTGGCGCTGCTGGCGCGCAACAAGGCGGCGTTTTCCGCCGGGAATCTGGAGATTGTCTCCGGGACGGCCCCGGCGGCGTGCGAGGCGCTCCCGGCGCCGACGCATGTGTTCCTCGGCGGGACCGCGGGAAATTTGAACGGGATATTGGACGCCGCGCTGCGGAAGAATCCGCACGTCCGCATCGTGGCGACGGCGGTGACGCTGGAGTCTGTGGGGGCGCTGGCGGCGCGCATGGCGGACTTTGAAAAGGCGGAATGCGTCAGCCTGCAGGCGGCCCGTGCGCGGACGGCCGGAAGCTATCACCTGATGCAGGGACAGAACCCTGTGTATATTTTCACGATGCAAAACAGGAGGGAACAGGCATGAAATGGTCCCTATTCGCACTTTGCATCGGATTTTGCATCGATCTGCTGATCGGTGATCCGCACGGCCTGCCGCATCCGGTGGCCGCGATCGGACATCTCATCTCACTGCTGGAACGGCTGTTCCGCCGCCTTTTTCCGAAGACGCCCGGCGGCGAGCGGGCCGCCGGAGCCTGTATCTGGATCCTGACGGCACTGATCGCTGCGGCCCTTCCGGCGCTGCTCCTCTGGGGCTGCGCGCGCGTGAGCGTCTGGCTGCGGCTGGCGGTGGAGAGCGTGATGTGCGGACAGATCCTCGCGGCGAAGTCGCTGCGGGACGAGAGCATGAAGGTCTATGCGGCGCTGAAGCATGGGAGTCTGGACGAGGCCAGACAGGCCGTGTCCATGATCGTCGGACGCGACGTGGCGCGGCTGGATGCGCGCGGCGTGATGCGCGCGGCGGTGGAGACCGTGGCGGAGAATACGTCGGACGGCGTGATCGCGCCAATGCTGTTTCTGGCGATCGGCGGCGCGCCGCTCGGCTTTTTCTACAAGGCTGTGAACACGATGGATTCGATGCTTGGCTATGTGGAGCCGCCGTATAAGGACATCGGACTTGTGCCCGCGCGGATGGACGATGTGTTCAATTTTATCCCCGCGCGGCTGTCGGCGCTGCTGATGCTGGCGGCGGGGGCGCTGCTGCAGCTGGATGTGAAAAACGGCTGGAAGATCTTCCGCCGGGATCGCTGCAAGCATGCGAGCCCGAACTCGGCGCAGACGGAATCGGTCTGCGCGGGACTGCTGGGGCTGCGGCTGGCGGGCGATGCGTGGTACCACGGGGTGCTGCACAAGAAGGACTATATCGGCGACGCGAAGCGGGAGATCGAACTGGAGGACATCCCGCGCGCGGGGCGGCTGATGTATCTGACGGCGGTTCTGGCGCTCGTGGTGTTCGGCGCGGGGAAAGCGCTGTTGATCGTTCTGTGAATTTTGAGGAAATGCGATGCTTTATGGAGTCAAAAACCCGCATGGCGGGGACCGATACGGCGATGGGATCGCGCTCGACTTTTCGGCGAACGTGAGTCCGCTCGGCACGCCGAAGTGTGTGACCGAGGCGATCGAACGGGGCCTGCCTGAGCTCTACCGCTATCCCGATCCCTACTGCCGGGCACTTGTGCAGGCGATCGCGCGCTATGAAGGGGTGCCGGGAGAATTCATTCTCTGCGGGAACGGCGCGTCTGAGCTCATCTACGCCTATTGCGAGGCCGTGCGGCCAGGGCGCGCGATGGAGCTCGCGCCGACATTTTCGGAGTATTCGCTGGCTTTGCAGCGGAGGGGCTGCGGGGTCGTGCGCTTTGCGCTCAGTCAGGAGGAAAAGTTTGACTTGCAGGAGCGCTTTCTGGCGCGTCTTGCGCGCGAAAAGATCGATGCGCTGTTCCTCTGCAATCCGAATAACCCGACGGGACGGCTGATCGCGGGCGGGCTGCTGGAAAAGATCCTGCGTGTCTGCCGAGAGAACAACATTGCACTGTTTGTCGACGAGTGCTTTTTGAGCCTGTCGGACGGCGGCACCGATCTGACGCCGTTTTTGCGGGAGTTTCCGCAGCTTTTTGTTCTCAAGGCCTTTACGAAGAGCTTTGGTATGGCGGGGCTGCGGCTGGGGTACGGCTTGAGCGCGGATGGGGCCTTGCTGCGGAAGATGTCGGCGGCGGTGCCGCCGTGGAATGTCTCGGCGCTTGCACAGGCGGCGGGCGTCGCCGCGCTGGGCGATGCGGAATTTTTGGAGAGGAACCGTGCGGTCATCCGCGCGGAGCGCCCGCGGCTCGAAGAACGGCTGCGGGAGCTTGGCTTCTGGGTGTGTCCGTCGCAGGCGAATTACATTCTGTTTCGCGGTGAGGCGGGCTTGGCAGATCGGCTGCGCGAGCGCGGCGCTGCGATCCGCGACTGTGCGAATTTTGAGGGCCTGGGGCCGGGATGGTATCGCGCGGCTGTGCGGCTGCGGGGAGAAAATGATGCGCTGCTGGATGCGATGCGGCGGGCGAGGGAGGATGGAAGATGGCGCTGAATCTGATGCTGCAGGGAACGATGTCGAACGCGGGGAAGAGCCTGCTCGCCGCGGCGCTCTGCCGCATTTTCCGGCAGGACGGTTATCGCGTGGCCCCGTTCAAGAGCCAGAACATGGCGCTGAACTCCTTCATCACGGCCGAAGGCGGCGAGATGGGCCGGGCCCAGGTGGTGCAGGCAGAGGCGGCGGGGATCGCGCCGGATGTGCGGATGAACCCGATTTTGCTGAAGCCGACGACGGACTCTGGCAGCCAGGTGATCGTGAATGGACAGGTCGTAGGCAACATGCGCGCGACAGAATATTACCGGCGGAAACGGGAATTTCTGCCTGCGGTGACGGCGGCATATGAGAGTCTTGCGGCGGAATATGACGTGATCGTCATCGAGGGCGCGGGCAGCCCGGCAGAGATCAACCTGAAACAGGACGATTTTGTGAACATGGGGCTGGCCAAGCTGGTCGATGCGCCGGTGCTGCTGATCGGGGACATCGACCGGGGCGGCGTGTTCGCGCAGCTCTACGGGACGATCGCGCTGCTGGAGCCGGACGAGCGTACGCGCGTCAAGGGGACAATCGTGAACAAGTTTCGCGGTGACCGGGCCATTCTGGAGCCGGGACTGCGGCAGCTCGAGGCGCTCTGCGGCGTGCCGGTGGCGGGTGTGGTGCCGTACACGACGGCGGACATCGACGATGAGGACAGCCTGACGGAGCGGTTTTCGCGCGACACGGCGCGGAAGCTGGTCGACATCGCGGTCATCCGGCTACCGAAGATCTCGAATTTCACCGATTTTTCGCCGTTTGAGCGATATGAAAATGTGTCGCTGCGGTATGTCGACCATGTGGGCGCGCTCGGCACGCCGGATATGATCCTCCTGCCGGGGACGAAGAGCACGATCGCCGATCTCCGCTGGCTGCGTGAGCGGGGACTGGAAGCCGCGATCCTGAAGGAGGCGGCAGGCGGGACGCTGGTATTCGGCGTGTGCGGCGGATACCAGATGCTGGGCCGGTCCGTTTCGGACCCGGAGGGTGTCGAGGCCGCGGGGCTGACGGAACTGCGGGGCATGGGACTGCTCGAGATGGAGACCGTGTTCCACGGGGAGAAGGTGCAGCGGCAGACGGCGGGGATGTTTTCCGGTGTGGAAGGGATGCTCGCGGGGCTGAACGAACTGCGCTATGAAGGGTATGAGATCCACATGGGCCGCAGCGAGGCACAGATGCCCGCGCTGGCCGGGAACGGGAACGTCTACGGCAGCTATGTGCATGGGATATTTGACGCGCCGGGCATCGCGGATGAGATCCTGAAGGCGATCTGCGCGCGGCGCGGCGTGGCGTTTTCGGCGCTCGGGACCTTCGACCGGGCGGCATATCGGGAGCGGCAGTATGATCTGCTGGCGGACGCGGTGCGCGCGGGATTGGATATGGAATTCGTCTATCGGGTGTTGAGAAAAGAGATTTAGTTTTTTCAAAAGCGGGCGACCAATGGTCGCCCCTACGAATTCTATTTCAGCGCGGTGGCAAATCGAAAAATAACAATCCCTCCGTCACGGCTTCGCCGTGCCACCTCCCTTTACACAAGGGAGGCTATCCGCTGCGGCGGGGACGGGCCGATGAGTACCCGCGAGGGGCAGGCCGCATCTGTAACGCTCCTTCGTCGCGAACAGCTGCGCTCGGCATCGGCCCCTACAGGGTGCGGTGCAAAACTGTCAAACGGGCGGACAGAGGCGTCCGCCCCTACAGACACGAGCGAAGTGCGGCGGAAGATCAGGCTCCTCTTGGGAGAGGGGCTTCCTTTTTGCGAAAAGTGGCTTGACAATCGTCTGAAATCGGACTATAATGCCTCTCATTGGTCTGAAATCGGACGATCGGAGGGCGCGTATGGAACGGGATGCAAAGCGGATGCTGCTGGAATACAACAAGGAGACGAAGCGGCTCGACGACCTCTATCGGTGCGCGGCGAAGCAGTGCGGCATTTCGGAGTGCGCGTTCTGAATCCTATACACGCTGCGGGCAGAGGAACGGCAGTTCACGCAGGCGGAGATCTGCGAGTTTTTGATCGAGCCGAAGCAGACGGTCCACTCCGCGCTGAAAAACTGGAGGCCGAGGGTTATCTCGCGCGGACGAGCAGCGCGGATCTGCGGAGCAAGCATGTGGCGCTGACCGAAAAGGGTGAACAGTTCGCCAGAACGTGGATCGATCGCGTGCCCGAGGCGGAGACCGCGGCGCTGGGTGCAATGCCGGAGGAGGAATGTGCGGCGTTTGTCCGGGGGCTGCATTTGTTCTGCCGGCTGCTGGAGGAAGGGTTCCGCGAGAACGGCGCAATTTAAGGGGTAGGGCGTATCTGAAAAAGGAGGGAATGCCGCGGAACGCGGCCAAAGATAGAGATGAAAAAGACGCAAATTCAACTTTCTGACCATTTTACGTATCAAAAGCTGCTGCGCTTCGTGCTGCCGTCGATCGTGATGATGGTCTTCACGTCGATCTACGGCGTGGTAGACGGCCTGTTCGTGTCGAACTTCGCCGGGAAGACACCATTCGCGGTCATCAAGCTCGTGATGCCGTTTATCATGGTGCTGGGCGGCATCGGCTTTATGATCGGCACGGGCGGCACGGCCCTCGTGTCCAAAGTCCTCGGCGAGGGCGAGCCGGAGAAGGCAAAGCGGTATTTTACCATATGGCTTTAAAAGGAGCGATCTATCATCGGCCGGAGTACAAACCAAGCCCTCCATCTCAAAACCAAACCGGCGGCACGAACCACGGCTCGAACGGTCTGCGCGACGAATACGACAACCCGGAAGATCTCTACGAGGATATCCGAACTTACGAAGTAACGGAGGAAGATGTCGTATGATGCCAATTACAGAAGAAGTCCATGCGTTTTTGACGGCAAATGCAGC
>OGHL01000565.1_pt1 | contig 25842 bp, 20 predicted proteins | sample 1571391 | NCBI WGS metagenome assembly OGHL01 (sample SAMEA2581948, study PRJEB24529) | metagenome | biome: Human gut stool | place: China | collected 2011 | reverse complement strand
GGATAAACCACACGCACCTCAAACGTGCGCGTCTGCCAGTTCCGCCACCCTCGCATACCGTATTGTTTTCGCAGCCCTGAAATCTCTGAGGTGAAAGACCGTGATGCGGACTGCTTGAATATATTACCACGTTCCCGGCAGATAGTCAAGCGCTTTTTCTCTTTTTAAATGAAATTTTCGGGCCGTCATTTCTTAAGAATATGTTGGTTGAAATGCATGGATGGGTGTGATATTATAGAACTAACTATCTCTGCTCAGTTGTTTTGGCAGCAGGGAAGAAGATGATAAGGATACGGCGATACGGCGGAAATGCATTTCTGCGCAGGGTGCAGACCGACCGGTTTTTTGAAAGGAATTTGAGTGGACGCAGGAATGAACGAGAAAAAAGAAAATGTTATTGTAAACGGTTTTTTCTGGCGATTTGCAGAGCGGTGCGGTGTGCAGCTGATCTCAGCGGTGGTGTCCATCCTTCTGGCGCGCATCCTTACACCCGATGATTACGGCAAGGTGGCACTGGTGACGGTGTTCAACAATATCATGTATGTCCTGCTGGACTGCGGCATTGGCACCGCGCTGGTGCAGAAGAAGGAAGTGGACGAGCTGGATTACTCGTCGGCGTTCTTTTTCAGCATTGTGCTCAGCCTTGTGCTGTATGGGGGAATGTTCGTGGCGGCACCGTATCTGGCTGCTTTCTACAATGACCCCAGCATGACCCCGATCTTTCGCGGCATCAGCCTGACCGTGGCGGTCTGCGGCATCAAAACGATCCAGCAGGCGCATGTGACCCGGAACATGAAGTTCCAGTATTTTTTCTATTCCGCCTTTGCGGGCGCGATCGTGTCCACGGTCCTGGGCCTGGGCCTTGCCTATATGGGCTTTGGAGTCTGGGCGCTGGTGGTGCAGCAGGTATCCAATATCACGGTGGACACGCTGGTGTTGTGGAAGCTGTCCTCCTGGCGGCCTAAGATGGAGTTTTCGTGGCAGCATCTGAAAGGGCTGCTCTCTTATGGCTGGAAGCTGCTGGCCTCGTCGCTGAGCAGCGTCATCTACAACAACCTGCGCAGCCTGATCATCGGCAAGATGTACACCTCGGCGGATCTGGCGTATTACAATCAGGGCGATAACCTGATTTATAATATCGCGTCAAGCGTGGATACTTCCATTGAGAGCGTTTTGTTCCCGGTCATGTCCTCACTGCAGGATGACCGTGCGCAGGTCAAGAACATGACCCGCCGCTCCATCAAGACCTGTACCTATATTATTGCGCCGGTGATGATGAGCGTTGCGTTCTGTGCCGAGCCGCTGGTGCGCCTGATCCTCACCGAGAAGTGGCTGCCCTGTGTGCTGTTCCTCAGGGTGTTCTGTCTGGGGTATGCGTGCTGGCCGATCATCACGGCAAACATGAATGCAGCCAAGGCGGTGGGCCGCAGCGATCTTTACCTGAAATGTCAGCTTTTGAACGAAGGGGTGTGCATCCTTCTTCTGCTGGCAACATTCCGTGTCAGTGTCGAGGCCATTGCATATGGTATGCTGATCACGAATGTTGTGACCCAGATCCTGGATGCACAGCTCAGCAAAAAGCTGATCGGCTATGGCTATCTGGAACAGATACGTGATATCCTACCGACCCTGCTGCTGGCAGCGGGCGCGGGCCTGTGCATGTATCTGGTCATTTTCCTGCACCTGCCGGATCTGCTGACGGTGATCATTCAGGTGGTGGTTGGTCTGGGCATTTATCTGACAGGCTCTGCCATTCTGGAATTGGACACCTTTGAATATTTCAAGGATGTGCTGGCTCCGTCCATCCGGCAGAAGCTGAAACGCTGAAACCGGCATTTTGAATCGTGTGAAAATCCGTCGGGCGGGTGATGTCCGACGGTTTTTTGTTCTTTTTGTCTAAAGTATACAAGAAGAAACATTAAAAACCGGCAAAGCGACCATTGAAAAAACACAACTGATATACTAGAATATAAGTACAAGGGCGCGGCACACGGCTGCGCGGAAAATGCAAAGCAGAAAATATAAAACAGGAGGATTTTCCTATGCCTATGAAAATGGGTTGGCGCTGGTATGGCGAGGGCAACGATCCCATCAGCCTGAGCGACATCAAGCAGATCCCCGGCGTGACCAGCATCGTCTGGGCGCTGCACGACAAGATGCCCGGCGAGATCTGGGAGATCGACGAGATCCAGAAGGTAGCCGATCAGATCCACGCTTACGGCTTCGACATGGACGTGGTCGAGTCGGTCAACGTCCACGATGACATCAAGATCGGCCTGCCCACCCGCGACAAGTACATCGAGAACTACAAGCAGTGCATCCGCAATCTGTCCAAGTTCGGTGTCAAGGTCATCTGCTACAACTTCATGCCGGTGTTCGACTGGACCCGTACCGATCTGTTCCACCCCGTGGGCGACGGCTCCACTGCACTGTTCTATGAGAAGGATAAGATCAAGGGCGATTACAAGGCTATGGCTGAGTACATCATGTCCTTCACTGAGAAGTATAACATGACCTTCCCCGGCTGGGAGCCGGAGCGCATGGCAAAGCTGGACGAGCTGTTCAAGGCTTACGCCCCTGTCACCAAGGAAAAGCTGTGGGAAAACCTGAAGTACTTCCTGGAAGCACTGATGCCCACCTGCCATGAGTGCGGCATCAAAATGGCTATCCATCAGGATGATCCCCCTTGGGATATCTTCGGCCTGCCCCGTCTGCTGGTGGATGCCCAGAGCATCGACCGCTTCCTGAGCATGGTGGATGATCCGTACAACTGCCTGACCCTGTGCACCGGCAGCCTGAACGCAAACCCCAATAACAACTGTGCCGAGATCGTGCGCAAGCACTGCGACCGCATTGCCTTTGGTCACATCCGCAACATCCACCACTTCCCCAACGGCGACTTCTCCGAGGCTGCTCACCGCGACTGCTGCGGCGAGACCGGCATCATCGAGGTGCTGCGTGCTTACCATGACTGCGGCTTTGAGGGCTACATCCGTCCCGATCACGGCCGTCAGCTGTGGGAGGAAGGCCCCGGCAGCTGCCGCCCCGGTTACGGCAAGTATGACCGTGCTCTGGGCGTTCAGTACATGCTGGGTGTCTGGGATCTGCTGGATCGTCTGGATGAAGAGAAAAAGAAGGGCTGATAAATATGAAGCTGTCTGAGATCAAAAACGGCAATCTGCCCGCCGAGTGGGCAGAGAAGGGCTATGAGCTGCCCAAATTCGATATCGAGGCTGTCAAGGCCAAGACCCACGCCGAACCCACCTGGGTGCACTTCGGCGCAGGCAATATCTTCCGTGCATTCCCGGCTGCCATCCTGAACGATGCGCTGAACACCGGCAAGTATGACCGCGGTGTCATCGTGGCCGAGAGCTTTGACTACGAGATTATCGACAAGGCTTATCGTCCCTACGACAATATGAGCCTGCTGGTCTGCCTGAAGTCCACCGGCGAGATCGAGAAGAAGGTGGTGGCTTCTGTCACCGAGAGCCTGAAGGCTGACTACTCCTTCGGCGAGGACTGGGCACGTCTGGTGGAGATCTTCCAGAACCCCAGCCTGCAGATGATCTCCTTCACCATCACTGAGAAGGGCTACGGCGTTGCTCCTGCTGATCTGGAGCGCGGCCTGACCCCCGTGCTGGCCATGGGCAAGGTCACGGCTCTGCTGTACGAGCGCTTCAAGGCCGGCAAGCTGCCCCTGACCGTCCAGAGCATGGATAACTGCTCCCACAACGGCGATAAGGTCAAGAACGCTGTCCACGCCTATGCTGCCAAGTGGGTGGAGCAGGGTCTGGTGCCCGCCGAGTTCCTGGCCTATGTGCAGGACGAGACCAAGATCACCTTCCCGTGGAGCATGATCGACAAGATCACCCCGCGCCCGGATGCCAAGGTCCAGCAGATGCTGGCCGACGACGGCTTTGAGGACAACTACACCATCGTCACCGAGAAGCACACCTTCACCGCTCCCTTCGTCAACGCCGAGGAGACCCAGTACCTGTGCATCGAGGATCACTACACCAATGGCCGTCCTCCGCTGGAGCTGGGCGGTGTGCTGTACTGCGACCGCGAGACCGTGGACAAGATCGAGAAGATGAAGGTGTGCACCTGCCTGAACCCGCTGCACACTGCAATGTCCATCTATGGCTGCATGCTGGGTTACACCCTCATCTCCGCCGAGATGGCCGATGAAGACCTGCGTGCCTTCATCCAGAAGATCGGCTACATCGAGGCGATGCCCGTCGTGGTCGATCCCGGCGTGCTGAACCCCTACGAGTTCATCGGCGCTGTCATCAACCGCCGCCTGCCCAACCCCTTCATGCCGGATGCTCCCCAGCGTATCGCTACCGATACCTCCCAGAAGCTGGCCATCCGCTTTGGTGAGACCATCAAGGCCTACGAGGCACGCGGTCTGGACAAGAGCAACCTGATCCTGATCCCGCTGGTGCTGGCAGGCTACGCCCGCTACCTGAAGGGCATCGATGACAATGGTCAGGCTTTTGAGCCTTCCACCGATCCGCTGCTGGCTGAACTGCAGGCCATCGTTGCTCCGCTGGAGGTCAAGGAAGGCGAGCAGGACTTCAGCTGCCTGAAGAAGCTGTACAGCCGTGTTGACGTGTTCGGCGTGGATCTGTATGCCGTTGGTCTGGGCGAGAAGATCGAGGCAATGGCCAAGGAACTGTTTGCAGGCCCCGGCGCTGTGCGCAAGACCCTGCACAAGTATACGCTTGCCCGCTGATCGGCTGACGCAATAACATAAGCTATCTTCGTACCCACGCTGCGCGTTGCTTTGCCGCAGCGTGGGTCTTTATAAAAGAAAAGAACTGCTGAACGAAATGTCAGCAGTTCTTTTTTGCGTGTGCATATTTTTGGGCTTACCCTTTTCTGCAGTCGTGCAGCTTTTCTTTGGGCAGGATGCCGGCCAAAAACTTCCACACCACTTCCATGCGGTCGTTCAGTAAGTAAGCTTTCTCTTTTTCTACGTAGAGGTACACCGCATTGTCCGTGCGGTAGGCGCAGTAAAAGCTGTCCCATGCGTGGCGGCTGGTGGGTTCGGGCTTGTCCTGCTGGCCGTACATCCACACGGCAATGCCGGTGTCGGCCAGCTCCACACGGTAGAAGGCACGCGGCAGGTGCATCTGTTTGATCTGCCGGGAAACGCTGCGGAAGAACGAGTAAAAGTAGCTCACCGGCAGGCCGATGCCCACAATGGCAAGCACAGCAGCCAGCAGCCCGGCACCCGGGCGCTTGCCCAGCTGCGAAAGGCAGACGGCGGCAAAAGCCAGCATGATGGCGGCAAAAACAGCGGGACGCAGCCATGCTTTGCGGTGATGGAATGCATCGAACACGGCAAAATCGCGGAAGCCCTGCTCACCCATGGTGGTGGAAACGGAGATGGTCTGGGACATAAAGTCGCCTCCTTTATATTTATAGGCATCGTACCACAATTGCGCGGTTTAGGCAAGAGAAAAACATGCAAACCTTGCCAATCCGGCCCAAAGCGTGGTACAATAAATCGTCACCAAACGAAAGGAGGCGGCAGACTTTGCAGCACCGCAAGCGGCAGATCACCCTCAAGCAGCGCATGGGCTTGTGTCTGGCAGCATTTTTTGCGGCCTTTGCCATGCAGCTCACGCTCAATGGCTACCAGTCCAGAGCAGTGCAGGCAGTACAGGACGCGCAGATGGGCTGCTTCAACGCCATCAGCCGCTTTCAGGGCGGTGTGGAAAGCTCTATCTCCGTGCTGGAGAACTACCGCTGGGAGAACAGCGAGCCGGAGGAGATCATTGACCGGCTGCAGTCGGCATCTTCCACCTGCAACGCATGGCTCTGGCGCATCGGTACCAGCCTGAACAGTCTGGAAAGCGTCAGCGATGAGCAGTGGGTGCTCTACAGCGCAGTGGATACGGTCTATCAGACCTACACCGGCCTGCTGGATGAGCTGGAAAACGACCTGCTCAGCGGCAACGATGCCGCAGCTTCCCAGCTGTATTATGCAAAGGTGGTGCCCTGCGGCGATTACCTGAGCCAGTACACCCTGCAATTGCTGGAAACCGCCATTCAGGATTCCCAGACCACCTACACCACCATCTCGGTCCTGAACGAGCGCATCACCATGCTGCAGACGGTGGTGGTGGCGCTGTGCGTGGCGCTGGGCTGCGTTACCGGTTTGATGGTCATGCGTCTGCTCACGCCGGTGCAGCAGATGATCGCTGCCTCCCGCGCCATTGGCAAAAGTGAGTTCGACACCCCGGACATCCCGCTGCCCAAGCAGCCGGAGATCGCTCAGCTGGCCGAGTCCTTCAACATCATGAAGCACTCCATGGCCCAGCAGGTGACCACCCTGCAGGAGAAAAACGAGATCGAGCGGGAGCTGCACCGCCAGAAGACCGAAGCACTGGAGCTGCAGAACCGCATGGAGCGCAGCCGGCTGCAGCAGCTGCGCAGCCAGATCGACCCGCACTTTCTGTTCAACACCCTGAATGTGATCCAGCAGACCGCCGGCACCGAGACGGCCTACCGTACGCAGGCGCTCATCATGGCGCTTTCGCACCTGCTGCGCTACAGCCTGATGAGCAACGATGAACAGGTGCCGCTCTCCCGTGAGGTGCGCATCGTGGATGAATATTACTCCATCTACCACGTCCGCTTTGGTGAGCGGGTGCGTATGGAGTGGCGCATTTCCGATTCGCTGGATCTTACCGAGACCATGGTGCCGTCCTTTATTTTACAGCCCGTTGTGGAAAATGCCTTCAAGCACGGCATCTGCCCCAAAGAGGAGGGCGGTGTGGTGCGCATCCGCGTGAACCCTCTGCGGGAGAAGGGACTGCTGTGCATCCGCGTGGTGGATAACGGCGTGGGCATCCAGCTGGATCAATTACGACAGCTGCGCGGGGCGCTCAGTCAGCCCGGTGAGCGCTGGGAGCATATCGGCATTTATAATGTTGCGGCCCGCCTGCGTCTGCTGGATCGGAACAGCCGCTTTGTGATACGGTCCCATCCGGGACGCGGTACGGCGGTGGTGCTGTATCTGCCATTGGTGGAGAATGAGGAGGAGTTTGAGGAATGATTCGTCTGTTGATCGCGGATGATGAAGCACTGGAACGGGAAACGCTGGCGGACATCGTGGCCCGCCGCTTTGAGCACGAAGTGACCATCGAGACTGCCGAGAACGGCCGCAAGGCAGCGGATACGGCGGTGCTGTGGGGCGCAGACCTGATCCTGATGGACATTGAGATGCCCGGTATGAACGGTCTGGATGCAGCCCGCGCCGTGCTGGAACAGCGCCCGGAGTGCAAGGTGATCTTTGTTACGGCCTACAGTCTGTTCCAGTACGCCCACGAGGCCATGCATCTGGGTGCCTGCGATTATCTGCTCAAGCCGGTGAACCCGGACGAAGTGGAAGCTTCCATCCGCAAGGCCATCCGTCAGATCGAGACGGGCCGCCGCCTTGCAGAGCTGGCTCCGGTGGAACCGGAGCCGGAAGCTGACCCGGAGGATGAAGCCGCCGAAGCAGGGGAGAACGACCGCAATGCACTGGTCATGGCCCATGTGCGCAAGTATATGGAGGATAACTATATGTTCGACCTCTCGCTGGACAGTGTGAGCGAGATCCTGCATATCAGCCCGGCGTATCTCTCGGCACAGTTCAAGAAGTACCAGAAGATGAACTTTCTGGACTGCCTGACCGAGCTGCGGATCAACGCTGCCAAGGAGCTGCTCACCGACCCGTTCCGTTCGGCAGCAGAGGTAGCTTCCATGGTGGGCTACGAGGATTCCAGCTATTTTGCCCGCACCTTTAAAAAACGCACCGGCATGACCCCCACCCAGTACCGCAGGGAAGCGGCCAAGGCTGCACGGGAGGCCCGCCTGTGACCCGCCGCCAGATGCTGACCGCCCTGTTTGGCGCAGCCGTGCTGGCACTGCCGGTGGCGGGCTGCGGCCATCAGCCGGTGCAGGAGCAACAGGGGGCAGAGCTGATCCTGCGCTATGCGGAGAACCAGCCGAAGGATTATCCTACTACGCAGGCGGCGCTGGCCTTTGCGGATCTTGTGGCCCAGCGCACCGATGGCCGCGTGAAAGTGCTGGTGTACAGCGGGGGAGAACTGGGCGCGGAGCAGAGCGTGATCCAGCAGATGCAGTTCGGCGGCATTGATTTCTCCCGCGTGTCCCTCAGCCAGCTGGCAGAGTACGAGCCGGCGCTGAGCGTTTTGCAGCTGCCGTACCTTTACACCGACGCTGACCAGATGTGGCGCGTGCTGGATGGGACCATCGGCGACGAGTTCCTCTCCACGCTGGAGTCGCTGGAGCTGACCGGCCTTTCCTGGTTCGATGCCGGTGTGCGCAGCATCTACACCCGACAGAAGGTGACAGGCCTTGCAGATCTGCAGGGCCTGACCATCCGCGTGCAGGAATCGGACATGATGAGCGAAATGATCACCGACCTCGGCGCAAAGCCGGTAAAGGTAGTGTACAGCAAGGTGTATGCCGCCCTGCACAACGGTGAGATCGATGGCGCAGAGAACAACTGGCCCAGCTACGAAGCCATGGGTCACTACGAGGTGGCACCTTACTTTTTAAAGGATGAGCATACCCGCGTGCCGGAGGTGCAGCTTGCAAGCCCTGCTGTGATGGAAAAACTGGCCGCACTGGACGAGCGCTACCCGGAGATCATCCGCCTGTGTGCCCGGGAGAGCGCCAAGGTGGAGCGCAGGCTCTGGGCGCAGCAGGAGGCGGAATCGGAAAGTGATCTGCGTGCAGCAGGCATTGAGGTGACAGAGCTGGACGAAGAAGAAAAGGCAAGGTTCCGTGCTGCTGTGCAGCCGATGTATGATCGGTTTGCCCAGCAGGGCGAATTGATCGCCCGCATCCGGCAGGCATAAGCCCCACAGCAAAGCCCGGAAAAGATGGGCAAAGAAATCAGGAAAACAGAATAAAGAACCGGCAAAGCGCTGTGTGCTCTGAACCCCAAAGGGAAGGGCATCCAGCGCTTTGCTTCTATCTGGAATACAGAAATGTATCCATCTGTTAGGCGAAGGTGCACAAACAAAAAGCAAAGCACTTGGCATTTTTCACAAAAGAAATTCTGACATTTTTTCAAAAAACAGGACATTTTTTGAAAGCCCTTGTTTCGTTTAAAAAAATTTGCTAAAGTGTGTACAGTAAATGAACGGCATGCGGGTCCTGTGCAGACCGTGCTGTTCGGGAGATTTAAGGAGGACGATTTATTATGAAAAAGATCACTCGTCGCAGCTTTCTGGCAGCAGCCGGTGTTTCCGCCGCTGCTCTGGCTCTGACCGCATGTGGTGGCTCCAGCAATTCTGCTGCTGCTTCCACCTCTACCGCAGCTTCTTCCACCGCAGCTTCTGCTGCTGGTGATGCTACTGCTGCTGCAAACGATCCCAAGGTGACTCTGGTCTACGCCGAGGTCAACCCGCTGGATACCATCGTTGGTCAGACCGCTACCCACTTCAAGGAGAAGGTCGAGGAGCTGACCGGCGGTTCCGTCGTCATCGACGTGCAGGCTTCCGGCGTTCTGGGTTCTGAGAACGACGTTCTGGACGCAATTCTGGGCGGTTCTACCTCCATCGATATGAGCCGTATCTCCGCTTTCGCACTGACCAGCTATGGCTGCAACAAGTCCAAGCTGCTGTCCATCCCCTTCACCTTCGAGAACCGCGCACACTTCTGGAACTTCGCCAACAGCGATCTGGCACCTGAGTTCCTGAACGAGCCTCAGGAGCTGGGCCTGCCCGTTCGTGGCGTCTTCTACGGCGAAGAGGGCTTCCGTCACTTCTTCACGGTCAACCCGGTCTCCGGCATCGATGATTTCAAGGGCCTGAAGCTGCGCGTGTCCAACGACCCCGTTATGAACGGCATGGTCGAGGGTCTGGGTGCTAACCCCACCGTCGTTTCCTTCGGTGAGCTGTACAGCGCACTGCAGACCGGCGTTGTGGATGGTGCTGAGCAGCCCATCGCAAACTACAAGTCCAATGCATTCCCCGAGGTTGCCAACAACCTGATCCTGGACGGCCACACTCTGGGCGCTATTCAGGCTGTTATCACCGATAACGCATGGAGCAAGCTGACCGAGAACCAGCAGGCTGCCATCATGGAGGCCGGTGCTGATACGCAGGCCTTCAATGCAGACCTGTCCGAGACCGCTGAGAACAAGGTTCTGGAGGAGCTGAGAAGCTCCGGCTGCAACGTTGTGGATGTTGACGACAAGACACCCTGGCAGGAGGCCTGCGCTAAGGTCATCAGCGAGAACACCTCCGATCAGGCTGAACTGTATCAGCAGCTGCTGGACATGAAGGCATAATTGAAAAAGCCTTTCCTGTTCTGAAATAGTACATAGCCCGGCGGGGGACTACGGGATACGCCCGCAGACCTGCCGGGTTTTTTATATGGAGGAATTCATATGCCGAAAATCTTTACCACTTTGGATAAGATCAAGCCGGCGTACGACATCACCTACAAAGTGGTCCTGTTTATCTGCAAGCTGCTGCTGATCGCAGATATCCTCATCACTACCATGTCGGTCATCGGTCGTTACGTCTCGTTCATCCCGGACCCGGCATGGTCGGAAGAAGTTGTGCTGACCTGCATGAGCTACATGGCCGTGCTGAGTGCTGCTCTGGCCATCCGCCGCGGTGCCCATATCCGCATGACTGCGTTTGACGTGTATCTGCCCAAAATCGCCGTCAAGGTGCTGGATATTCTGGCCGATCTTGCCGTGTGCATTCTGGGTGTCATCATGATGGTGGTCGGCTGGAACTATGCCACCACTCTGGGCGGCCGCGGCTTCTACGTGTCCATGCCCTGGCTGAGCCGCTTCTGGATGTACTTCCCGGTGCCGCTGGCCGGTGTTGCCATGATCATCTTCGAGATCGAGGCACTGTACAACCACATCAAGAGCATTTTTGTAAAGGAGGAAGTGTAATATGACAGTTCAGACACTGGCAATCATTGTCCTTCTTGTCAGCTTCTTTGTAATGATCTTCCTGCGTTTCCCCATTGCATACGCCGTTGGTCTTTCCAGCGTGCTGTGCATGATGGTGCAGGGTCAGGCACTGACCGATGTCTGCCGTCTGATGGTCAAGGGCATCTCTTCCTTCAGCCTGATGGCTGTGCCGTTCTTCATCACCATGGGTGTGCTCATGGGCTCCGGCGGCATTTCTGAAAAGCTGATCGCTCTGGCTGATGCCTGCGTGGGCTGGATGCGCGGCGGCATGGCAATGGTCAACATCGTTGCTTCCTACTTCTTCGGCGGTATTTCCGGTTCTGCATCTGCAGATACCGCTTCCATCGGCTCCATCATGATCCCCATGATGGTCGATCAGGGCTACGATGCCGACTTCTCCACTGCTGTTACCATCACCTCCTCCTGCGAGGGTCTGCTGGTTCCTCCGAGCCACAACATGGTCATTTATGCCACCACTGCCGGCGGCATCTCGGTCGGCAGCCTGTTTCTGGCAGGTTATCTGCCCGGTGCTCTGCTGGCCATCGTCCTGATGATCGGTTCCTATATCATCTCGGTCAAGGAGAATTACCCCAAGGGCTCTCCGTTCAGCATCAAGGGCTTCGTTAAGCAGCTGGGCACTTCCATCTGGGCACTGGCCGCTGTTATTATCGTTGTGTTCGGCGTTGTTGGCGGTGTGTTCACCGCTACCGAGTCTGCAGCTATTGCAGTTATCTACTCTCTGTTCGTGTCGGTGTTCGTCTACAAGGGTCTGGACTGGAAGGGTGTCTGGCATGCACTGGATGAGTGCGTGAACACTCTGTCCATCGTGCTGATCCTGATCGCCACCTCTGCAGTCTTCGGCAACTGCCTGACCATGCTGCATGTGCCGGATCTGGCTGCAAATGCCATTACCAGCGTCACCGATAACCCCTACATCATCGCTCTGCTGATCGACCTGATCATCTTGGTTCTGGGCTGCATCATGGATATGGCTCCCATCATCCTGATCGCTACTCCCATCCTGCTGCCCATCGCAACCTCCATCGGTATCGATCCCATCCAGTTCGGTATCATCGTGGTTCTGAACTGCGGCATCGGCCTGCTGACTCCTCCTGTCGGCGCTGTGCTGTTCATCGGCTCTGCCGTTGCAAAGCGCCCGATGGAAAAGGTCGTCAAGGCGACCCTGCCGTTCTACCTGTGCATGTTCGTTGCACTGCTGCTGCTGACCTTCGTGCCCGACATCAGCCTGGCGATCCCCAAGCTGCTGGGCGGCTACGTCAGCCCCATCACCAACCCGCTGGGTCCTGTGTTCATCCACTGATGGCCTGACGGCGTAAGGTAAAACCGTTAAAGTCCTCTGCATGAAAGTGCAGGGGACTTTTTGTATGCTAAAAACTTTATTTTCCCTCTTGCATTTTGTCGGAATCGTGCTATAATAGTAAGGCAATCGTTTCCAAGGCCGCTCGACGGGGTAGCCGATATTGAAGGTTGTGATGGGCACATACATTTATAATATGGCCCCAATAAGTCAGAACCAGAAATGAGGTGAAAAGAATGAAACAGGGTATCCATCCGAACTACGTTGACTGCACCATCACTTGCGCATGCGGCAACGTCATTAAGACTCGTTCCACCAAGCCTGAGATCCACGTCGAAGTTTGCTCCAAGTGCCATCCTTTCTACACTGGCAAGCAGAAGCTGGTTGACACCGGCGGACGTGTTGAGCGCTTCAACAAGCGTTTCGGCCGTAAGTAATTATGGTTTTCTGAGCACCGTTTCCTTTGGGAGACGGTGCTTTTTTGCTGCCTTTTTGGCATATGAAAGGGCGGCCTTAATCATTCTTAAGAATTCTTTTTGCATCCCGCCACAGGATTGTCTTAATTTTTACACATTTTCGGTCTAAAATATACCAGCATTGAACTAGATGAAAAAGGAGCGTTTGCTGTGATCGAAGTATCGCATCTGAGCAAAAAGTATGGCACGCACCCTGCCATTGAAGATTTGTCCTTTACGGTGGGCGACGGCCAGATCTTCGGCCTGCTCGGCCCCAACGGCGCGGGCAAGTCCACGATCATGAATATCCTCACCGGCTACCTTGCCCCCACCTCCGGTGAAGTGAAGGTGGCGGGCTTCAGCCTGCCGGAGCAGGCCCAGCAGGCCAAGGCCTGTGTGGGCTATCTGCCCGAGCAGCCGCCGCTCTACCCGGAAATGACGGTGCAGGAATATCTGGATTTTGCTGCAGAGCTGAAAGGCATCAAAAAGAAGGCCGACCGCAAAGAACAGGTGCGCAAAGCTGCCCGCCGCACCGGGCTGGAAGAGGTGCTGCCCCGGCTCATCCGCAGTCTGTCCAAGGGCTACCGCCAGCGCGTGGGCATTGCGCAGGCACTGCTGGGCGCGCCGCAGCTCATCATTCTGGACGAGCCTACCGTGGGCCTTGACCCTGCACAGGTCATCGAGATCCGCAGACTGATCCGGGAGCTGGGAAAAAGCCACACGGTCATCCTGTCCAGCCACATCCTCAGCGAGGTGCAGGCAGTGTGCAGTCAGGTGCTGATCCTTTCCAAGGGGCATCTGGTGGCGGTGGGTGCGCCGGAACAGCTGGCCGAAAAGCTGAACCCCGGCAGCCGTCTGCGCGCTACCGCTCTGGGCGGGGGGCAGACCGTGCTGAAAACAGTCGGCTCCATTCCGGGCATCCGCAAGGTGGAGATCGAATCCGAGGCCGACGGACAGGTGACCTTTACCGCAGAAAGTGCCGATGCTTCTGACCGCCGCGCCGAGGTGTCCCGCGCCCTTTCGCAGGCCGGATGCACGGTGCTGGCGCTGGCAGCGGAAAACAGGACGCTGGAGGAAGTGTTCCTTGCACTGACCGAAAACGAGTCTGAAACACCATCGGATGAAGGGGAGGAGAAAACGGAATGACCGCCATATTCAAACGCGAAGTCCGCAGCAGCTTTCATGGCATGATCGGCTACGTGCTCACCGCCTTTATGCTGGCGGCAACGGCCATCTATTTTGTTGCCCTGAATCTGGGCTACGGCCTGACGGATTTTGGCTATTACACGCTTTACCGCACCACGTTTGTGCTGCTTTTGTATATCCCGGTGCTCACCATGCGCTCCTTTGCAGAGGAACGCCGCACCCGCACCGATCAGCTGCTGCTTACCAGCCCGGTGTCTGTGTGGGAGATCGTGCTGGGCAAATTCTTTGCCCTGTGCGTCATCTTTGCACTGCCGTGCCTTGCCGATGCGGTCATGATCCTTGTACTGGCCGCACTGGGTGCCACCGGCACGGCCACGCTGGCAAACTTGGCCGCTCTGCTGTGCTATTATCTCATGGGCTGCGCCGCCATTGCCATTGGCGTGTTTCTTTCCAGCCTGACCGAGAATCAGATCATTGCTGCGGTGGCAGGTGTTGCCGCACTGCTGCTGGCCTACATGATGCCCAGCCTGCGCAGCATGTTCACCGCAGGCAGCGCAGTGGCGCTGGCCCTGTTCACCGCCATTGCAGCAGTGCTCAGTGTGGTGGCAGGCCTGCGTACCCGCAGCTTTACGTTGGGCTGCCTGACCTTTGCGGGCTGCTGTGTGGTGCTGACGGCATTGTTCCTGCTGCAGAGCAGCTGGCTGACCGAAGCGTTCAGCGCGGTGCTCAGCGGGCTGTGCCTGTTCACGCCGTTTGAAGAGTTTGTCAACAACAGCTTTTCCATCCCGACGCTGGTGTACTACCTGACCGTGACCATGCTGTTTTTGTTCTTCACGGCGCAGGGGCTGGAAAAGCGCCGCTGGAACTGAGGGGAGGGGAACAACATGAAAAATTTCAAATTTTCTTCCTCCGCAAACGGCAAGGTGTTCCGCAATGGACTGTACTCCACGGCCATTCTGGCAGCAGCCATCGTGTTGGCCGTGCTGATCAATCTGCTGGTGGGGGCCATCCCGAAAAAATACACCGAGTTCGACCTCTCTGCCGCCAAAATGTACACGCTGGGCGACAGCTCCAGGCAGCTGATGCAGAGCCTGGATCAGGACGTGACTGTTTATTATCTCTGTGAGACCGGCAGCGAGGATGCCATTATCACCAAGCTGCTGGATCACTACGCCGACGAGAGCGGTCACTTCCACTGGGAGCAGAAGGACCCGGCGCTTTACCCGACCTTTGCAGCGCAGTACGGCGCAGAGAATGCATCCACCGGCAGTCTGATCGTGGTCAGCGGTGAGAACAGCGAAGTGCTGAACGCCGCCGAACTTTACGAGTACGATTACTCCGATTACTACACCACCGGCGCTGCCAACGTGACCTTTGGCGGCGAAAAGCAGATCAGCTCTGCCATCTACAAGCTGACTGCCGCAGCAGAAAGTCATGCCTACTACACCACCAACCACGGTGAGCAGGCGCTTACCTCCTCGCTGACCGAGGCACTCAAGGCGCAGAATATCGATGCCCAGCCGCTGGATCTGCTCACCGGCACCATTCCGGAGGACTGTGATCTGCTCATCATCAGCAACCCCGCTTCGGATTTTGCAGCTGACGGCCTTGTGGATGAGATCGCGCAGCTGCAGGCCTATCTGGAAAACGGCGGCAAGGTGCTGCTGACCACCAGCGGCTATACCGAAACGCCCAATCTGGATGCAGTGATGGCACAGTTCGGCCTTGCGCGTGAGCCGGGCCTTGTGGTGGAGGGCGATGCGGGCCACGCGCTGTACGGCTACCCGTACTCGCTGTTCCCGGACTACGCGGCCGCCGACGAAAGCACCGCGCTGGACGGCGTGAATCAGAGCACCCATGTGATGCTCTCGGTGGCACAGGGCATCACCATTACCGAGACAGACGATGTGACGGCGGAGCCGCTGCTGTATACCACCGAGGATGCCTACAGCAAGCAGGACTTTGATGCCAGCTCTTCTTCCGCAAAGGAAGCCGGCGATACCGACGGCCCGTTCTCGCTGGCCGTATGGGCGCGCAATGACTCCACCGGTGCCGAGGTGATCTGGATCGGCTGCCCCAACATGGACAACGAGCAGGTGTACCAGTCCATCCCGGGCAACCTGACCTTCCTGCAGGGCTGTGCCGCTTCGCTGGTAGGGCAGAGCCTGCTCATCGACACCAAAGCACTGGAAGCTGCACCCATCACGGTCCCGGCTTCCGCATCCATGACGCTGGGCATGGTGTTCGTATTCGTGCTGCCCGCAGCAGTGCTCATTGCAGGTGCTGTGGAGGTGCTGCTGCGCCGCCGCAAGTAAGGGGGCGCTGCCATGAAAACAAAACAGCGCACCCTTGCGGTGCTTCTGGTGCTGGTGCTTGTGCTGGGCGGGCTGCTGTGGTTTGTCAGCCGCAGCAATGCCGCAGAAGAAGCTGCTTCCAGCGCCGCCGCAGAGGGCAGCATCCTGCTTTCTTCTTTTGCGGCGGGCGATGTGACCAGCATCCGGTATGCCTATGGCGGCGAAACGCTTACCCTGAATTACGATTCCGGCAGCTGGACGCTGGCGGATGACCCGGACTATCATCTGGATGCATCTGCCTGCAATACCATGGTCACGGCGCTGGCATCCCTGAACGCCAAACGTCAGCTCACGGCTCAGCCCGGCGAGGACTACGGCCTTGCCGACCCGGCTGTTACGGTCACGGTGACGGCGGCAGGCGAGACGAACACCTTTGCCTTTGGCACCGAGAACCCGGTCACAGGAGATCTGTATGTGCAGAAGGCAGGGGACGATGCCGTGTACACCGTTTCTGGCAACAAGGCGGCTTGCTTTGAGCTGACCAAAGCGGACCTTTTTGGCGCGTTCAACCCGGCGGGACTGACGGCCTCCGCGCTGGAAAGTGTTTCCATTACGACGGGCAGCGGCACCCTTGCACTGAATGCAGTCTCTGAGCCTGCGGAAGCGGAGAGCGATTCCTCGGAAAGTGCGGCCGATTCCACCGCCTATCAGACCGTGTGGCGGCTGGCCGATGAACCCTCTGCCGATCTGGACGACAGCAAGGTGCAGAGCATCCTCTCCGCTCTGGCAGGCTATGTGACCGCACAAATCACGGATGCCGACCCTTCGGCCTATGGCTTTGATGCACCGCTTGCAACGGTGCGGGCCGCCTCTGCCGATGGGACCGTGACCCTCCGCTACGCCGAAAATGCAGACGGCTGCTGGATGATGGTGGAGGGGGACAGTTCCGTCTATGCGGTTGACCTTGACACTGTGCAGGCCCTTCTGATAACGGCCGCTGCCTTAAAAGCTGAATAAAAACCTTTGTGCGCCGTATGCGGAAAGCCCGCTACGGCGCATGTTTTTTTGTTGCGGCGTGTAAAGCTTCGGCAAACATTGGCAGAGTGATTGACATTTCAGCAAAGATTGATTAAGATAGACGAGACAGGGCAGAATAACTGCGCAATATAAGAGCCTGCTTTTGCAGGTTCTCCGGTCGTCATGGATGTTGTGCGGGGCTGGGTCGCCCTGGTACGAGGGATGGGGCATGGCCCTGTCTTTTTTCGTATCTGAGTTACAAGGAGGATAAAGTAAAAAATGGACAACTCGGTGATCGTTTCACTGCGGGATATCGTAGTGGAATTTGACGGTCAGCGCATTCTGGATGGGCTGAACCTCGACATCCATGACAAAGAGTTCGTAACGCTGCTGGGCCCTTCCGGCTGCGGCAAAACCACCACCCTGCGTCTGATCGCAGGTTTTCTGGAACCCAATTCCGGCAAAGTGCTGCTGAAAGGTGAGGACATTACCGGCGTGCCGCCCTATAAGCGCCCGGTGAACACCGTTTTTCAGAAATACGCACTGTTCCCGCACCTGAACGTGTTCGAGAACGTGGCCTTCGGTCTGCGGCTCAAAAAGATGGACGAAGAGACCATCCGCCGCAAGGTGCGCAACATGCTGGAAGTTGTTGGCCTGAAAGGCTTCGAGCGCCGCAGCATCAGCCAGATGTCCGGCGGCCAGCAGCAGCGCGTGGCCATCGCCCGCAGTCTGGTGAATGAGCCGGAGATCCTTCTGCTGGACGAACCCCTTGGCGCACTGGACCTCAAGCTGCGCAAGGAGATGCAGCTGGAGCTGAAGCGCCTGCAGCGCGAAATGAACATTACCTTTATTTATGTTACCCACGATCAGGAGGAAGCCCTTACCATGTCCGATACCGTCGTGGTCATGAACGGCGGCAAGGTGCAGCAGATCGGCACGCCGGAGGATATTTACAATGAGCCGAAGAATGCCTTTGTTGCAGACTTCATTGGCGATTCCAACATTGTGGACGGCGTGATGCACCGGGATTTTCTGGTGTCCTTCTCCGGCGTGGACTTCCCCTGTGTGGACCGCGGCTTTGCCCGCGAACAGAGCGTGCAGGTAGTGGTGCGCCCCGAGGATATCGAGGTGGTTTCTCCTGTGGAAGGCCAGCTTGTCGGCGTTGTGAACGACGTCATCTTCAAGGGAGTCCACTTTGAGATGCATGTGGAGTGCGAGGGCCGCGAATGGCTGATCCATTCCACCCGCGCCTGCACCCCCGGTGAGACCATTGGTATGCGCATCGGCCCCAACGAGATCCACATTATGGCGCGTTCAGAGGGGTGAGCCGCAATGATGAAGATTTACGATAAAAAGCTGGCCTATCCGTACTTTGTATGGATGACGCTGTTCACAGTGGTGCCTTTGATCATCGTGGTGTACTATGCATTTACGGATGCAAACGGAGCTTTCACGCTGGATAACCTCACCTCCATCAGCGGCTACGGCTCGGTGTTTGCCCGCAGCCTGCTGCTGGCCCTCATTGCCACGGTCATTTGTCTGGTCATTGCGTTCCCGGTGGGCTATTTTCTTTCCCGCCTGCGGGTGAACAAGCAGCACATCATGCTTATGCTGGTCATGCTGCCCATGTGGATGAACTTCCTGCTGCGCACCTACGCATGGATGGGCCTGCTCAGCATCAACGGCCCGGTGAACGCCGTTCTGGGCGTGTTCGGCCTTGGCCCCTTCAATATGCTCAACACCTCCGGCGCGGTGGTGCTGGGCATGGTGTATAACTATGTGCCCTATATGATCCTGCCGCTGTACACCAGCATGACCAAGATCGACCAGAGCCTGGTGGAAGCTGCGCAGGATCTGGGCGCTTCCACCACCAAGACCCTTCTCCGGGTGCTCATTCCCATGAGCGTGCCCGGCATCAGCACCGGCATCACCATGGTGTTCGTCCCGGCGGTGTCCACCTTTGTTATCAGCCGTATGCTGGGCGGCGGCTCCAACCTGCTCATTGGCGATCTGATCGAGATGCAGTTCCTTGGCAACAGCTACAACCTGAACGTGGGTTCTGCCATGAGCCTTGTGCTGATGATCATTGTGCTGCTGTGCATGAGCTTCACCTCCAGCTTTGATGAAGATGAAATGGAGGGCGTGTCCTGATGAAAACGAAACATCTGCGCCTGATGCAGCGCGTCTATATCGTGCTGTTTTTCTGCTTCATGTACCTGCCCATTGCATACATGATCGTATTCAGCTTCAACCAGTCCAAGGGCTATTCGCTCTTCACCGGCTTTACCCTCAAGTGGTACTCCAGCCTGCTGCACAACTCCTCCATCCTGCATGCGCTGCTGGTCTCGCTGGAAGTGGCTCTGATCTCTGCGGTCATTGCCACTGTGCTGGGTACAGCGGCAAGTCTGGGCATTGCGTCCATGGGCCGCGGGAGCCGCCTTGTCGTCACCAACATCACCTATATCCCGGTGGTCAACCCGGAGATCATCACCGGCATCTCGCTCATGCTGCTGTTCGTGGCCTACCAGCGCTTTGCCGGGGGTGTCTCCTGGCTGCCGGATACCATCATGGGCTTCCCGACGCTGCTCATTGCGCATATCGCGTTCAATGTGCCATATGTCATCTTCAACGTCACGCCCAAGCTCAAGCAATTGGATATCAAGCTGTATGAGGCAGCGCTCGACCTTGGCTGCGACCCCAAGCAGGCCTTCTTCAAGGTCATCCTGCCGGAGATCAGCCCGGCCATCCTGTCGGCGTTCCTCATCTGCCTGACCTATTCCATCGACGACTTCATGATCTCCTATTTCAACTGCGGCACGGTGGAAACGCTGCCCATCGCCATCTACTCCATGACCCGTAAAAAGGTCAGCCCGGAGATCTATGCGCTGTCCACCATCATGTTCGTGGTCATTCTGTGCATCATTCTGATTTCCAACGCAATGGAGAGCCGCAGCTACCGCCGCGACCAGAAGGCGCTGAGAGGGGAGGGCGTGTGATGAAACGTTTTGCTGTGCTGCTGCTGGCGCTGGCAATGACGGTCTGCTGTGCAATGCCCGCCTTTGCCGCCGGCACCATTGAGGTCACCGAGGATGTCTCGGTGTCGGACGATTACGACTGGACCCGCTTCAAGGGCCAGAACGTGGCCATCAATGTCTATAACTGGGGCGAGTACATCTCCAACGGTTCGGACGACAGCGTGGACGTGGTGGCGGCCTTTGAAAAGCTCACCGGCATCAAGGTGAACTACACCACCTTCGACTCCAACGAGTCCATGTACGCAAAGCTCAAGTCCGGCGCAGCCAACTACGATGTGGTCATTCCGTCGGATTACATGGTGGCAAAAATGATCGCCGAGGGGATGCTCAAGCCTCTGAATTACGACAATATCCCGAACTTCAAAAAGATCGATCAGGAATACGTGGATCCGGATTACGATCCGCAGAATGCCTACACCGTGCCCTATATGCTCTGCACCACCGGCATCATTTATAACACCACCATGGTGGACAAAGCGCCCACCAGCTGGGCCGACCTGTGGGACGAGCAGTACGCAGGCAATATCCTGATGTTCAACAACAGCCGCGATGCCTACGCCATTGCTGCTTTTAAGAGCGGCCACGATATCAACCCGCAGTCCACCGAAGAGGTGGATGAGGTGGTGGAAGAGCTGAAGGCTCAGAAGCCGCTGGTGCAGGCATACGTCATGGACGAGATCTTTGATAAGATGATCGGCGGCGAGGCAGCCGTCGGTGTGTACTACTCCGGCGATGCCATCACCATGATCGACGATAATCCCGACCTTGCATGGGTGTTCCCGGAGGAAGGCAGCGTGCTTTCCGTGGACTGCATGACCATTCCTGCTGCCAGTGAACATCAGGAAGCTGCGGAAATGTTCATCAACTTCATGTGTGAGACGGACATCGGCAAGGCAAACGCCGAGTACATCGGCTACACCACCCCCATGCAGGATGTGTGGGAGGTGCTGGACGAGGATCTGAAGGAGAGCGAGATCGCTTATCCGTCCGAAGAGAAAGCCGCCAAGGAAAAGGTGTTCACTGCCCTGAGCGACGATGTGAACAGCGAGCTGGACGTGAAGTGGAGCGAAATGAAGAGCTACGACGAGGGTGGCAGCAGTCTGCTGTTCCTTGCGCTGCTGGCAGCCATGGTGGCGCTGGCCTGCTTCAACATCTGGCGCAAGGTCCGCAGGCGCAACCGCAATCAGTATTAAACGCAAAGGAGGCTGCTGCACAGAACAACGTGCAGTGGTCTCTTTTTATAGAAAGGAAAAACCATGGAACAGTTCTTTTACACCGAGACCATGACAGTCATGAACGCAGATGCCGACTTCCGCAGCCTGCTCAAGCCCAGCGCCCTGCTGCGCTATGTGGAGCAGATTTCGACAGACCACGCCCGCGCCTTTGGTATGGATGACCAGTTCTTCAAAGATCGCGGTGTGACCTTTCTGGTGGGCAAGCAGGCCCTGAAATTTGACCGTGTGCCCCAGCGTGCCGAAACGCTGACCCTTACCTCCCGGGCGCAGGTCAGCAAACACGGTTCCGTCAAACGCATCACCACCCTGACCGATGCCGAGGGCAAAGAGGTGGCTATGGTGGACTGCCGCTGGATCGTGGCAAGCCTTGCCGAGGGCCGTATCCTGCGGGAGCCGGGCTGGACGGTGGAGAATTTCTGGAACGATACGGTGGAGGGCGAGCTGCCTTTGCAGCTGCACAAGTGCAAGGATGGTCTGACCAGCGCAGGGGAGTGGACGGCGCATTATTCCCAGTGCGATCTGAACGGCCATTTGAACAACGCATTCTATCTGGACCTTGTCTGCGATGCGCTGCCGCTGGAAGTGATGCGCAAAGGCCCCGTGACCTTTGCTTCTATCAACTACCACCGCGAGATCCCGATGGGAGAAACGGCAGAGGTGTTTTATGCCCCTTCGGCGGATGGCTGGTATGTGGTCGGAAAGCACAACGGCCAGACCAGCTTTGAGTGCTATCTGGAGGTGGGAAAGACAAACGTGTAAATCGTTGACTTCTCAAGAGAACCGCTGCGCCGCTTTCAGCTGAAAATAAGCGAGCAATGCAAAAAAAGCGTCACCCGTGCAGAAAAAACGGCGCATTTTGAGAATTGCATCCTCTGAGGAACAGGGAGTACTCTTTTATTAGAAGGATCTTCTGATTGTCCAAAGGAGGATAAAACAAATAAAAAAACATCTCCGAGTCCTTGCGGCCGTTCTGGTACTGTGCTTCAGTCTGCTGTGCCCGGCGGCATCTGCCGCCAGTGTACAGACTGCGGCCTGCAAGCCGTCCACTGCAGCCGTTCAGACCATTTCTGCCGGTAAAAAGACGGAGCAGATGGTCTGGGTCCCAACGCACGGCGGCAAAAAATATCACAGCAAGTCTACCTGCAGCAATATGAAAGACCCGGAAAAGGTTACATTATCGAAAGCAAAAGCGGAAGGCTTCACTGCTTGCAAAAAGTGCTATTAAGAAAATAAAGAATGATCTGCAAAGCCCTTGCCGGAAATTTTCTGGCAGGGGTTTTATATGTGTCTACAAAAAGTTAACAAAAGAAATTACAGAAAAATTACAAAACCCTATTGCAAAATGGTTTCAAAAGAGTTACAATATGGTTACAGCAAGGGCACAAGCCCTGCTGAGTGTGAAATCTTTTTCTTCTTGTTTTTTGGGATATCGGGCACAGGTTCTCCTCCTCCGGCTGTTCTCCTTCACAGTCGTGATCCATGTGCCGCACAGGCGGTATCCCGCTTCGTGTGCAAAAAAGCTCGTCCGTTCTGGACGAGCTTTTTTGCATCCATAAATCACGCAAAAACCGGCTCCTCATGCGGGAAAGTATGACCTTACGCCATTTTGGTGGGCAATTTGCCCGTTTTTCTGCAAAGGACATTTACAAAGTTTGGCGCGGCGGGGGTTTGTATTCCGGCTGGCTTTGTGGTACAGTATATACAATCAATTTATAGGTTGCAAACATGAATCCGATTGATGTTGATGCGTTAAGAGAAAAGGAGTTTGAACATGGCTTATTTCTATAAAGAACCTTCCCGCACTTTCGGTGAATATCTGCTGATCCCCGGCTATTCCTCTGCAGAGAATATCCCCACGGCTGTCAGCCTCAAGACCCCGCTGGTCAAGTACCGCAAGGGCGAGGAGGAGTGCCCCCTACAGATGAATATTCCCATGATCAGCGCCATCATGCAGGCGGTCTCTGGCGATAAGCTGGCCATTGCACTGGCCCGTCAGGGCGGCGTGTCCTTCATCTACGGCTCTCAGAGCATTGAGAACGAGGCTGCCATGGTGCGCCGCGTCAAGAGCTTCAAGGCCGGTTATGTCGTGTCCGATTCCAACCTGGCCCCCACTGCCACCCTGCACGATGTGCTGGAGCTGAAGGCACGCACCGGCCATTCCACCATTGCCATCACTGCCGATGGCACTCCGAGCGGCAAGCTGCTGGGCATTGTTGCATCTCGTGACTACCGCATCAACCACACCCCGGATGATGCCCCTGTCACCACCTTCATGACCCCGCTTGAAAAGCTGGTCACTGCACCGGAGAACACCTCCCTGCACGATTGCAACAACATCATCTGGGATAACAAGATCAACACCCTGCCTCTGGTGGATGCCGAGGGCAACCTGAAGTATATGGTGTTCCGCAAGGACTACGACTCCCACAAGAAGAACGCCAATGAACTGCTGGATAAGAACAAGAGCTATGTGGTGGGCGCAGGCATCAACACCCGCGATTACGCTGAGCGCGTGCCCGCACTGGTGGATGCCGGTGTGGATGTGCTGTGCATCGACTCTTCCGAGGGTTACTCCGAGTGGCAGAGCCGCACCATCGGCTGGATCCGTGAGCACTACGGCGATACCGTCAAGGTGGGCGCAGGCAACGTTGTGGATGCCGAGGGCTTCCGCTTCCTGGCCGAGGCTGGTGCAGACTTCGTGAAGATCGGCATTGGCGGCGGTTCTATCTGCATCACCCGCGAGACTAAGGGCATCGGCCGTGGTCAGGCTACCGCTGTCATCGAGGTGGCAAAGGCCCGCGATGAGTACTATAAGGAGACCGGCATCTACGTGCCCATCTGCTCCGACGGCGGCATCGTCCACGATTACCACATCACGCTGGCACTGGCCATGGGTGCGGATTTTGTGATGCTGGGCCGCTACTTTGCCCGCTTTGACGAAAGCCCCACGAATAAGGTGCGCATCAACGGCCAGTATATGAAGGAGTACTGGGGCAAAGGCTCCAACCGTGCCCGCAACTGGCAGCGCTACGATCTGGGCGGTTCCAGCAAGCTGAGCTTTGAGGAAGGCGTGGACAGCTACGTGCCCTATGCCGGCCCTCTGGCTGACGGTGTGCAGACCACTCTGTACAAGGTCAAGAGCACCATGTGCAACTGCGGCGCTCTGTCCATCCCGGAGCTGCAGCAGAAAGCAAAGCTGACCGTGGTTTCCTCTACCTCCATCGTTGAGGGCGGCAGCCACGACGTTGTGCTGAAGAATGCTACCCCCAATATCATCAACGGTTAACACGTTTGTTCTGAAAGCCGCCCGTGCTGTTTGTGTATGGGCGGCTTTTTTCTTACCGGAAATTGACCGGGATTTTCCAAAAATGCTTGCACCGCTCTGCGTTTGGTGATATCATGATAGAAACGCACTGTCAAGACAGGCAGGCGCGCAAACCTTCCCACAGGTCAGAACGGCAGGGGACAGCAAGGAGCCTTTGCCGGGTGTAAAGAAGAGAGGATACTATTCATGGACGAAATCAAGGTTGTGCCTTATATTCCAGATGAGGACTACGACAACCCCGCAATGGTCGTGGATTTTTACGAATTTACTATGGCCAACTGCCTTTTCCTGCACGGATTCAAGGACACCACGCTGGTGTTTGATATGTTCTTCCGCAAGAACCCGGATAATCAGGGTTACTCCATCAGCGCTGGCCAGCGCAAGCTGACCCGCTTTCTGCTGAACTACCACTTCAATGCACAGGATATCTGGTGGCTGCGCACCAAGGGCATGAGTGAGGAATTCTGCGAGTATCTGCGCACCTATCAGTGGAAGGGCGACATGTACGCTCTGCCCGAGGGCACGGTGGCATACCCGCATGTGCAGATGGTGCGCATCGAGTGCGACCTCGTGGGCGCAATTCTGATCGAGACCTACCTGCTGCAGACCATGAACTTCCACAGTCTGATCGCCACCAAGGCTACCCGCGTCACCGGCCTGAACACCCACACGCCCCGCAGCGTGATGGAATTCGGCACCCGCCGTGCGCAGGGCGAAAGCGCTGGCAACGATGGTGCATATGCTGCTGTTCTGGGCGGCTGCGTGGGCACTGCCAACTGTTTGGCCGAGATGAAGTTCGGCGCGGAGGTCAAGGCTGTGGGCACCGTAGCGCACAGCTTCATCGAGTTCTTCCCCACGGAGTTTGATGCCTTCAAGGCCTTTGCCGATACCTACCCGGATTCGGTCAGTCTGCTGCTGGACACCTATAATATCATGGAGAGCGGTCTGCCCAACCTCATTAAACTGGACGATTACCTCATCGAAAAATACCCCAACGACCCGAACCGCCGCGTCAAGAGCGCCCGTATCGACTCCGGCGACCTGGCCCGCGGCTCCA
>OGHL01000543.1_pt1 | contig 26435 bp, 20 predicted proteins | sample 1571391 | NCBI WGS metagenome assembly OGHL01 (sample SAMEA2581948, study PRJEB24529) | metagenome | biome: Human gut stool | place: China | collected 2011 | reverse complement strand
TCTACTGATTTTTTTGGAAGATCGGAATATTTTTTATCCGCGTTCACGCGCTCCGGAAAGCCCTATTCTTTGTTTACTGCGGCGCAGTTTTTGCGTTTGACAATGGGCACTCGGTGGCTGCTGCTATTTCTCACAATGCCGATATTCTTCTACAGCCCGTAAGACTTCGTGCATCAGAGCGCGTTCAGAGGCAGTAACAATGAGAGCCTCAGTTTGCTCTCTGGAAAGTATATCTGCAAAAAGCGCATCTATGGAACAATGGAGCGCTGCTGCGATTCTGGCACAAAGGACTGCGCTTGCTCTGGCCTTCCCCAGCTCAATATTCGATATATACTTCTGGCTGCAATCTGCCCGCCAAGCAAGTTCTTCCTGTGATATTTTTCTTGATTTACGCAGTTGATAAATATTCTGTCCGAGACGAAGGTAGAATGCGACTTCTTCGGCTTTGGGGTATCGTTTCCACGTCATGATTGTGCTTTATTTGCGTAATTCATATGGGCATCTCTACGTTTGATATTTCTGTTTATTCTAAAATTCCATCTTATTTTTCGGCAGTCATTAGCGTCGGCTGCATCTTTTTCTCCCACGCATTTGCAATGAGCCGGTGGCCCGCAGCAGTGGGGTGAACACCGTCTTGCGTCCAGTGTTCCGGCGGAAACATTTCACACGCTTCATCGAAGATCTTCTGGAGGTCTAAAAATTCTGATCCGAATTCGGCTGCAAGGCGGCGCGTGATGGCATTGCGAAGCGCGACCTCCTTATAGAATCTATCCCATTGTGTACCATCTGTCGCTGTTCCATGCGTCAGATACGCACCGAGCAGAATGAGCTTCGTTTCGGGAAGCATCCTTTTTGTGTATCGCAGCAGCACCCGATACGTCTCCTCGAACAGCTCTGCATCCACGCCATCCTGATGGGACTGCTCGTGCCAGACGTCGTTGACTCCGATCAGGATCGAAATAACGTCCGGACGCAGATTGATGCAGTCCTTTTTCCAGCGGGTAAGCAGATTCGTCACGCGGTTTCCGCTGATGCCGCAGTTCAGCACCTCAATATCCGTGCGGTTCAGGCACAGATCCGCCTGGATCAGGCAGGGATAGCCGCTGCCCACAAAAGCGCCGCTGTCATAGCTGCTGCGCAGGCAATCCGTTATGGGATCACCTTGAAATAGAATTCTCATATTGTCCTCCTGCTTTTGAAACTAGAAATGTAACGAATGCAGTCTATTCATAGTCTTCAAGTTTCCACTCGTCCAGCCAGTCAATATAGGCCATCTCTCCGTCAAATCGAAGCGGCAGCCAGATGTAGTCGGCAAGTACGGTGTTTTTGATGCTGATATCCAGCGTTTCTTTCTGCTGCTGCGGCGTATAAACGGCATTCGGGTTACTGCCGAACTCGCGTTCAAAGAGAATACGGTATTTTTCATAGGAAAGCGACATTCTCTGCGGCAGCCAGCGATCGGCGAGTGCAATATAGAGGCCTTTTTTGCCCGGGACCCGGAACACGGAGGAAATCTGTGAATGAAATGACGTGCGCGTATCATCCGCCGGATGCGGATCGCCCAGAACGCGGTACGGACCGTGCCAGGTATCGGCAATTGCAAGTTCCGAGGGGTTCGGGAAGTACCCGGTCGTACCGGAGGTAAGAAGATAATGCTTCCCTTTCCGGATAAAATGCGCAGGTGCTTCGCGCGTATAGGGTGGACCGAGGCGCGGAAAATGCGTGCTGTAATAGCCGGTCACGTTGGTGTAGTCATCCGTCAGATCAGCACAGATCAGCTCAGAGTGGACTCGTTCAAAGAAATAGTAGGCTTTCCCATCGGGCGCGACCGCAAGGTCAAAGTCGCCCTGCTCCATGCCAAGCGGCCAGAGTCCCTCGTGTACGACGGTGTATGGCCCCAGCAGCGCATCCGCAGTCAGAACTGTGCAGCCCACGGACATGACCTTCAGCCAGCAAACGTATTTTCCGGTTTTCCGATTGTATAGGATGTGCGGACGATCAACGCATTTACTTGGGTGCAGCGTAGACGCAGGATCGTCCGGCTCCGGCGGAATGATCAGGCCAAGATCGTCCCAGTTGTAAAGATCGCCTGAGACATAGCAGCGGATTCCCCAGTGCCAGATCGAATCAAGGCCAGTCGTTTTTTCCTTGTTTTCCCCATACCAGTAGTAGCGGCCGTTTTCATAGAAAATAGAGCCGCCGTGCGCATGGATCCGCTTCCCATTGGTGTCCAGCCACGGCTGCCCCGGATGAAAACTCTTGTATTTCATGTGATCAATCCTCCTGTGTCACAAAATATATCAGTTCGCTCGTGTGTCTATTTTCGCGCATCGCCTCCCGGCACTCCAATACGCCGCAAGCAGAAAAACCGCGGCAGCAAGCCAGCCGAGCGGATAGGATAAAGAGCGGCCCAGCGCGCCGCAGCGCGGGATCAGGACGGCGGCGCAGAACGCATTCCCGATGAACTCGCCGGTGCCGGACAGCATCGCCAGCTTTCCGCGTCCGACGCTGACAAAAAACGTGCGCAGTGGGTACACAACGCCAAGCGCCAGATGCCCCAGCCCATACCAGCGCCAGTATTCCACGCCGTAAGCGATGATCTGCCGGTTCTGAAACAGCATGCTGAAATACCACGCCCCGAGCGTCCAATACAGCAGGCAGCACAGCGCGCCATACAGAACGCAGCACACAAGCGATAACCGCAGAAACGCCCTGATACGTGCGGCATTGCCGGCAGCGAAATTGGGCGGCACAAACGCAAGTCCCGCCGAGGTGATAGCGCTCATGATGCCGGTCAGGGGCAGGCTGACACTCAAAACCGTAATATAATCAGACGGAAGCAAGCGGTTTGCCTGAAGCGTCACGATCAGGTATCCGGCGGTACAGAAAAGGTTTTGCAGCGCGATCGGCACACTGTCGCGCAGGATCGCGGAGGTCTGCATCCAGTCCGGTCGGAAGCGTTCTCCCGCGCGGAAATAGCCTTCCCTGCGGAACAGGAACCAATAAACCAGCAGATGCAGCGCCGCGCCCAACGCGCTGCTCAGGGCTGCACCGATCAGCTTCATGCGGAAAACCGCAAGCAGAAGAACGGCGGCAAGCAGATTCGTGCAGATCACGATAATGTTGATCCAAAAGATCCGCCGTGAGCTGCCGATCCCGTTGACGATCGTTAAAAAGAGCGCCGCAAGCGCGGAAGGCAGATACGCGATCAGATACAGAATATAATAAAGTCTCGCGTCAGCGCCGAACACCGGTGGAACGTTCAGCGCATGCAGAACCGGCTCTGTGAGCAGCAGCATCAGTCCCGCGCAGGCCGCGCTGGCAAGCAGAACCGTAAATCCCGCGTTTTTCATCGCGCGTGTCACGGTCGGATGGTCGTGCAGGGCGAACTGGTGCGCAATTTTGATCCATGCAGCAGTATAGACGCTGGAAACGACGTTCACGAACAGCGTCGTGGCGACACTCAGATAGCCGGTCACGGTGAAATAGGTCTGCCCCGCGTATTGACTATAGAGCCGGTTCGTCAGCGTCGTTGTGACGGCAAGCACAAGGTTGACGAGGATCAGCGGTGCGCAGACACTCCAAAGCGCGCGCGAAGGAGAGATGCGCAGGTAGTCCGTGCTTTGTCCCGAAACTCGCATAGGCGTTGCTCCTTTGCGTCAGCAAAATGTTTTGTGGATTCTGCATAGATTATAGACCGGCGATTATGAGAAGTCAACAAATTTTGCTATACGGGTAAAATTATACTTGCTTTTCCGGTTTAGAAAAGATATACTGCAATCGTAAAAGGATTGGATCATCCGGAATTATCTGATATTTTGATGCTTTTTTGCATTGATCCGGGTAGCAAAATGGAAGGAGGAAACGCCCATGAAGGTCACGCGCACAGATGTAGCAAAGCTTGCAGGCGTTTCCACCGCGACGGTCTCCTATGTCCTGAACGGCTCGCGCAGCATGTCTGAAAAGACGCGGAAGCTGGTGCTGGACGCCGTTGAGCAGCTCAACTACAAGCCGGATATGATCGCGCGCAGCATGACAAAAAACGAGACCCGTCAGCTTTCCTTCATGGTCAACGATGCGACGAACCCGTTTTACGGCGAGATCATCGTCGGCTTTGAAAACGCCGCGATGGAGCGCGGATATTTCGTCAACATCTGCACCGGCAACAAGAATATCAACGACTATTTCGACAACTATATCGCCCGCCGCGTGGACGGCGTTTTTATCGCTGCCATTCCCTACAAGTTCGACATGGCCAAGCTCTACAGTCTGACCGATAATGGTATCCGCGTCGTCGTTTCCGGCAACACCGACATCGATCTCAAGCGTGTCAGCTCGATTGAAAGCGATTATGTCACTGCAATGGATAAGGCGGTCAGCTACCTGTACGGCCTCGGGCACCGGGAGATCTCATATCTGAGCGGCCTCAGCCGGAAATTCCAGTTTGACCACCGTATCGACGGCTATCTCGCCGCAGTCGAGCGTTACCAGCTCCCCTGCGGCTCGGATCTGCTGTTCGACGGCAAACCGCCGTATCACACAGAGATCGCAGAGGGCTATGCGCTGACGCAGGAACTGCTAAAGTCGGAACGCCGGTTCACAGCCGTCATCTGCCTGAACGATCTGATGGCAATGGGCGCGATCTCCGCGCTTCAGGAGGCGGGACTGCGCGTGCCGGAGGATGTTTCCGTCATGGGCTTTGACGACATTCTCTTTTCGCAGGCGTGGCGGCCCTCCATCACGACAATGGCAGTTTCAAAGGCGGAATTCGGCAAAAAGGCGTTTGAATTGCTCTATACCAACATCCAGCAGGGCACGACCGGATATTATCTGAATCAGCTGGAGCTGATCCAGCGTGCATCGACTGCGCCTCCCGGCCGGTAATCACTTTGGAAATTCTACGGATCAAAACGTAGAATTTCTTTCAGGCTCAAAAGTTACCCGTGTAGCATATTTGAATGAAGCGCCCGCAGCCCGCTCAGGCATGCAGAGCTGGCAGCGGCTTCAGGATACATTATAATTTTAACATGAAAGGAAGCAAACAATGAAAAAGATGCAAAAGTGGATCGCGCTCCTGCTTGCCGTGCTGATGCTTTCGGCGATTTTTGCAGGCTGCGCAAAACCGACGACCACCCCGGAACAGGGCGATACCCAGCAGACGGAGACGGACACACAGGGCACGGAAACTGCCAATCAGCCCGCCCCGCAGCCGCAGGAGGGCTCTGACGCAGCATGGGACACCAGCAAAAATGACGAGATCATCGTCACGGTCATCAACGGCTACTATACCGCAGGCGAAAAGAAGCTCGCCGAGGAATACACCAAGCTGCACCCGGAAACCAAGGTCACGGTCGACGTTGTTTCTGACAACGACGCTTACATGGCCAAGATGCAGTCCCTGTTCTCCGGCGACATGACCGGCACCTCCGATATCGTCCATGCAAACTTCCTCACAAATGCGCTGGGCGGCAACGAGGTCTGCTTCCAGAAGAACTATCTGCGTGAGCTGAGCGACGTTCTGGATATGCAGCACCCGTATCAGGATGGCCTTGTCCGCGACATGTACAACGACACCATTCTGACCGAGGCCTGGAACGCCTTCGGCGGTCTTGGCATCGGTGCGCTGCCGTTTGACAAGACCGGTATTTCCTTCTACTATAATAAGACCGCATTTGAAGCGCTTGGACTTGAAGCGCCGCAGACCTGGGAAGAACTGCTGGAAACCTGCCAGACGCTGCGCGACAACGGATACGAAAACCCGATCACTGTCGGTCAGGAGGCTTCCTGGATCCTTGCCTCTCTTGCAGACGCAGGCTTCCGCTATGAAGAAAGCGAATTTCTTGTGCAGCCCGGCGACGCGATCTATGACGCCGAGACCATGTCCGCAAACGACGGGTTTGTCTTTGACGACAACAACCTCTCCTGCGACGCCTTCACCGTGACCAGCACCGAGCGTATGCTTGCTGCCAGAAAGAACGATATCATCCATTCCAATATCAGCCGTACCTCCTGGATTGAGTTTGCGAAGCTCGCGGCATATTTCCCCGCAAACTGGATCGGCGGCGGCGCTGACAACATCACCGAGTTTGAAACGCAGGTCTCCCCCATCCTGCTCAACGGCGCGTGGAATGTCGGCCTGATTCTGGACGACATCAATAACATGCCGGAGAGTGCGCAGTTTGACTGGGCGACCTTCAACATCCCCGACTTTGCCAACGCTCCCGAGGGTTTCGACACGAAGATGCGCGGCCTGTACGTGCTCGGCAACGTCATGGGCATTGTTCCGAAGAACGACGCCGACCACGACGCGCGTGTTCTGGACTTCTATCTGTACTGGTACTCGCAGGCAGGCGCACAGATGTGCTATGAGGAGACGCTCTCCAACGGCAACTTTGTGCAGGGTCCGTGCATGATCAACGGCGTCGTCCTCAAGGACGAGCTGATGGAAAAGCTGACCGGCTTTGTGGTCGAGGGCGCTGTCAAGGCGTATTCCTCCGAGCTGTGCGGCCTGTATCAGACGCAGGAGGCTGACCGCCCGATTCACAACGACCTGATCAACAAGCTGACAGCGGGTGAGATCGACATCGATACCTTCCTCGATGGTCTGGCCACCGTGCAGGGCAATGATACCGACGCCAAGATCGAAGCCGGCGGCTACGATCTTGACCCGACCACCGCTGACACCGCGAAATAAAATTGGATTCCGCCGGCCGGGGAAAAGCTCCGCGCTTTTCCCCGGCTATTCTCAATAACTGTCGATCCAAGCGCAGCGCAGCTTAAGAGAAGCACACCGTTTGGATGGACAGTTATAAAAGACAGGAGGCTGCTGGATATGAAAAAAAGCTTTGCGGAACGGTGCGTTCCGTATCTGTTCATTGCCGGAACGTTTCTGATGCTGATCGTATTCATGTATTTTTCGGTCGGTCTGGCGTTCTATACCTCGCTGACCGACAAAATGCCGGGACGCGAAACGCATTTCATCGGGCTGGAAAACTACAAGGCTCTGCTCTCTGACGATATGTTCCGCATGTCGTTCCGGAATCAGGCGGTTCTGAGCCTGTTTGCCGTGTTCAACAGCGTTTTCTTCCCGCTACTGGCCGCGCTGATTCTGTATCACGTCCGGCATAAGAAGCTCTCCCGCATCATCAAGACGCTGTTTGTCATCCCGATGCTGGTGCCGAGCATCGTTGTGATTTTGATCTGGAAATACCTTTATAATCCGAATTTCGGTTTCAACAGCATTCTGAAGCTGCTGCATCTCGGCAGTCTGACGCAGAACTGGCTGAACAACGCCGACACCGCGCTGATGTGCATCATTCTGGTCGGATTTCCGTTCGTCTCCGGTATGTACTTTCTGCTGTTCCATACCGGGATCAACAGTATCAGCCCGGAGCTCTATGACGCGGCCCGCGTGGACGGCGCAACCAGCATGGATGTCGTCCGGTATGTGCAGATCCCCGGAGTATGGCCGTATGTCAAGATCGTCGCGACGCTGAGCCTGATCGGAAGTCTGTCCGGCTTCGGGCAGGTCGCAGCCATGACTGCCGGCGGCCCCGGCTACAGCACCATGATCCCGGCACTACAGATGTATAAGGTCGCGTTCGGCGACGGGCGGCATGGCTATGCGTCCGCGCTCGGTGTGGTGCTGTTCTTTGTGATCGTCATTCTGACGCTCATTACCAATAAGGTGCTGTCCGGAAAGGGGGAGAAATCCGCATGAATAAAAATGCCCCGCGCACTGCCTCCTATTGGGTCAGTCGAATCGTTCTGGTCTTTCTTATCGTAACGACGTTTTTCCCGTTCGTGATGCTTATAAACATGTCGCTCAAGCCGACGGTTCTCATCACGACCGACTTTCTCGGACTGCCGAAGGAGCCGTACTGGCAGAATTTCAGCAAAGCGCTCAGCTTTGTCGGCCGTCCTATCCTGAATTCGTTCCTGATCTGCGGCGCGTCGCTCGGTTTCATTCTGCTGCACGTTTCTCTGAGCGGCTATGCCTTTGCGCGGCTTCGGTTCAAGGGTAAGCGCTTTTTGTTCGGGATGCTGGTCGCCGTCATGATGGTGCCGACTACGATCACGATCGTGCCGCAGTATCTCATCATGCAGAAACTCAGGCTCATCAACAAATACTGGGCGCTGATTCTGCCATACATTGCAAGCCAGCAGGTTTTTGGCATTATGCTGGCAAAGGCCGCGTTTGAGCAGATGCCGAACGATATTTTCGAGGCGGCAAAAATCGACGGCGCAAATGAATTTTCCAGCTTTCTGCGCATCGGTCTGCCGCTGCTCAAGCCGACGCTGGTCACGGTCGGCATTACTGTCGTCGTCGCCATGTACAACGACTACATCTGGCCGACGATCGCGCTGACCGGCGGTGACGATATGAAGACGTTCTGCCAGATCGTATTCAACGCGGCCTCCGGCATTGCCCGGACAGATCTTGGTCTTGTTGCAGCCTCGTTTATTCTCGGTACCATTCCGCTCATGCTCATCACATGCAGCTGCCTGAAATACTATCTGGAGGGCATGGTCGCCGGAGCCGTCAAAGGATAACACAGGAGAACGATATGATTCAAAAAGAGGAAAACACCCTTTTGCAGAAACAGGGGCTGGAGTCCCGCGCGGAAGCGGACGAGCGCCGCCGCGTCTATCTGACGCCCACGGCGGTGATATGGGAAGCCGGGCGTGTTTCCGGCAGTAAAGCGCTGCTGGAAAACCGCTCGGTACAGGTCGGGCTTCACAATTCCGACTGCTGCACGCTCACAAACGACGGTGCTGCCGCCTCCATTCTGCTGGACTATGGAAAGGAGCTCGCAGGCGGGCTGATGCTCAGTGTCGGTACGCTGTGCGGCGCGGAAGAAGTGCGGCTGCGCATCCGGTTCGGCGAATCCGCGACAGAAGCAATGAGCGAGCCGGGTGGCCCCGGCGGCGCAACGAACGACCACGCCTGCCGCGACTGGACGATTTCTGTCCGGCAGCTCAGCATGACACCCGTCGGCGAGACCGGCTTCCGCTTTGTCCGCATTGATCTGCTGACAGAGGGTGCCGGTATGCAGTTCTGTGCAGCAAAGGCGATCCTTCTATACCGCGATATTCCGTATCTCGGAAGCTTCTCCTGCAGCGACCCGCTTTTGAACCGGATCTGGGAGACCGGCGCTTATACCGTCCATCTTAATATGCAGCAGTATATCTGGGACGGCGTCAAGCGCGACCGGCTGGTATGGATCGGAGATCTGCACCCAGAACTCTCTACCATCCAGGCCGTCTTCGGCGACCAGCAGGTCATCCGTGACAGTCTGGATCTGGTAACGTCGCAGACACCTGCCGATCAGTGGATGAACGATATCCCGACCTATTCCATGTGGTGGATCGTCATTCAGCATGATTACTATATGCAGTTCGGCGACCGGGCGTATCTGGCCCGGCAACTGCCCTATCTCAAAAAGCTGACGGAAAATCTGTCCGCGCATATCGGTCCGGACGGAAAGGACTGTACGCCGGAAAACCGGTTTCTGGACTGGCCGACGAAGGGCGATCCCGCAGCAGTCGACATGGGGATCCAGGCGCTGCACATTCTTGCGGCGCGGGCAAGCAGCCGGATCTTCCGTGCGCTTGGCGAGGAAGCACTTGCCCAGCAGGCAGAGTCCGACTGTACCCGTCTGCTGCAATACCGCCCGGAGCATTGTGCATCCAAACAGGCCGCAGCACTGGCCGCGCTGGCAGGGCTTCTCGATGCATCTGACGCAAACGAGACCATTCTGAAAAAGGGCGGCGCCGCCGGACTGTGCTGCTTCATGGGCTATTATGTGCTGCTGGCGCAGGCTGCGGCACAGGACTATGCGGGCGCGCTCGACATGCTCCGCGCATACTGGGGCGGCATGCTCCGGCTCGGCGCAACGACCTTCTGGGAGGACTTTGATCTTCGGTGGATGGAAAACGCTGCGCCCATCGACCGGCTTCCCCGCGCGGGCGAGATTGACGTTCACGCGACCTATGGAAAGCACTGCTACCGCGGCTTCCGCCACAGTCTCTGTCACGGCTGGGCAAGCGGGCCGACCGCATGGCTGACGCGGTTCGTGCTGGGCGTGGAGATCCTGGAGCCCGGTTGTAAGAAGATCCGCGTTTGCCCGCATCTGGACGGACTGGATTGGGCAAAGGGCAGCTATCCGACGCCGTTCGGCGTGATCAAACTGGAACACAAGCGCCTGCCGGACGGCAGCATCCGGACCGCCGTGCAGGCTCCGCCTGAGATTGAACTTGTCTATGAAAACGCTGGAACAGGAATTTCATAATCCCTCCGCCGCCTATCGCGGCAAGCCCTTTTGGGCGTGGAACGGAAAGCTGGAGGAGCAGGAGCTCCTGCGGCAGATCGACGTGCTGCATGAAATGGGCTTCGGCGGCTTTTTCATGCACTCGCGCACCGGCCTGCAGACGGAGTATCTGGGCGAAGACTGGTTCCGACTGACGGATGCCTGCATAAAAAGGGCGCAGGAACTCGGCATGGAGCCATGGATCTACGACGAGGATCGCTGGCCCAGCGGCTGCACGGGCGGTCTTGTGACAAAGGAGCCGCCGTTCCGACGCAAATATCTGACCCTGACGCTGAATGAAGCGGCGGATTCTTCGGAGCCGCCGCTTGCGGTGTTTGCCGCGCGGATCGATGGGCTTTCCCTTTCGCCGGGCTACCGCAGCTTTGACCGGCTGCAGCCCGGCGAAACGAAGCTGGTCTTCCGCGTCCACACCATGCAGCCGCAGAGTGTTTATAACGGCTTTACGGACTCTGACCGGCTGAGCCTTGCCGCGACGGAGCGCTTTCTGGACGTAACGCACCGGCAGTATGCCGCACGCTGCACGGAGTTTTCCTCCATCCGCGGCGTTTTTACCGACGAGCCGCACCGGGGGATGGTGTTTTCCGATTTTTCCGACCCCGGCGAAGAACGCCGCTGGTCGCTCCCGTGGACAGACAATCTGCCGGAGGCGTTTGAGGCGGCCTATGGCGAGCCGCTGCTGCCGCGTCTGCCGGAGTTGTTTCTGCTTCTGCGCGGGAAGCCGGTTTCAAGGCTGAAGTGGCAGTACATGGAGCTGCTGCAAACGCTGTTTCTGACACGGTTTTTGCAGCCCATCCGGCGCTGGGCGCAGGAAAACGGCATAAAGACGACGGGACATTTTCTGCATGAGGACAGTTTGTGCGCACAGGCTGTCCCGACCGGCTCGATGATGCGGTGCTACGAATATCTGGACGAGCCGGGAATTGACAATCTGACAGCGTTCAATTTTACACCGTGGGCCGTCAAGCAGCTGGACTCTGCCGCGCGGCAGCTTGGGAAGGCGAAAAAGCTCTCGGAGCTGTTCGGCGCGACCGGCTGGCAGATGACGTTTCAGGATTATGAGTACATTGCAAACTGGCAGACGCTTCTGGGCATCAATGTGCGCTGCCCGCATCTGGCGTGGTATACCATGCAGGGGCAGGCAAAACGGGATTATCCGGGGTCGTTCCTGCATCAGGCGACGTGGTTCCGGGAGCATGCCGCACTGGAAGCGAAGCTCTCGCGGCTCGGCCTGCTTATCTCGCAGGGAACGCCGGTCTGCCGGACGCTGGTGCTGCATCCGGTCGAAAGCCTCTGGTACCAGATCCATCCCGGCTGGGCAAATGGTCTGGACGCCGCCGAACCGGCCATGAAAAGGCTGGAACGGCAGTTCCGGCAGTTGTTCCATTGGCTGATGCAGACGCAGACCGACTTTGACTATGGCGACGAGGGCATTCTGGCCGCACATGCCGCAGTCGATGCCGCGCAGCCCGCTGCGCTCCGCGTTGGGCAGATGCGCTACCGACGGGTCGTGATCTGCGGCTGTACCTGTATCCGCGCATCGACACTGCAGCTTTTGCGGAGCTTCTCCGCAGCGGGCGGCGAGCTTGTCTGGATCGGCACACCACCGCGCTATATCGCCGGAGAAGCATTCTCCGAATGCGCTTCGCTTGCGGCAGCAGGCATAAGACTTCCACTGCGCAAATCGGATGTGCTGCGCTATTTCCGCGCGCAGCCGCAATCGGTCAGAATTATGGATGACAACGCTGCCGCAGAGATCTATTTGCAGATGCGGCAGACGGATGACTGTATATTTGCATTTTTGTGGAATAAAAGCATGAGCCGGACGCTGCACGATGTCCCGGTTCGCATCCCCGACGGCTTATACGCTGAATTGTGGGACTGCCGGGACGGGGCCGTATATGCGCTCCCGGTGCGAAACGACTGCGTTTCGGTCAGCCTTGCACCGGGTGCGGTGCGCACAGTGCGCCTTTGCCGCGAACAGCGTGCGCTCCCTCCCCTTCCCCTTCCGCCGCAGACCGAGCCGGTCTTCCTTCGCTCCCCTGCCGGTTTCCGTCTCAATGAGCCGAACGTGCTGCCGCTGGATCGGGCGGCGCTCTGGCTGGACGAAGAACTGCTCTGTGCGCAGGATGAAATTCTGAAGCTCGACCGCACGCTGCGCGGGCGGCTGGGCATGGAGCAGCGAAGCGGCGAAATGCTCCAGCCATGGGCACGAAAAGGGCCGGATACATCCTATCCGATTCGGCTGTGCTTCTCCGTTTTGTGTGAGCAGCTTCCACAGACGCCGCTTCTGCTGGCGCTGGAGGATCTGCCTGCGCAGACGCTGACTGTCAACGGCATGGCCATTTCGCTTTGCAAGGCGGCAGGCTTCTGGGTCGATTCCTGCTTTTCCCTCTACGCACTTCCGGCAGCTTGCTGGAAGCTGGGCGAAAATCAGATCGAGTGGACTGCAGCGTATTCCGAGGTCTGCGGACTGGAAGCGGCGTATTTGCTGGGAGACGTTGGCGTCTGGTTCCGTTCCGGAACACCGGTAATCGGGTGTCTGCCGCAGACGCTGAAAATCGGAAATCTTGTTTATCAGGGGCTTCCGTTCTACAGCGGCAAGGTGCGATATCTGTTTGACGTACCTGCCGATCAGAAATTCTGGCTTCAGCTTGACGCTTTCGGCGGCAGCTGCACCGCGGCAGCTTGCGGCGGGGAACGGACTGTATTCTGGGGCTCTGACCCGATTCGCCTGCATTCTGACGCGGCGCGGACGCTGGAACTCGAACTGATTTTGAATCGAAGAAACACATTCGGGCCGCTGCACCGCTTCCCGCGTAAGCAGCCCTATATCGCGCCGGACAGCTTCACCTGTGACGACGTTTCCCGGTACTGCCTGTATCCGACCGGCCTTCTGTGCGCGCCGAAGGTCTATTTTGAAGAATCAATATGCTTCGGAGGGATTCAACGATGAAGAACCAATTTTCCGCAGACTATGCTTCCTATGAAATTTTTGAGCCGAACCGCAATCGCTTCTGGTACAACCAGCTGTTCAACGCAGATGGGTACACGGCAAGCGTCACGAATGTCGGGCACGGCACCAGCCGTTATATCGACCAGACCGCCACGCATGCCGTTCTGAATGAGCGCGAGGAACGGTTTCTCTATCTGCGAGACGAAGAAAGCAAAGCATGCTGGAGTGTCGGAAAATTTCCGCTGATGGAGCCGGTTGACCGTCTTTTCTGCGAGCATTCCATGGGCTTCTCCCGGATTGAAACAGATAATCTCGGAATTGAAGCCGCGTGGACGCTGTTTGTTCCGGTTCACGGGTATCATGAGGTTTGGCTGCTGCGTCTTCGCAACACGACAGACCGGCCGCGCACGATCAGCGCGTTCCCGCTCGTCTCGTTCGACCTCGGTGGCTTTCAGCAGCCCGCCTATTATGTGCCCTTCAACTGTACGGAGACGATATTTGACGGGCAGCTGCAAGGCATTTTCGCATGGAACAAAAACCCGCACAACCCGCACCCGCGCTACAGCGGCTTTTTAGCCAGCAGTCTGCCGCCGGCTGCGTATGACGGCTGTCTGGAACGGTTTCTTGGCATCATGGGCTCCACTGCACGTCCGGAACGACTGCTTGCAGGGGAAGCCTGCACCAACAGTCTGACGACGGTGCTTGGCCTTGGCGCGGTTTTGCAGAATACCGTAACGCTTTTGCCGGGTCAGAAGCAGACGATCTGCTATACGGCGGGGCTTGCTGTCTCGCTGGAGGACGCGCGTGCGGCGGCGCAGGAGAGCTTTCGCGATCCGCAGTCACAGCTGGAAGCAGCGCAGCGCGCAATGCGGCAGAAATATGACACGCTGCACGCGCAGACGCCAGATGTGCGCGTCAATTCCATCTTCAATTACTGGACGCAGAAGCAGGTTGATTTCTGTTCGCTCGGAAAAAAGGCCGTGCGCGATAATGCGCAGGTCGCAATGGCGCAGCTGAATTTTGCGCCGGAGCAGGCGGAGCGGACGATCAGCGAATGCCTGTGCCACCAGTATCAGGATGGCCACGCTGTTCTTGGCTTTGGCCCGACGCTTGACCCAAATCTCTACTCTGACCCGCATATGTGGCTGATCCTTGCATGCTGCGAGCTTGTAAAGGAAACGGGCAACACCTCGTTCCTGCAAAAAAAGCTGCCGTTCCAGGACGGCGGCGAAGCGGGTGTCTATGAGCATCTGAAGTGCGCGATGCAGTATATGATAAACGACGCGGGCGCGCACGGGATTCCCCGCATCCGCTACGCCGACTGGAACGACGCGCTGAATATCGACGATCCGGAGGCGGAATCCGTCTTTATGGCCATGGCAATGGCGTGGGCATGCAAAGAGCTTGCCGCGCTCAGCCGTTTCCTCGGTGATAACGCATACGCCCAGCAGCTGCTCGAGCAGCGGGCAGCGCTGGTCGAGACGATCAACCGCAAGGCCTGGGACGGAGAATGGTATTTGCGTGCGTTCAGCAAATTTGGCCCCGTCGGCTCGAAATCCAGTCCGACGGGCGGCAACATCTATATCAACCCGCAGGTCTGGTCGATCCTGGCCGACGTCGTACCGGAAGACCGGCTGGACGCAGTTCTGACTGCAATCGACAAAATGGACAAAAAATACGGCATCCAGCTCTGTGAGCCCGCCTACCCGCACTATGACAGTCATGTCGGCAGAATGTCCGGCATGCTTCCGGGGCTGTTTGAAAACGGCGGCGTGTATAATCACTGCAACGCATTCAAGATCATGGCTGACTGCAGGCTTGGCCGGGCGGAGCAGGCGCTTTCCACGCTCCACAAGATGATCCCGGACAGTAAGGACAATCCTGTGTCCATCACCGGCGCGGAGCCGTATCTGTTCGTAAACTGCTGGTGCATGCACCCGTCGTTCTTCACGCGGATCTGGTTTGGCTGGTTTACCGGCACGTCCGCGTGGGCGCTGCGCGGCTTCTATGAGGGCATCTGCGGCCTGCGGCGGGAATACGGCGGGCTGCGGGTGCAGCCCTGCATTCCCGGAGCGTGGAAGGAGCTGACGCTGACGCGCACGTTCCGCGGCTGCTGGTATCACATTCATATTTTCAACACAGGAAGCGGGAAGCCGGAGGTCACAGTCGACGGAAACCGGCTTGCAGATACTCTCCTGCCCGTTCTGAACGACGGACAGATACACGAAGTGGTTGTACGGACATGATCAGGGAGGCAAACGCCATGCAGATCAGTGTCATGAGCTTCAACATCCAGCATTGCCTGAATTACCGGACGCGGCAGATCGATTTTAATCTGTTTGCGCAGGTGATCCGGCAGTCCGGGGCCGATATCGTCGGTCTGAACGAGGTCAACGGCAGGGGTGCAGGCGCAGACTATCTGCCGCAGGCTGAGATTCTGGCCGAAAGGCTGGGATTTCACGCCTATTTCGCACAAGCGATCGCGTTTGATGGTGTCAATCCCTACGGGAATGCGCTGCTGTCCCGTTACTCGATCGAGACGGCGCAGACCATTCTCATACCGGATCCGGAGACACGCGGATATGCCGGGTATTATGAGACGCGCTGTCTGCTAAAGGCCGTCGTCCGGACGCCACAGCCGCTCACCGTCTGTGTGACCCATTTCGGGCTGAACCCGGATGAGCAGGTGCTTGCGCAGGAAACGGTTCTTGCGCAGATTGAAGATCAGCGCTGCGTTCTAATGGGCGATTTCAACATGACGCCGGATGCGGAGCTGCTGCAGAGCATCCGCGCCTGCATGACCGATACCGCCGCTCTGATTCAGGGCCCTACCGCCACCTTTCCCTCTGACCGCCCGGACAGAAAGCTTGACTATCTGTTCCTCAGCCGCGATCTGACCGTGCAGAGCGCGGAGATTCTGCCGGTCATTGCTTCCGATCACAGGCCATATTTTACAGTGCTTTCCTTTTGAGTACAAGCTTTGTATTCCACAGATACCCATCCCCTTTGCCCGTCATTTCACCTAAAAACTACTTATATGAGCAATCGGAGGAATAAAAATGAAAAAAGCATTGTCTCTTATCCTGGTATGCCTTTTCCTCGTATCCATGATGATTCCGGTATCCGCTGCGCAGTTCATAAACGCTTATGAGACGATTCAAGCGGAGAATTATTCTGAAGCTTCCTGCGCTTCTGTGTTGGGACTTGGCTCCACACATTATCTTGAGAACTGCTTGGATGCGGGCGGTGGAAAGAATGTATTTGACTGGCAGAGAAACACATATTTCAAGTATGCCAACGTCGATTTTGGATCGGATGCCGCCTATGGCTTTTCGGCACGAGTTGCGGATTTTTCGGATCACGCCGATCTGAAAATCATTTTGGACAGCATCAATGGTCCCGTAATTGGAACCCTGCACATTGTATCAACCGGGAAGCAGCAGGACTGGGAAACGCAGTCCTGCCCAATTATGCCGACATCCGGTGTGCATGACGTCTTTCTGAAGTTTGAAAACAATCCTGCGAAAGCTTCTTTGAATTATTTTACGTTTCTGCATACTGTCCCCGAGGAAACAGTGCGCCCCACATACAGCTATGAACCGCTTCCAGCCAATTGGCAGGGGCGCGATACACGACCTGATACATGGGTCGCTACGGATATGCTTGGTGAAGCAGTTGCAGACAATAGAATGGCAGGAAATCCGCGCAGCAACAAATATGTCGGTATCTTCTATCACCTGTTTCTAACGCGGAAGCAGGGCGAGGTGTATGATAATTCCAGGCTTCTGGAGGAAAATTATTTTGATCCTGCGTATGGGCCTGTCAATACAGACCATTTCTGGGGGAAACCGATTTTTGATTACTACAGAAATATAGACACCTATGTCATTCGGCGGCATGCGCAACTGTTATACAATGCAGGCGTTGATGTAATTATTTTCGATACGTCAAATGCGGGCTTCCCATTTGCTCCATATTGGATGGCAATTGTAGATACACTTTATCAAATGCGCGAAGAAGGCCTCAATACACCGCAGTTTGCATTCCATACAGGCGATGGGACAGACGGAACCAACAAATTGGCCGCATATCTTTACAAGAACCTCTATTCTACCGGAAAATACAGAGAACTTTGGTTTATGTGGGATGGGAAGCCGCTTATGTTGGGAAACAGCACACAGCTTTCCGCGCAATACCGCAATGTCTTTACATTCCGTCGGTCCTGGGCGTGGCAGAGCGGTGAAAATCAATTCCCATGGCTGGACAATACGCCGCAAGGCTATGGCTGGAACGAATCTGCTGACAAACCGGAAGCAACCAGTGTATGTTTGGCGCAACATGCAACTACAAACAAAGGCAAGAGTTATTCGGGCGGCGTAGAGCCTGCAAATGTATCGGAGGAAACCACGCTTGAACTGATAAACTTTCGTGAGCAGTGGGAGCATGCACTTTCACTTGATCCAGAATTTATCTTTGTAACGGCATGGAACGAATGGGTTGCTTCCAACTATTACGCAGCTGAGGGGCAGGATTTTCTGGGAAGAAAACTCTCTGCCAATGACTATTATTTCGTTGATGAATACAATCCGGAATTCAGCCGTGATATTGAACCGTCGGATGGCTTTCTTGGTGATGAGGCATATATGAAGCTGGCGCACTACATCCGCCTGTTCAAGGGGGCGCGGGCAGTTGGTGCTGCCAATGGAAGTCATACGATCAGCATAAACGAAAGTTTTGCACAGTGGGATACGGTTGAACCTGCTTTTTATGACAGTGTAGGCGATGTCACACACCGCAATGAGCTTGCCTATGCCGGCTATACAACGCTTGTAAATCAATCTGGCCGAAATGACTTTGACACCCTTAAAGTGGCTTACGATGCCGAGAATCTTTACTTTTATGTAAAAACTGCAGATAATTTGACCGCGCCAGCTTCCGAAAACTGGATGACGCTCTTTATTGACGCAGATCAAAACGCGAAGACCGGATGGAATGGGTATGACTACGTATTAAATCGGAGACTATCCAGCGACAGTGTGGGCATTCTCCAAAAGAATGTCGGTAATGCGTGGAAGTGGGAGGATGTTGAAGCTATCCCGTTCAATGCAAGCGGAAATGAACTTCAGCTTGCCATCCCCAGAAGCGCTGTAGGACTGGACAATGCAGAACTGCACTTCCGTTTCAAGTGGGCTGACAATTTCGGTGAAAGCGGTAATATTATGGATTTCTATAATATTGGCGACACTGCACCGGACGGCCGATTCGCATATCAGTTCAATCAGGTTTCAACCTCTGCTGTGCAGAGCAGGCCTGCACGCGACAGATATGCAGGACAGGTTGAAGCGGTTGATTCCGTCTATGAAGCGGAGTATGCAGACCGTTCCATCTCACTCCCAATTGAGTACGAACATACTGGCTTCAGCGGAATCGGATATGCCGGAGGCTTTTCTTCCACAGGCGCATCGCTGTCGTTTTCCGTGGCAAGCAAAGACGCTGGAATTTATAAGGGCATGCTTCGGTATGCTAATGGTCAGGCTAATGGCCGAACCTTAAGTCTTTATGTGAACGGTACATATGTGCGTCAGCTTACGCTGCCTGTTGTTGCGCCTGCCAACTGGAGTCAATGGGAAATGCTTGCATTTGATATTCCGCTTGACGCTGGTAAAAATACAGTTGTACTTGCGCGTGATGCACAGGATACCGGTGAAGTCAACGTAGATTACTTCTCCGTAGATTTCAGCAAAGGCCGAACATTCGAATGCGAAGATGGCATACTGCGCATCGCACGATGCAACACAGATAAGCAAGGTTATCACGGTCGCGGCTTCACAGATACATGGACACAAATTGGCGCCTCTGCCACGCTTCAGATCGAATCAAGCCGCGAAACCGATTACACGCTCCAGATCCGCTATGCCAACGCACAACGAGATGAGAAAGCATTGAGCCTATATGTGAACGGGCACAAACTTCAGCAGGTCATATTTCCCGTTGTAGCGATGTCCGATTGGAATACTTGGGGAACGGTTTCTTATCGGGTGCCGCTCGTGTGTGGAAGCAACTCCGTTATGCTGAAATATGATTCTGGAGATAGCGGGAATATCAATATTGATGCTTTAACATTAGTACCAAAAAGTACTTCATGGCTGCAAGCAGAAAACGCGGTTCTTTCTGGCGGCGTTCAAATCAACTGCAATCATAGTGGATATGTCGGAACCGGATTTACAGATTCGTGGTCTACTGCTGGTGCAAAAGCATCATTTACTGCGAATTGTGAAGCGACAGGATATTATGATCTCATTGTCCGCTATGCAAATGGCGAGGCAAGTGGCCGGACACTGAATCTGTATGTGAATAGGAAATTTGTGCAGACGCTGCATTTCCCAGTTGTCTCAAGTGCTGATTGGAATGCGTGGCGTGAAATATCATTTAGTAAAATACTAAAGCTTTATAAAGGGATAAATTCAATTGTTTTAGCCTACGACAACGGCAATAATGGTAAGCTCAATATCGACAGCATTGCATTTCAATAATCACGCTACTGATATTGCCTCATATGTTATGAATTGAACATTTTTCTTTCGGGTCGCAGATTTTTTCTGCGACCCGAAATTTGTTTCCGCTCCATAGTCGGTTTTCTACATGGATTGCAACGCAAGGTATGCCCTTTTGAAGTTACAGGCTTTGTTCATCATAGTCCAGCAAATGATCGTCCTGCTTATGCCCCAACGCCAGCCGCTTCTGCATGAGCTTTTTGCGGCGCTTGGAGTCGATACGGATGCCCATTGGATTGCTGGACGGTGCGGCATTATCGCGGAAAATTTTCCCCATCTGGTGGAACAACCTGACGGTTGAATTCAAAAGATATTCGGACGGAAGCCGTGCGAACTGAGAAGTTATGGACGAAATATGCTCATCTGTAAGCGTCAGAGTTACAGAAGTCTGCTCAGAAGATTCTTCGAGCTGAAAGCGCAAACGCTCCGCTTCCTGAATGATGGCGTTCTTGATGGCACGGAACTCTTTTTGCTGGGAGAGAGGATTGTGCTGCCGAGGTTTGGCTTTGTAATAGCCCTCCAGCGTATCGCGCAAGTCATTCCAAACTGCATAATATTCAGCAACTTCCGGCAGCTTTTCCAGCCCATCCACGATTTCATCCACCTTATCTTTGAGCGACTTTTTGAGATAACCGTATTGTTTTTTGCCGCTGACTGTGCGTAATTCCAACGCAAGCTCCAGCAGCTTTTGTTGAATCGATTCCGGTGGATTTTCAACAGACTCTAGCCGATCAACAATTCTGCGCATGGTTTCCCGCGCCGCTCCGGTCACGTCTTTATAGGCAATATCTTTTTGAACATAGACCGCTTTCAACTCGTCCGCATAGATCATATTCGTTAAAATGGACTGCAAATGCAACAGCTTATCTTTCCGCAGAAAGCCGTATTTCGGGTCATCTGACCAGAGCATCATGTGGATATGCGGATGCTCACCCTCGTCGTGAAATGCTGCATACCAGCGAAGCTGCGACGGTGGAATTTGCATGGCTTCCGCAAAGTCTGCCTGTTTGGAGCGCAGAAGCGCCCGCCAGCCTGCGGCGTTATCGTAGCCAAGCCGCGCGGCATCCTCACGCCGAAGGGAGTAAATAATCGTCCAGACATTGCCCTCATGCGCTTTCAACTCGCCCAACGTCTTTTCCAGATCAACAGCATCTTCGGCTCCAAACAAGCCGTGTTCGCCGTGCTTTTCCGCGCGAGGCCGTGTGGCAATATAGCGCATATAAATGCTGTCTGCGTTTTCGTCCAGAAGCTCCACGCCGTCGCGGGTAGCGATATAATTCATGTAGCGACCGGCGCGTTTGGGATTCAGAAAGCCTGCTTTTTGAATCAGCTTTGACATTCTCACACGCCTCTTTCACTCAACAGCGCATCTTCAAAATCAATTCTCCCGTTCGTTCTTTTGACTTCATCCATGCTGAGTCCGCGCATTTTCTGATAACTTCGTGCGTCAATGTCCGTGTCCGAAGCGAGAATATGATTGTTGACGTTTTGCTCAACAGCCAGCTTGAAAAGCTGCCGCCCAATGCGTTCTGCGAACCGATCCAGCGTTCCAGATAGGATCTGCTGCAAGACTTTCGGGAGATAGCGGTCAGCTTTTTCCGCGTGTAAAAATCCAGAATAAAACCAGATCGCTTTTTCAATGTACTCGCTGCGGCTCTGGCATTGATCGTCCGCATAACAGTCATCAACGAGCTGCTTACACTCCGGCGTGATCCAGAGTGCAAATTTTTCTTTTCCTTTTACCATTTTTCTGTATTCACCTCGTGTTTTTCATTGGAACCCCTCTGTTTCCCTTGAAACGGCGGGCTTTTTTCATTCTGCAACGCCCTAGGGCTGTTTTTCGCCACTTTTGGAACGCCCTCGTAAATCCCCGAAACTGCCCGCACCGCGGGCAGATGTGACCGCCGCGGGGCGCGCACGACCCCGCGGCTTTGTCCTGCTTTCTCGCCGCGGCGTCCAAAATCCCTCGATTTTGACCATTTTCAGCGATTTCCCGCATTTGCCGCAAGCGGCTTTTCCCGCGGCCATCTCGTCCTGTTCCGATGTTTTCTGCCAACGCTCCCGTACAGCGGCGCAACGTCCGGTCTTCGGGCTTCCGGCGGGTACACGCTCGGCTGGGCGGCGAAAGCGGCACAAACCGCCGACACGGGCGCGACGGGCTGTGACTGGCGTTTTGGCTGTGCGATCAACCTGTGTTTTCGATAAAATTGGCATATTTTCTCCTTGCTGCGTCCTCGTCCAGCTGCTGCATCTGCCGGTCATAGTCCTGCTGGAGTGCCGCCTGAATCGGTTGGATTGTGAATAGCAGGTTGCCATTGCGCGTTTTTCCATCTTTCGTTGTGACCAACGTCGGCTCTGTGATGAGCAGACTGCGTTCTTCGAGCAACCGGATGTGTTTGCGGATCGTGTTCGGACTCAGCCCAACCGCTTCACCGATTTTTCGGTAGTTTGGCCAGCATTGGAACGTTTGGCGATCCTCACAGAACAGCAGGTAGGCGTAGATCGCGATCTCTGCCGCGCTCAGACCCAGCGAGAAAATTTCTTTCGGCAGCGGGAAGTAGTCCTTGACCGAATCGCGTGTCGGCCAGAGATTTCGCTTCACTCAGTTCCTCCCGTGTGCTGCTCCACCCATTGGATGAATGTTTCCTTCGGAACGACGATCCGATTCCCGATTCGCAGCGCGGGGAAATCTTTTTCGTGCATCAGTTCATAGCTGCTGGACGGCGCAATGCCCAGCACTTTCGCTACTGTCGCCGCGTTCAGGAACAGCGGCAGTTCGTCATAGCTTTTGTAGTTTGATTCTTTCATGTTGTCCTCCTTTGTTCGTGTTCATTTTTCCTGTCTGTATTTTGTCTGTCCGAAAAAACACCTCCTACCCTTTATCCGTATTCAGAGGGCTTTTGTACCAAACTTTTTTTAAAAGATTTTCTCCGCACCTTTAATTGCACAACTTTTGCGACGTTTGTACGAGAAAATTTTGGTTGTCGCAAAAAATCCTCTCATTACTAGTAGGGATAAAAATCGCAGTTTTGACAGCCTGTTTTCAAAAAATTCGGAAATTTTTTCGCCGGTCAAAACATCTCCCTATTTAATCCGACACTAAAAGCCGTTTTTGTTACCCTCCTTCGCAAATTTTCTTATTCAGAGGGGAAGATATTTTACGTCCAGCAATAACGCCCTCTATTTGATCCGACAGATTTTTGCGTTTTGAGCGGTGTCTCACCGAAAAAAATCCCCTCACTGCATAGGCCACGGGAACGCGATTTTTAGAAGCCTTTTCGAGAAAATTCACAGATCGTTTACATTTCCGCGCCTGCGCTGCCTGTTTGCGTCCCTCCGAAAAAGTCCTTCTATTTAATCCGACAGAAAATCGCGTTTTGAACAGCCTGTCTTTAAAAATTTTTTAGGCAGCATAAAAAATAACCGCCGCCTTGATCGGCAGCGGCGTGTTCGGTATGGGTTTCCTTTTGACAAATGTGCGTTTCTATAACTTGTAACCATCAGTAATTTGGTGTATACTCTAACCATAGAGATTCTGCTATTTGTGGAGGGAGGTTCTTGTTTATGCGGGATCAGATTTATTCTGTCGGTGATCTGCGCGCGATCATTGCACCGATTGCCGCGCGGCACGGCGTGGAGCGTATTTATCTGTTTGGCTCTTACGCAAGAGGCGAGGCCACAAAAAACAGTGATGTCGATCTGCGCGTCGACAAGGGAAACCTTCGCGGTATGTTCGCTTTGGGCGCGCTCTACAGCGATCTCGAAGACAGCCTTGGAAAAGATTTGGATTTGCTGACAACAGGCAGTCTGGATCAACGGTTTCTGGATCAAATTGCCGGGGAGGAAATTGTTTTATATGACCGCACAAAGTCGTGACACGCAGGTCCTTGAGAAAATTCAGGGTTATTGTAATGACATCATGTTTACGCATACTGAGTATGCGCATGATTATCACACCTTCTGCACAAATCCGACCTATCGCAACGCGATTGCGCTCTGCTTGATGCAGATTGGCGAGCTTGTAAAGCATCTGTCTCCGGAATTTATCAGCTTACATACCAGTATCCCCTGGCGCGCCATCCGGGGTATGCGAAATGTCGTTGCGCATGAATATGGCAACATTGACCTTGAAACCGTTTGGGAGACCTCCGAGGCGGGAATCATGGAACTGCGCGATTTCTGTGACGAACACATTGCCGCAAATGATTTTGAGATAACCTTGCTTTAAATTTTCTGTAATCTTTGATTACTGCGGCGCAGTTTTTGCGCGTGGTTGGCTTTCAATAAGCCAACGTCCAGCGTAGGCAAGGAATATGTTTTCCGATTCGACGAGCTTTGAAGGCGTCTTTACACGGTGGACTTGCAAAAACGGCTGACCCACACCGTGACCCACACGCGGAAACGAGCGGACGGAAGCAGTGGAAACAGGGACGTGAAAGAGTATTTCAATTCTAGCGAAAACGATCAAAAACGTCCAGAAAACGATATTTTTAGAATTTTTCTACTCTTTGTAATCAGCAGGTCGGGGGTTCGAATCCGTCTACCAGCTCCATTTTACCGCAACACAGCATCCTGAATATGGGGGAATTCCCGAGTGGCCAAAGGGGACAGACTGTAAATCTGCTGTCAATGACTTCGGTGGTTCGAATCCACCTTCCCCCACCAAAATCCGCACTGAAAAGTGCGGATTTTTGCTTTATCCGAACTTTTTGAAGAAGAACCGAGGCTGCCGACGCGGCGTGTTTTTGCGCAGGCAGGCTTGATTTTTCTTCGTTTCACGCGGCTGTCGTCCGCACCGTAAGGTCAAGGCAACTTGGGCTGATGTCCTCCACTCAGCGACATTGACGCCAACCCTGACGCCAACGGCGATGGGACGAAACGTGCCTGGTTGGACAAAATGAGATGAAAACGAGAATCCCGGCTGCTTTTTTCAGGCAGCCGGGAGTTTGTTTTTGCGGTTTTCAACGCTCGAGCATCTTTGGCATGACCTTTCCGACAGTTCGCGCCGCTTCCTGCTGCATTCGGCTGGTCGAGTGCGTGTAGACGTTCAGCGTGAAGCCCGCGCTGCTGTGACCGAGCATGGTGGAGACTGTTTTTACGTCCACGCCGCATTGCAGCGCGGTCGTGGCGAAGCTGTGTCTCAAGTCATGAAATCTAACGTTCTCCAAGCCAATGTCCTTGCAGATCTTCCGGTGGATCTTCACGATGGCGTCCGGGTGATACATTTTACCGGTTACCGGGGAAGGAAACATGTAGGGATTTTTCGGGTGCTTTTCATGCTCCTGCTCCAGCAGCTTTGCAGCTTCCTCCGGGATGGAAACGTAGCGGACAGAGGTGCTTGATTTGGGCGGGGACACAGTGCCCTGACCATTGTAGAAAAGGTACTGTTTTGTTACATGAATGGTCTGCGTCTGCGCGTCGTAATCCGACCAGAGCAGCGCCGCGATTTCCCCTTTCCGAAGTCCCGTAGCCAGCTCCAGATAAAACATCGGCAGGACACCGCGCTGTTCGGCAGCTGTCAAGTAGGACTGATACCGCTCCGACGGAACCACTTGCAGTTCCGGTTTCGTGATCTTGGGCGGGATACAGAACTCTGCTGGATTGAATGGAATCAGCCGTTCCTGCACCGCGCGCTTCATAGCGGATTTCAGCATGACGTGGATGCCATGCACAGTCGTGCTGCTGAGCCCCGGTTTTTGGGCTTTTGTATCCTCACGAATTCTGCCGTTTTCCAACAGATCTTTATAGAACTGCTGAATGTCCAGCGACGTCAGCTTGTTTAACGGAATATCGCCCAGACGCGGGAGGACATGGTGATCGATATAACCCTTGTAGTAGCGCGCGGTCGTTTCGCGCACGTTTGGCTGCGCATACAGCGAGTACCAAGCCTGCACCCAACCTGCCACGTTATATTCGCCGGATTTGACCACATTGATCTCGGTTGCTTCTGCCAGTGCTTCTTTCAGTTTGGTGCGAACCTCAGCCTGTGTTTTGCCGAGAATGCTTTTTCGAATCTGCTTTCCCGTCTCTGGGTCACGACCTGCAATGTAGCGCGCTTCCCAGCGACCATCTTTTCGCTTACCAATGGTTCCTTCGCCATTGACTCTCTTTTTTGCCATTTGCGTTCCTCCTTTCTGGCAGCTCAAACGAATATCACAAAGACAGCGAAATAGCTAGTCCTAAGTGAGAGAACTTTCCGCAGCCTGCTTTTCCAGCCAGTCCAGGAATTTTTCCTGTGAAATGACGATTCTGCGCCCAACCCGGAACGCAGGAAAATCTCTGCTGTGGGCAAGGGTATAGGCTCCTGCTTTGGAAATGCCGAGGACGGACGCTACATCCATCATGCTTAGCATAAGCGGGAGTTCCCGCAGGGATTGATAGGTTCTTTTCTCCATAGTGTCTCCTTTCGCGTTACGCGCGCCAACGCGCGGGTTTATGGTTTCAGGGGGCAGCGTCCCCACCGGGACGCAGAAAAGCCGACACGCGGGCGCGTGTTGACTGACGGTTTGTGACAATGTTTTACCCCCGCAGGAGTTGACCTACGGGGGCTTGATTTTGGTTCAGGTTTCGTCCGCTTCCGGCTGTTCCTCCAGCTCG
>OGHL01000537.1_pt1 | contig 26686 bp, 18 predicted proteins | sample 1571391 | NCBI WGS metagenome assembly OGHL01 (sample SAMEA2581948, study PRJEB24529) | metagenome | biome: Human gut stool | place: China | collected 2011 | reverse complement strand
AGAACAGCATATAAAAAATGAGAAAAATATCAGCTATGACGATGGGTTTAATGATGGGGTAGAATGTGGAATTGAACAAGGAATTATAAAAGGAACACAACAAACAAAAATTGAAGCTATCAAAAACATGATTAAACTTAATGTCCCAAAGGATAAGATACTGGAATGTTATTCGGAAGAAGAATATAATTCTGCCCTTAATGATACTGAGAATTAAATTTCTTGAATATATGCAAAATTTATGTCATAATAGCGTAGATTAAGAATACATATACAAAGAAAGGCGGATTTTTTATGTCAGAAATTCACAGTATAGATGCGGAGGACGATCAGTTCGCATATCGTTATGACACCCAGCTTTTAATTGACAAAAGAGACAAAGATTTGGATGAAGATGAAATTTCCGATTACATAACAGAACATTTTGAAGGCAACAGCCTTATCGCTGCCGGAGATGAAGATTTAGTAAAGATTCATTTTCATACAAATGAACCATGGAAAATCCTTGAATATTGCAACACTGTTGGTGAAATTTATGATATTGTCGTAGAGGATATGATTCGTCAGACTGCCGGATTACAAGGTTAATAAACAGGCTCCGCCAACACATAAGTGCCAGCGGAGCCTTGATTTACAATTACTTATTATTATTATTTACAGTTCTTCTTTTTTCTTCTTCCAGACATTACTGCAAATCCAGCAAACGATACCATGAAAAGCATTGACCAAAGAACCGGCTTTGCTGTATCTCCCGTCTGTGTAATATCTGTACCCCTAAGTTAGATGCCAGATGTCCGCCTGTTTTGCTTATATTTTCAATAAGAAACTGCCTTATCTCGTATGCTAACTGATTATATTCAATTGGATCAAGTTTTTTAATATCATTAGGTTTATTGATTTTTTCAAGAATCATAATTATTTTTCCCTGCTAATCAGTTTATTTATAAGTTCAATTAAAAATTCATTATCTCCAATACTCTTCACGATGCTCTCAGCTTTTTCCGACATATTTTCTACATCAGCAGCGGCTTTTTCCATTCCATAAAGCGTTACATATGTTGTCTTATTATTCTTTTCATCACTGAATACCGGCTTTCCAAGAACTTCCTGTGTACTTGTGACATCGAGGATATCGTCCTTAATCTGGAACGCCACACCAACAAGATTTCCTGCCTTTTCAAGCTGGCTCATACTGGGAGGATGGTCATTGGGTTGAGATTCCTGCTATGTCAATAAAGAGAGAGTACAATTTTGAGGGAGTAGGAATGAAGGATATGTACCTGCTTCACCATGAGGAAATAGAGGCACTTGCTGCTAATATTCCGCATGTTAAGAGAATACGTTTCTTCATGACATTTGGACAGAGCTATCTTACACATATGAAATGCCTTGAGAATGTCGGAATGTTAAGAACTGACCCGGTTGAATTCAATGGACAGGAAATTGTTCCAATCCAGTTCTTAAAGGCACTTCTTCCAGACCCTGCTTCACTTGGACCAAGAACAGTAGGTAAGACTAATATCGGCTGTATCTTCACAGGTATCAAAGACGGCAAGGAGAAGAAGGTATATATTTACAATGTGTGCGACCATCAGGAATGTTACCGTGAGGTAGGTTCACAGGCTATTTCATACACAACAGGCGTACCTGCTATGATTGGTACAATGCTTGTTGCAAAGGGACTCTGGAACAAGCCGGGAGTATTCACAACAGATGAATTTGATCCGGATCCATACATGGATGCGCTTAATAAGTACGGTCTCCCATGGGTTGTCGATGAAAATCCTGTTTTAGTAGACTAAAAAGAGAGGTTAATTATGAGATTTGATGAGTTAAAGACACCGGCATATGTAATAGATGAAAAAATGCTTATTCATAATCTTGAGATACTTCATAAAGTAGAAGAAGATACCGGCTGCCACATACTGCTGGCGCAGAAAGCATTTTCAGCATATGCAGAATATCCGCTGATTGGAAAATATATAAGCGGAACTACGGCAAGTGGAATATATGAAGCCAGACTTGGTGCTGAGTGTATGGGAAAAGAAAATCATGTATTTGCACCGGCATTTACTGATGAGGATATGGATGAGCTTGTAAATATATGTGACCATGTTGTCTTTAACTCAGTTTCACAGTTAAAGAAGCATAAAGCCAGATGTATTGAGGCTGGAGTAAGCTTTGGACTTCGAGTTAATCCAGAGTTTTCTACACAGGGTGACCATGCAATATATGACCCATGCGCGCCGGGCAGTAGACTTGGAGTTACTCTTAAGAACCTGGAAGCCGCTCTTAAGGAAGAACCGGATGTGTTATCTGGCATGGAAGGAATACATTTTCATACATTATGCGAACAGAATTCAGACGACTTGGCGGAAACCTTAAGAGTTGTTGAAGAGAAATTCGGATTTCTCATGAAAGATATGAAGTGGGTTAATTTCGGCGGCGGACATCATATAACCCGTGAAGATTACGACATTGAAACTCTTGAAAAATGTATCAGTCATGTGAAAAAGAAATATGATGTACAGGTGTATGTTGAACCGGGGGAAGCTGTTGCACTTAATGCAGGATATCTTGTGACTACAGTGCTTGATAAGGTTGAAAATGGAATAACAACTCTTATACTTGATGCATCTGCAGCGTGTCATATGCCAGATGTACTGGAAATGCCATACACACCGCCTCTTCGTGGTGGATTGAAAATATCGGACATGGAAGATGAGTATGGAATTGATAAGGACATAGAGATTGATTTTGATATGGACGTAAAAGAAGGCATATGGAAACCGGCGAAGAATGGAAGATACAGATACAGACTGTCATCTTATACATGCCTTGCAGGAGATATCATAGGTGATTATCAATTCGGCAGGGAAATCAATGTCGGGGACAGACTCGTATTTGAAGATATGGCTATATATTCAATGGTTAAGAACAACACATTTAACGGAATCCCGCTGCCGGATATTGTAATTATGGATAGTGATGGGGAATGTAAGGTGTGGAAGCATTTTGGCTATGAAGATTTCAAAGGGAGATTATAGATATGGATTATATAAACAGTACTCCGGCAGCAGACGGTTTTCGCATGCCTGCTGAATTTGAAAGACATCAGGGCTGCATTATGATATGGCCAGAAAGACCGGGTTCCTGGGCTTATGGAGCAAAGGCGGCTAAGAAAGCATTTGCACAGATAGCGTCTGTAATCAGTGAAAGCGAGCAGGTATACATGATTGTATCAGAAGGTAGAAAAGAGGAAGCAGCAAAGATGCTCCCGGAAACGGTCAGGCTTGTAGTCATGGATACAGACGATGCATGGGCAAGAGATACAGGTCCTACATTCGTTGTGAGTGGAAATGTGGATACACCATATGAAGCGCGTGATTTGCGTGGAATTAACTGGGAATTTAATGCGTGGGGTGGAACATATGACGGACTGTACGCGGACTGGGACAATGACAACCTTGTAGCCGGACAGTTTATGTCTTATCTTGGCTGTCAGGGATATAATGCAGCACCATTTGTTCTTGAAGGTGGTTCAATACATACAGATGGCGAAGGAACAATGCTTGTTACTGAAAGTTGTCTGTTGAGTAAGGGAAGAAATCCACAGCTTAGCAGGGAACAGATTGAGGATAAATTAAAGCAGTACTGCAATGTAAGTAAGATAATCTGGCTTCCATGTGGAATATACAACGATGAGACTAACGAGCATGTGGATAATGTGTGTGCATTCACAGCACCGGGAGAAGTTGTGCTTGCGTGGACGGATGATGAGAATGACCCGCAGTATGAGATGAGCAAGGCTTGTCTTTCTGTTCTTGAGAATGTAACTGATGCCAAAGGAAGACACATTAAAGTAAGAAAAATGCTTATTCCCAAGAAACCTGTGTGCATAACTGAGGAAGAACTTAACGGCTTTGAATTTGAGGAAGGCGAGGACATGAGAGAGGCAGGCGAGCGTCTTGCAGCTTCTTATGTTAATTTCTATATTGCCAATGACTCAGTCATAGTGCCGCAATTTGATGACGAGGCGGACAGCCTTGCAATAAATGTGCTTAAAGAAGCATTTCCTGACAGAAAGATAGTCGGGATATATGCAAGAGATATAATAGTCGGTGGAGGCAATATCCACTGTATTACACAACAGATTCCTGTGTAAAATATCTTCAATATTTTACACTCAAGTTTGTGCTTTGCACAAACTTGTGATATGCAGAAAACAGCGCAAGAATGGAGGGATAATATGAGAAATGTAAAGTATGCAGGCATACAGATGCAGTGTTCACGGTCGGTAGAAGAGAACATTGCAAAGGCTGATAAAATGGTTCGTGAAGCGGCAGCTAACGGTGCACAGATAATACTGCTTCCTGAACTCTTTGAAAGACAGTATTTCTGTCAGGAGAGAAATTATGATTATTACGCATTTGCAACACCGGTTGATGAGAATCCGGCAGTAAAGCATTTTCAGAAGGTGGCAGCCGAACTTAAAGTTGTGCTTCCAATAAGCTTTTATGAAAGAGATATAAATGTGTTCTATAACACTGTTGCAGTTATTGACGCAGATGGGAGCATCCTTGGAATATACAGAAAAACACATATTCCTGATGACCATTATTATCAGGAAAAGTTCTATTTCACACCGGGAGATACAGGCTTTAAGGTGTGGGATACAAGATATGCAAGAATTGGAGTAGGAATATGCTGGGATCAGTGGTTTCCAGAGACAGCCAGAGGAATGGCGGTACAGGGGGCAGAAATCCTTTTCTATCCGACAGCGATTGGCTCAGAGCCGATTCTTGAGGTTGACAGCATGCCGCACTGGAGAAGATGTATGCAGGGACATTCAGCGTGCAATATAGTTCCTGTTGTAGCTGCCAACCGTATCGGTGAGGAGAAGGTTGCACCGTCTGAAGCCAACGGACATCAGGAGTCATCACTTATATTCTATGGTTCTTCATTTGTAACAGATGCAACAGGCGAGATAGTGACACAGGCATCAAGAGACAAGGAAGAAATTGTCTATGGGGAATCCGACCTTGACGCAGATGCCGACCTTCGCGTGAGCTGGGGATTGTTCAGGGACAGAAGACCAGAAATCTATAAAAGTATCAGATAAAATAAGCCAGTTAATCTTAATGAGATGCCCCTCACAGTTAGATTAACTGGCTTTAATATTACTATATTAGTTATTATTGGCTATTGCAGCCTCCGCTTTTTCTAAATCTTCTTTGGTGTACCTGGTTAATATCTGTTCTCTGGTTATACCGAATTCGAGCATGGAGATGATTGCTTTTTTATTGGCATCACTTTGCCATTCGGCTTTTAATTCTTCCATTGCTTTGCACATGTTAACTTTACCTCCTTGCTTGTTAGATTTACACAAATTCATAATCTGTGGAGTAGCAGTAAGAACGCTGATGAGTTTCATAACTTCGTTGTCAACATTGCGAGTCTTGTACTTGTTTAATATTGCGTCAATATCTTTGTTGTATATACTTCGTGCAATATAAAAAACATCTTTTACATCTTCATTATAAAATGAGTATTTATCAGAATCAAGTATCTGGACAAGATTTAATTTGTAGTCAGAGAAGTATTCCTTGATATTATCAGACATAGAAATCATCATGTCAGACAGGCAGGTAGGACCATCCCATAACGACTCACCATAGTAAAGAACGAGCGTTATTATAGGGTGGAAACGGTCAGACTTGTTAATTCCAGAAAGAAATTCTTCATGAGAACTGAAAGAATCTTTATTCAGTTTATGATGTTTTTTGATGTCGTTGTATTCCTTTATGTAGCCAAGTGCGTCATAGGTCATGGTTCGCAAAGGCATGGCATAATGTGTCTTGTCCTGAATCTCAAGCCCGAGAATATTAAACTCTACGCCGTCTGACATCTTCTTTACAACATCTCTGTTTCTGGTAATAGATTCATTGTAACTCTTAGACTGGATAGTAGCAGAAACATCAGTGTCCATCTCAGTAAGCTTGTTGGGCTTAAGCACCTGTTTACCATTAAAGACGGTAGCATTGAAAAGGTCTGCAAAATGCTCATTATTACGCCAGAAAGTCTTAAAGGAGACATCTTTCTGGTGAGTAGTGTTGTTGGTATTATTCATATGTCGCCTTTCTTGTATGTTTCATATATTGGATATAGTTAAAATATAAAATGATGCATCATAAATATAATAACAATACAAAAAGAATATGTCAATATAAATTAATAAAATATATTTCAACTATAGTATTGACAGGCTTACAAGAAGATAATACAATAAAACAAATTTCTACTATTGTAGATAAACAAGACAAGAGTGTTTGGATACTGGTTGAATAACCCTTAATAATTTCTATACCAACACCTACTATAACTGCATTTTACGCATGATTAGTAGGTGTTTTTTCTGCTTTTCAAGCAATTCGCAACGAAAAATCCAAGAAATAACCTACTATTTAATGAAACTTGAGCTATTTAGTATGTTTTTAAGAACATAGGACTCTTTTTTAGTGCAAAAATGACCTACGAAATTATGATGATAAGGCAATCTAGTAGGTTATTGAATAATCATGTGGTGAGTGAGCTAAGCTCAAGTGCGATATTTAACATCATTTAAGTTTCAACCAGTAAGTATGGAAACAAAACGGTTGAAAAACGGATATTTATTTACTATATTTTGGTTGACTAATGGATATACAACTCTTATAATGAGTATAGAAATTATATTTAATCATGTACGGATACTCATGTTTTGATTGGAGAGGGTTATATGACAATTAATGAGATGAAAGAGAAGAAGAAGGAAAAAGGATATTCATATGCCAAGATTGCTGAATTGTCTGGGGTGCCTCTGGGAACAGTGCAGAAGATTTTTTCTGGGGAAACAGAGAGTCCGCGATATGATACTCTTACAGCACTGGAACAGGTCTTTAATGAACAGTTGGAAGTAAGGGAGTCAGGTGGATTATATAAGGCAAGAAAGAATGGTGAATACACTATTGATGATTACAGGGCATTGCCTGATGATCAGAGAGTGGAGCTGATTGACGGATACTTTTATGATATGGCTTCGCCGACTTTCGGACATCAGTCAATTGGCGGGGAGATTTACAGGCAGATTGCTAATTATATTATGGAACATGGTGGAAGCTGCCGCCCATTTATAGCACCTGTAGATGTACAGCTTGATTGTGATGAAAGGACTATGGTTCAGCCGGACGTAGGAATAGTATGCGATACATCTAAGATTAAGAGATTTGGTATATATGGTGCACCGGACTTTGTTGTGGAGGTTATTTCTCCTTCTACCAAGAAGAAGGATTATGCATTGAAGCTATCCAAGTATATGGAGGCTGGAGTGCGTGAATACTGGATACTGGATTTTGTGCAGGAGAAGGTTCTTGTGTATTTCTTTGAAAGTGATGTGTATCCGGTGATATATGGCTTTGATAAGCCGGTTCCGGTGAATATATATAATGGAGAACTTAAGATTGATTTTACCAATATTGCGAGATGGCTTAAGGAAGGCATGGAATAAAACTTGGAGAAAGGAAATGATATGGCACATAGTAATCCGATAACTATCGGCATGCTGGCACATGTTGATGCAGGAAAGACGACTCTGTCAGAGGCGATTCTATATAGTGCGGGAAGTATAAGAAAGCTTGGAAGAGTTGATAATCAGGATACATTTCTTGACACAGGGGATATGGAGAGAGCAAGAGGAATAACCATATTTTCAAAGCAGGCAGCTTATAATTACAATGGCAGTTCATATACGCTGCTTGATACACCAGGACACGTTGATTTCTCGGCAGAGACTGAGAGAACATTGTGGGTGCTTGATGCGGCAGTTCTTGTTATAAGCGGAATGGATGGAGTACAGGGGCATACAGAGACTTTGTGGAGTCTGCTTAAGAGACTTGGCATACCTGTATTTATATTTGTTAATAAGATGGACCAGCAGGGAACGAACAGGGCAGGAATCATGGAACAGTTAAAGAACAGGCTGTCAGAGTCATGCGTGGATTTTAATAATATAGATTACGAAGAAGTTGCAATGTGCCATGAAGAGGCGCTTGAGCAGTTCCTTGATTCTGCACATGTTGACGATGCGCTTATAAGCGATATGGTTATGAACCGCAGGATATTTCCAGTATATTTCGGCTCGGCATTAAGAATGAATGGCGTTGAAGAATTGATTAAAGGAATAGATACATATGCTGGATGTCCAGAATATAGTGACGAATTCTCTGCAAAGGTGTATAAGATAACAAGGGATGACAGAGGAGAAAGGCTTACACATCTTAAAGTGTGTGGCGGTTCGCTAAAGTCCAAGATGCTTATTGGTAATGAGAAGGTCAACCAGATAAGAGTCTATGCAGGAGATAAGTTTACAAGCATTAATGAAGCACCAGCCGGAACTGTGTGTGCAGCGACAGGACTTTCAGAAACCAAAGCAGGACAGTTTATCGGAGCGGGCGGCGAGGATAATATACCAGTGCTTGAGCCAGTTCTTAATTACAAGCTTAATCTTCCGGCAGGAGCAGATCCTGTGGCACTGCTTTCAAAGCTTCGTACACTTGAGGAGGAAGAACCTGAACTTCATGTTGAATGGGATGAGAATTTTAAAGAGATACATGTAAGTGTAATGGGACCTGTGCTTATCGAAGTACTGACTAATATTATCAGGACAAGATTCGGAGTAGATGTAACATTTGGCGAAGGAAGCATTGTATATAAAGAGACTATTAAGAATAAGGCGTATGGTATCGGACATTTCGAGCCTTTAAGACATTATGCGGAGGTTCATCTGCTGCTTGAACCGGGTGAGCCGGGAAGCGGCATGAGATACGAATGTCATTGCAGTGAGGATATACTTGATAAGAACTGGCAGAGGCTTGTGTATACACATTTGTGTGAAAAAATGCATAGAGGAGTGCTTACAGGTTCTGAACTCACGGACATGAAGATTACGCTGGTTGCAGGAAGGGCGCATCCAAAGCATACGGAAGGCGGAGATTTCAGGCAGGCAACCTACAGAGCTGTAAGGCAGGGGCTTATGCAGGCAGAATCAATATTGTTAGAGCCATTCTATGCGTTTTCACTTGAGGTAAAGAGAGATTATGTCGGCAGGGCAATGACCGACTTCGAGAGAATGGGTGCAGCATTTAACATGCAGGAGGCTGATGGTGATAATGTTGTTATCACAGGTGAAGGTCCGGTTTCAGTGATTGGCAATTATCAGGCAGAGGTTAATGCCTATACCAAGGGAACAGGCAGACTTGCTCTTAAGATGGCAGGCTACAGACCATGCCATAATACAGAAGAGGTTATTGAACGATTCGGATATGAGCCTGAGCGTGATACAAGAAATCCGGTAGATTCAGTATTCTGTGCAGGCGGTTCGGGATATGTTGTGCCGTGGAATGAAGTAAGAGAGCATGCACATGTCGAGATAGCCGTGACGGATTCCGGGGTTGCCGGTGGACAGTCTGACAGGGAGGTCAAGCTTACGGCAAAGCAGGCTTCAAGAACAGTGTCTGACGAGTGGATTGGAACAGACGAGGTAGACAGAATCTTGAACGAAACATATTTTTCTAACAGCAGAGGCGATAATGAAAGAAGAAAGTTATCGAAAAGAAAAGCTGACACAGCAGTTGGAAGATATGTTACAGGCGGTAATGCCAATGTTAAAAACCCTCCTAAAGCACCTGAATATAATCCAGATAAGAAGAGTTTTCTTCTTGTTGACGGATATAATATAATACATGCATTTAAGGAGCTATCAGAGCTTGCACAGGTCAATCTTGACAGTGCAAGAGGCAGGCTGCTTGATATACTGTGTAATTATCAGGCGATGAAGGGATGCGAATTGATTGTGGTATTTGACGCATACAGAGTGCCTGGACATGATGAGGAGTTTATAGATTTTCATAATATTCATGTTGTATTTACGAAGACAGCGGAAACTGCTGACCATTATATAGAAAAATTTGCACATGAGAATGGAAAGAAATATAATGTAACGGTGGCAACATCAGATGGTGTAGAACAGGTAATTATAAGAGGACAGGGATGCCTGCTTATATCTGCCAGAGAGTTCGAGAAAGAGATAGCTGCGATGGAGGAACACCTACGCGAAAACTACCTTAATAAGACATATTGATGATAACACATATATTTAAAACGAGGTGACATACGATGAGTACATTATGGGTTGTTGGTGATTCAACATTAAGTTCTTTTGATGACAAATACTATTATCCAAGATATGGATACGGAACCAAGCTTGGCTGTTATCTTAACAGCAAGGTGCAGGTTAATAATCTTGCACTTTCAGGAAGAAGCAGCTTAAGCTTTACTAAGGAAGAGAATTATAAGGAGCTTCTTGCAGGCATGAAAGCAGGAGATTTTCTTATAATCGGATTTGGACATAATGATGAGAAAACTGAGGCAGGAAGATATACAAGCCCGATAGGCGGCAGGGATAAGAAAGGCACATTTGCAGCATCATTATATGACAATTATATTAAGCCGGCACTTGATGTTTCATGTACACCAATACTGTGTACACCTATTGTAAGAAGAACTGCAACAGGAGAGTGGACAAAGCAGGAGCTTCACATAACTGATGACGCTGCACAGTTTAAGGGAGGGGATTATTCACAGGCAGTCCGTGACCTTGCAAGAGACCTTGGAATCGTCTGTGTTGATATGACTGAAAAGACAAAGGCTTTATATGAAGAGTTAGGACCAGAAGAGACAATTTATCTTCACGCATGGCCATCTAATAAAGAAGTAAGTGTTGACAATACACACACTAATATATGGGGCGGCAGGGTTAATGCTTTCCTTGTTATGCAGGAGCTTGAAAAGGCTGGAATATCAGGATTATCAGAGAATATAGTTAATATAAGGGCAGATGAACCGCTTCCAGACAAGAACAGATATCTTGAAAAAAATGCTTCATACAAGCCGGTAGTGTTCAGCGATGAGCTTGCTGACAGCAAGAACTTTAAAGATGCATATGGATTCAAAGGCACAGTATTCGGTGATGTTACAACTCTGCCAACGGAATCTGATAATTATATACTTGAAGAAGTTCCAGGGGGAATACACATCGCGGTTAAGAATAATGATGGCAAGATATCTACTGTTACAGACGGAATTGCAATGTACTATAAGAAGATTCCTGTAAATGTGAACTTTACCCTTAAGGCTAAGATGACAATTAATGATTATTTCTATAACAATCAGGTGTCATTTGGGCTTATGGTAAGAGATGACATGTATATTGATAAGAAAATGCCTGATGTACTTGGCGATTATGTAGCGGCAGCACCGCTTAACCTTACTTATAAAGACCAGGCATGGAGTTGTTTTGCAAGAAAGAACAGCGAGCTTATGCAGGGAACCGTGACAGGAAGAGAGCTTAAGCCGGGTGATACCGTAGAAGTATGTATAAAGTCTAATCCGGACGGCTATGCAGTAAAATTAGGCGATGGAGAGTTCTTAACAGGCGGATTTGATTTTAAGCTGACAGCCGTAGACCCTAAGCATGTATACGCAGGATTCTTCGTTTCGAGAAATGCGGATGTTACATTTACGGATATAGAATATACAGAGAATTAATACAATTTTTATATATGATTGTATTTAATTTTACATAGGAAAATGTTACAATTACATCAGAAATATCGTGAAAAAATAGCGTTGACGCGGAAATGAGGCATATTATGAAACTAACATTTTTAGGCGCGGATCATGAGGTAACAGGAAGCTGTCATTTCTTACAGGCGGCAGGTCTTAATATTCTTGTAGACTGCGGTATGGAACAGGGGAATGATGTATATGAGAATCAGGAGCTTCCGGTTGCGGCATCTGATGTGGATTGCATATTGCTGACGCATGCACACATTGACCATTCAGGTCTGATTCCTCTTATGTATGTGAATGGATTCAGGGGACAGGTGTATTCAACATCAGCTACGGCACAGCTGTGTGAGATAATGTTAAGAGACAGCGCACATATTCAGATGTTTGAAGCTGAATGGAGAAACCGGAAGGCTGCCAGATCAGGAGGAAAACTCAAGGAATTTGTTCCACTGTATGATATGGATGCAGCAGTTAATGTCTGCAAGCAGTTCGTAGGCTGTGAGTATGACAGGGTATATGATATTGCAGAAGGAATTAAGATTAGATTCACAGATGTTGGACATCTTCTTGGTTCAGCGAGTATCGAGGTATGGGCAACAGAGAAGACAGAGAATGGTGATGTAACAGAGAAGATTGTGTTTTCGGGTGATATAGGTAATATTAACAAGCCGATAATTAAAGACCCGAAGCATGTCAGGGATGCCGACTATGTAGTTATGGAGTCAACTTATGGTAACAGAAGCCACGGAGGAACTCCTAATTATGTGGAAGATTTAACTGATATATTTAAGAGAACATTTGAAAGAGGCGGTAATGTTGTTATTCCGTCCTTTGCAGTAGGAAGAACTCAGGAACTGCTTTATATCATAAGAAAGATTAAAGAAGATAATCTCGTTGGCAGAGATTTTGATGTATATATGGATAGTCCACTTGCTATTGAAGCGACGAACATATTTATTAAGAATGTGGAGAGCTGCTTTGATGATGAGGCAGTAGAACTTGTAAGAAAGGGGATTAATCCGCTTACATTTCCAGGGCTTAAGTATGCAACTACGGGAGATGAATCAAAGCAGATTAACTTTGATCCTAATCCTAAGGTTATTATTTCTTCATCAGGTATGTGTGAAGCAGGAAGAATAAGACATCACCTGAAGCATAATTTGTGGAGACCAGAGTGTACAATTGTATTTGTCGGTTATCAGGCTGTTGGAACAACAGGCCGTATAATAGTTGATGGTGCAGAGGAGATTAAACTTTTTGGCGAACCGATACAGATAAAGGCAGAGATTGTACAGCTTAAGGGTTCAAGTGGTCATGCTGATAAAGATGGGCTTCTTTGTTGGATTAATGCATTTGACAGAAAGCCTAAAAAAGTGTTTGTTGTGCATGGCGAAGACAGTGTATGTGACGAGTTTACGGAGTGTCTTAAAGAAGAATATGGTTATGATGCCATGGCACCATATACAGGCGGAAGTTATGACCTTATTGCAGACAGAGTTATCTCTGAAGGTGTTAAGGAAAGAAAGACTAGAAGAACGACGAGTACACAGCGTGGTAAAACTGTATTTGACAGACTTGTTGCTGCTGGAAAGCGCCTCATGACAGTTATTACACACAATGAGGGTGGTACGAATAAAGATCTGGCTAAGTTTACAGATCAGATTAATGCATTATGTGATAAATGGGACAGGTGATTATGATGAAGATGCTGTTTGTTTTTAATCCAAACTCAGGAAAAGCTCAGATTAAGAATCAGCTGATGAAGATAATACAGGTGTTTTCTAAGGCTGGATATGAGATTACTGTATATCCGACTAAGGCACCGCTTGATGGTTATCAGCACATTTTAGATAATGAAGGCAGGTATGATGTCATAACATGTAGTGGTGGAGATGGTACTCTTAATGAAACGGTTGCGGCTGTTCTTAAGTATAAAGGAGAGAAGCCGCCGATAGGGTATATTCCTAGTGGAACAACGAATGATTTTGCTGCGAGTCTGGGAATTCCAAGAAATATGACGAAGGCCGCTGTTAATATAGCAAAGGGTAAACGTTTTCCTTGTGATGTAGGAATTGTAAATGGAGAACGCTCATTTAATTATGTTGCTGCATTTGGGGCGTTTACAAGGGTTTCTTATGGAACTCCACAGAATCTTAAGAATGTACTGGGACATCAGGCTTATGTAATTGAAGCGGTCAGAAGCTTATCAACGATTAAACCACAGTATATGCGTGTATATTCTGAGGAGATGAATGTTGAGGGGAATTTTGTATATGGAATGATAAGTAATACAGATTCGGTTGGAGGAATAAAGAATCTTACAGGTAATGATGTTAATCTGCAGGATGGATTATTTGAAGTTACCCTGATAAGAGAGCTTAATAATCCTATAGGAGTCCAGTCGCTTATTAATGCTTTTATAACTAAAGACCTTAGTAAATGTGACTGGGTATGCACATGGAAGACCAGCTCTGTAAGGTTCGAATCACCACAGCCTGTATCATGGACACTTGATGGTGAATATGGTGGAGAACATACAGAAATACAGTTTTCTGTTAAGGAGAAAGCGGTTGATTTCCTGATAGGAGGAGTACCTGCTAATAACTAATAGATAATCATTAATAATATAAAGTGATAAAACCTTGCAAATTAGTATGTTTGGTTTTGTCACTTTATTTTTTTACTAATTTTACGCCGACAGGTAAAAATCAGACACAATTTAGAAACAATTCAACTTTTATGTTTAAAAACAGGCAGGGATTAAGTGTAAAACATATAATGATAAATAAAGATGATATTACATTTTAAGAGATAATATCGTGACAAATTCTGTAATTATCTGATAATTACAATTGAAAATAGCAATAGTCAAATTATCAGATAATTGCGGCAAAAAAATATTTACAAAACCTATAAAACAGGAGTATATTATGTGCAAGCAAAGCTTTAGAATATACGAAAGGATGATTAGACTTATGGAAAACGAAATCAAACAGCCTGGTCTTTACAGATCTGAACTTGAGCATGATGCCTGTGGTATCGGAGCTATTGTAAGTATTAATGGAATTAAGACACATCAGACAGTATCTGATGCTTTAAGCATTGTAGAAAATCTTGAGCATAGAGCTGGTAAAGATGCAGAAGGAAAGACTGGTGATGGTGTTGGTATTCTTCTTCAGATATCACACAAATTCTTTAAGAAAGCCGTAAAGCCATTAGGAATTGAGCTTGGAGATGAGCGCGATTATGGCGTTGGAATGTTTTTCTTCCCACAGGATGAACTGGCAAGAAACAGAGCCAAGAAGATGTTCGAAATCATTGTTGAGAAGGAAGGACTTGAATTCTTAGGTTGGAGAGATGTTCCAACATTTCCTAATGTTCTTGGTAAAAAGGCGGTTGACTGTATGCCATATATCATGCAGGGATTTGTAAAAAGACCTGCTAATGCAGCTAAAGGAATTGAGTTCGACAGAAGACTTTATGTTGCAAGACGAGTATTTGAGCAGACAGCAGAAGATACAACTTACGTATGTTCGTTATCAAGCAGAACGATTGTATACAAAGGTATGTTCCTTGTAGGACAGCTTCGTCAGTTCTTTGGTGACCTTGAAAATCCTGATTATGAGTCAGCTATTGCACTTGTTCATTCAAGATTCTCAACTAACACTAACCCAAGCTGGGAGAGAGCTCATCCTAACAGATTCATGGTACATAATGGTGAGATCAATACTATCAAGGGTAATGCCGACAGAATGTTAGCAAGAGAAGAGACAATGACATCTCCATATCTTGAAGATGAGATGTCAAAGATTACACCGGTTGTTAATACTAACGGTTCGGATTCAGCAATGTTAGATAACACACTGGAGTTCTTTGTTATGAATGGCATGCCGCTTCCACTTGCTGTTATGATTACAATTCCTGAGCCCTGGATTAACAATGGTGCAATGGCACAGGAGAAGAAGGACTTCTATCAGTATTATGCAACAATGATGGAGCCTTGGGATGGTCCGGCTTCTATCGCATTTACAGATGGAGATTACTTCGGAGCAGTGCTTGACCGTAATGGTCTTCGTCCTTCAAGATATTATATTACTAACGATGGTTATCTTATTCTTTCTTCAGAGGTTGGTGCACTTCCAATCCCAGAGAGCAGAATTAAGTTAAAGGACAGATTAAGACCTGGTAAAATGCTTCTTATTGATACGGTTAAGGGCGAGCTTATAGAGGATGATAAGCTTAAGGAAGAATATGCAACTAAGAATCCTTATGGAGAATGGCTTGACAGTAATCTTATCCAGCTTAAGGATTTAAAGATTCCTAACAAGAAAGTTCCTGTTCATACTAAGGAAGAAAGAGCAAGACTCCAGAAAGCATTTGGCTATACATACGAGGATTTCAAGACATCAATACTTCCTATGGCTCTTAACGGAACAGAGCAGACAGGTGCTATGGGTATTGATACTCCACTTGCAGTACTTTCTAATAAGCATCAGCCACTGTTTAATTATTTCAAACAGTTATTTGCACAGGTTACTAATCCACCAATTGACTCAATAAGAGAGAAGGTTGTTACATCAACAACTGTTTATCTTGGAACAGAGGGTAATATTCTTGAGGAAAAGGCTGAGAACTGCAAACAATTAAGAATTAATGATCCAATCCTTACTAACACAGACCTTCTTAAGATTAAGAATATGAATGTTGAAGGATTTAAGGTAGAGACTATTCCTATTATATATTATAAGAACACTTCACTTGAAAGAGCTATCGATCACTTATTTGTTGAGGTTGACAGAGCACACAGAGAAGGTGCTAATATTATTATTCTTTCAGACAGAGGTGTTGATGAAAACCATGTTGCTATTCCTTCATTACTTGCGGTTGCTGCATTACAGCAGTATCTTGTACAGACTAAGAAGAGAACAAGCATGGCTGTAATCTTAGAGAGTGGTGAGCCAAGAGATGTCCATCATTTTGCAACTCTTCTTGGATATGGTGCTTCTGCAATTAACCCATATCTTGCACAGGAGAGTATTCAGGAGCTTATCGACCTTAATATGCTTGACAAGGATTATTATGCAGCAGTTGATGATTACAATAAGGCAATTATCACAGGTATTGTTAAGATTGCTGCCAAGATGGGTATTTCAACAATCCAGTCATATCAGGGTGCTAAGATATTTGAGGCAATTGGTATTAACTCAGATGTTATAGATAAATACTTTAAGGGTACAGTTTCAAGAATTGAAGGTGTGTCACTAAAGGATATTCAGGAAGATGTTGAGACACTTCACTCTAAGGCATTTGATCCACTTGGACTTTCTACAGATACTACTCTTGACAGCTCAGGCGCTCATAAGATGAGAAGTGGCAAGGAAGAACATCTGTATAACCCACAGACAATACATTTGTTACAGCTTGCTACAAGAACAGGAGATTACAAGACATTTAAGGAATATACAGCTCTTGTTAATAAGGAAGAGGGCGTTAAGAACTTAAGAGGTCTTATGAACATTAAGTTCCCTAAGAAGGGAATCAGCATTGATGAGGTTGAAAGTGTTGATTCTATCGTAAGAAGATTCAAGACTGGTGCTATGTCATATGGTTCAATATCAAGAGAGGCACATGAAACTATGGCTATTGCCATGAACATGCTTCATGGTAAGTCTAACTCAGGTGAAGGTGGAGAGGACATTGACAGATTAAAGGTTGGTCCGGATGGTCTTAACAGATGCTCTGCAATCAAGCAGGTTGCATCAGGAAGATTCGGCGTTACTTCTAGATACCTTGTAAGCGCACAGGAGATTCAGATTAAGATGGCACAGGGCGCTAAGCCGGGTGAAGGTGGACATCTTCCAGGAAAGAAGGTGTATCCTTGGATTGCAAAGACTCGTCTTTCAACTCCGGGTGTTGCGCTTATTTCACCACCACCACATCATGATATATATTCAATCGAGGATCTGGCACAGCTTATATACGACCTTAAGAATGCTAACAAGAATGCAAGAATATCAGTCAAGCTTGTTTCAGAAGCTGGTGTTGGTACAGTTGCATCAGGTGTTGCCAAGGCGGGCGCACAGGTAATTCTTATTTCTGGTTATGACGGAGGTACTGGTGCAGCTCCAAGAAGCTCTATACATAATGCCGGACTTCCATGGGAATTAGGTCTTGCAGAGGCACATCAGACACTTACAATGAACGGACTGCGTAATAAGGTTATTATTGAGACAGATGGTAAGTTAATGAGCGGAAGAGACGTTGCTATCGCAGCAATGCTTGGTGCAGAGGAATTCGGATTTGCAACAGCTCCACTTGTAACTATGGGTTGCGTAATGATGAGAGTATGTAACCTTGATACATGCCCTGTTGGTGTTGCAACACAGAATCCTGAGCTTCGTAAGAGATTTACAGGTAAGCCTGAATATGTTGTTAATTTCATGAGATTCATTGCACAGGAACTCCGTGAGATAATGGCTGACTTAGGAATTAAGACACTTGATGAGCTGGTAGGAAGAACAGATCTGCTTGAGCAGAAGAATGTTGCCAAGAGCGGACGTTCAGCAGAGATTGATTTATCACAGATTCTTGACAATCCATATGTTAAGCAGACAAAGATACATTATGATAAGAAAAATGTATTTGATTTCGAACTTGAGAAGACAGTTGATGAAAAGATTTTACTTAAGAAGTTCGAATCTGCCATGGAGACAGGAAGCAAGAGAAGTCTTGAAATTGATGTTGCCAATACAGATCGTACATTAGGAACACTTCTTGGCGCTGAGATTACAAGAAGATTTGATGATAAGCTTGATGATGATACATATACAGTAAAATGTAATGGCGCAGGCGGACAGAGCTTTGGTGCATTTATTCCTAAGGGACTTACACTTGAACTTGTAGGTGATAGTAACGATTACTTTGGTAAGGGACTTTCAGGTGGAAAGCTTATTGTATATCCACCAACAGGAAGTACTTATAAGGAAGACGAGAATATCATCATCGGTAATGTTGCATTATATGGTGCTACAAGTGGTAAGGCGTTCATCAATGGTGTTGCCGGAGAAAGATTCTGTGTAAGAAATTCAGGCGCAACAGCAGTTGTTGAGGGAACTGGTGACCACGGCTGTGAATATATGACAGGTGGTACAGTAGTAGTCTTAGGCAAGACTGGCAAGAACTTTGCTGCTGGTATGAGCGGTGGAATTGCTTATGTTCTTGATGAAGACACAAGTCTTTACAAGAGAGTTAATAAGCAGCTCGTTTCAATGGAAGCAGTTTCTAACAAATATGATGTCCTTGAGTTAAAGCAGCTTATAACAGAACATGTTGCTTATACTAATTCTAAGAAGGGCAAGGAAATACTTGATAACTTCGGAGAATATCTTACAAAGTTCAAGAAAATCATGCCACATGATTATAAGAAGATGCTTAACATGATAGTACAGATGGAAGAAAAAGGACTTAGCAGCGAACAGGCTCAGATAGAAGCATTCTATGCGGCTACCAAGTAGGGTTGAGACGCAGTCGCGACTGACAAAAGCGAAGCTTTTGGAAGTGCACCCGTAGGGACAGTGCAAGTTTATAACATACATGAAAGGAGCTAACCATGGGAAAGCCAACAGGATTTTTAGACTATGAAAGAGTTGAAGCTACAGCGGTTTCACCTAAGGAAAGAATAAAGAATTTTAATGAATTTCATACACCTCTGTCAGAAGATGAGCAGAGAAAGCAGAGTTCACGCTGCATGGACTGTGGCGTGCCATTCTGCCAGTCTGGTATGACAATAAAGGGAATGACTAGCGGATGTCCGCTTAATAATCTTATTCCGGAATGGAATGATCTTCTTTACACAGGAAACTGGGAACAGGCATATCACAGGTTACATAAGACAAGTAACTTTCCTGAATTTACAAGCCGTGTGTGTCCTGCACTCTGTGAGAAAGCATGTACATGCGGACTTAATGGCAAGGCAGTATGTACCAAAGAGAATGAAATGGCAATTATTGAGCATGCGTATGCCAAAGGTTATGCGAAAGCAAATCCTCCTAAGGTAAGAACTAAGAAGAGAATTGCTGTAGTAGGTTCAGGCCCTGCCGGACTTGCTGTAGCAGACCAGTTAAATCAGAGAGGACACAGTGTTACTGTATATGAAAGAGCTGACCGTATCGGTGGACTTTTAAGATATGGCATTCCTAATATGAAGCTTGAAAAGCATATAATTGACAGAAAGCTTGATATTATGAAGGAAGAAGGCATTGAGTTCGTAACTAATGCAAATGTTGGTGAGAACATTAAGGCTAAGAAGCTTATGGCAGATTATGATGCTGTAGTACTTGCGTGTGGTGCTGCTAATCCAAGAGATATCAATGCTCCTGGAAGAGATGCCAATGGAATATACTTTGCAGTAGATTTCCTTACAGCAACTACAAAGAGTCTTCTTGATTCAGGACTTAAGGATGGCAGATACATTTCTGCAAAGGATAAAAATGTTATCGTTATCGGTGGTGGTGATACAGGTAATGACTGTGTCGGAACATGTATAAGACACGGCTGTAAGTCGGTAACACAGCTTGAGATGATGCCAAAAGCACCAGATGAGCGTGCGGAGAACAATCCTTGGCCACAGTGGCCTTTAGTCTGCAAGACAGATTACGGTCAGGAAGAAGCAATTGCAGTATTCGGACATGATCCAAGAATATATACAACTACAGTTAAGGAATTCAAGAAGGATAAGAAGGGTAATCTTACAAGTGTTGTTACAGTAAAGCTTGAGTCTAAGACTGATGAAAAGACAGGAAGAAGAATGATGGTCCCTGTGGAGGGAACAGAAGCAGAGCTTCCATGTGAGCTTGTACTGATAGCAGCAGGTTTCTTGGGTTCACAGAAATATGTCACAGACGCATTTGGAGTTGAACTTACAGAAAGAACTAATGTAAAGACAGCAGAAGACGGATTTGAAACAAGTGTACCGGGTGTATTTACAGCAGGAGATATGCATACAGGACAGTCACTCGTTGTGAAAGCTATAAGACAGGGAAGAGACTGTGCAAGAGCAGTTGATTACTACCTTATGGGATATACTAATCTCTAATTTATGATTATCAGAATATGGCATGGATGATATGAAAACGGCTTAGATAAGCGTTTTCTGTGGCATCCGTGCCATATTTTAGTCTTAGTTAATGGTTGTTTTTATAAGTTTTATGGTGTATATTAGTCTCTGATATGGGAATTACAATATGAGGAAGCGGAGGAGATAATATGCTGACAGTGATGATTCTTTTGGATTCTGTGGAGAAGGTTCAAAGGTTTGTAAGTACAATTAGTAAGTACTCATGTGGGTTTGATGTTGAATCAGGATATAGCTGTGTTGATGGCAAATCATTAGTTGGTTTGTTCAGTCTGGATATCAGTAAACCATTACAGCTTACAATTAATGATGGAGACGGCGAGATTGAGGATGTATTAAGGGATATACAGGAGTTCATGGAATACTAATTAAATATATCAGGAGAATAATAAGTTGAAGAAATTACTAGCAGTTATGCTTTCGGTTATTATGGTATTTTCATTTGCAGCATGTGCAGGAAAATCAGCCAATAACGAAGGCGAGAGACAGACAGAAGAGACAACAACAATAAGAATCGGAGCTATGGCAGGACCTACAGCAATGGGAATGGTTAAGCTGCGTAAAGATTCAGAGAATGGCAATACTAAGAACACATATGCATTTGAAGATTTTGCTACAGATGCATCTGCATTTGTAACACCACTTGCAACCGGAGAGATTGATATAGCAGCTGTTCCATCTAATCTTGCAGCTAATATATATAATAAGACGGAAGGTAAGGTTCAGGTTGTTGCTGTTAATACACTTGGAGTTCTTAATCTTGTAGAGAGAGGTAACACTGTCAACAGTATCAGCGACCTTAAGGGTAAGACTATATATGCTACAGGAATGGGTGCAGTGCCGGAATATACCATAAGATATATTCTTTCAGGTAACGGACTTGATGCTGATAAAGATGTTAATATTGTGTGGTGTTCAGATACAACAGAAGCACTTTCTAAGTTAAAGTCAGAAGATGGTGCAATTGCTGTTCTTCCACAGCCTTTTGTTACAGCAGCAAGTGCCCAGATTAGTGGTTTAAGAGTTGTTATGGATCTTAATGAAGCATGGGAGAAGATTAATAATAATTCTAAGATTGTTACAGGTGTAATTGTTGTAAGAAAAGAATTTGCTGAAAAATATCCAGAACAGCTTAAGAAGTTCATTGATGAATATAACGAAAGTGTTGCATATACTTCAAGCAATATTGATGAGACAGCACAGCTTATTGCTGAGTATGGAATTGTTGCATCAGAAGCAATAGCTAAGAAGGCTCTTCCTAAGTGCCATATTGTATGCTATATTAATAATAACATGAGAAGTGCACTTGAAGGGTTCTTACAGGTGTTATATGACCAGAATCCTAAGTCGGTAGGTGGCAGTATGCCGAAAGATGATTTCTATTATGAATATTAATAAGAAGATATTGAATGTAATATATAAAGTGCTGGCAGTTATGCTGGCACTTATTTTATGGGAAATAGCTGCGCTAAAGATTGATTCACCGATATTATTAGTGACACCGGTACAGGTTCTTGGCAGATTATTTACTATATGGCATGAACCGGATTTTGCAGGAACTGTGTGGTTTACAATGTATCATATTGTCGGTGGATTTCTCGCAGGATTATTGTGTGGAATTATATGCGCAGTGCTTGCATATATATGTAAGCCTGTTGAATATATTCTGTGGCCGTGGATGGTTACAATTAAGGCAGTACCTGTTGCGTCTTTTGTGGTTATATGTCTTATATGGTTTACGGCAAAGAACCTGTCGGTGTTCATTGCATTTTTAATAGTTGTGCCTGTTATATACCAGAATACACTGACTGGTCTTAGAAGTACTGATAAAGGCATTAGGGAAATGGCAGATGTATTTCATATTCCTTGGATTCGCAGAATACGTTATATTATCATGCCACAGCTTTCACCTTATCTTATATCAGCAGGAAGAGTTACTGCTGGTATGGCTTGGAAAGCAGGAGTGGCAGCAGAGATTATCGGAATGCCCAAAGGTTCTGTTGGGCAAATGCTTTATATGTCGAAAATATATCTTGATACGGATGATTTGCTGGCGTGGACGGTTATAATTGTTGTATTGAGTGTGATATTTGAAAAACTTGTTGTGCTTGCTTTAAAAGCAGCACTAAAAAAATAGCGTTGACAATGTGAATATTGCCAGCGCTATTTTTGTGTTAATTTTATTTGTGCATTGAAAATGCTGTTAAGTCATATTTACTTAAGTTGTCTGAAACATTACGGTCGTCTGCTTCGGCGAGCAGCTTGTCACGGTCTTTGGCAGCAAGAACAGGATTCTTTCCGCTTCTGTGACGGCTTGGCCCACCAACACAGCCGCCTTCACATACCATTCCCTCAATGAAATCTGCAGGGAGTTTTCCTACTTTAAGAAGTGTAAGTGCTTTCTTACATTCGGCAGCACCTGAGCATTTTTCTATATTGAATTTATCAGGGTCAGCACCTGCTTCACGCATACACTGTGCAACAGCAGCGGAAACACCGCCTCCGTTACCGAATCTTTTACCATATATGCTTGCCTGCTGGTCGCTGTTTTCCTCAGGCTCAAGAACTACTTCTTTAGCCCGCATCATTGCTCTGAATTCACCGATTGTAAGTACGAAATCAGCATTTCCCTGACCCTTATATTCCTGCTTTTCATTCTTCTTGGCTATACATGGTCCGATAAATACGGTTATTGTATCAGGATCTTCTGACTTAAGAAGTCTTGAAAGTGCAAACATAGGGGATATAGTTGTTGATATATGTTCTGCAAGCTCAGGATACTGTTTCTTAATCAGATTAACAAATGCAGGACAGCATGAGGTTGTAAGCTTCTTTCCTTCTTTAGCTGCTTCAAGCCATTCTTCTGCCTCGGCCTGTGCAGTAAGGTCACCGCCAAGACCTACCTCATACATATCATTAAAGCCCAGCTTCTTGCATGCTGTGCGGATGCTGCTCATTGTTATTGTGTCTCCAAACTGTCCTTCAACAGCAGGTGCTACCATGGCAACGACTTTCTTTCCGTCTACGATTGCCTTTATTACATCGACTATATCAGTTTTAGAACCGATAGCACCGAATGGACAGGCGTGGATACACTGTCCGCACTGGATACATTTGTTTTCATCTATTTCACAGATGCCATTCTCATCCATTGTAATAGCATTGGCTGGACAGATTTTCTTACATGGTCTTATAAGGTCTGCGATTGCATTGTATGGACAGGCTTTGGCACACATGCCGCATTCCTTGCATTTGTCAGGGTCTATGTAGGCTCTGTCTCTTGTCATGCTTACAGCACCGAACTTACATGCCTGCTGGCAGGCTTTCATCATACATTTTCTGCAATTATCAGTTACGATATAGTGAGAAAGTGGACAGTCGGCACATGCGGCTTCAATTACCTGGATTATGTTATTGGCACCCGGATGGTCACTTTCTGTTGGACATTTGCCTTCTGCAAGGCGGATTCGCTGTCTTGCGATTTCTCTTTCTTTATATACACAACAGCGGAATCTTGCTTTAGGACCGGGGAACATCTTGTATGCCAGTTCGTCCTTTTCTTCTTCAAACCTTCCTGCATATGCGAGCTTGGCAACTTCATACAGGATTTCATGCTTAATATTCTGAATAGTAGCATCATTAGATAACATAATGAAACCTCCTTTGTAATGATTGACAAAAAATTATCGATTACTAATTACTATAGCAGATTTTTTAAAATGATTCTATATAAATGTGGCATTTTTTCTCATTATATGTAATAATATTTTTGAAAATCAAAATATATAAAGGGGGATTAATTATGCCTTACATTCCAATTATTCCAATCATTATTGTGGTACTGCTTATATTGTTATTCGCATTTGTACCAATGAGATTATGGATTACAGCATTAGCATCAGGAAGCCATGTCGGTATAGGAACTCTTATCGGTATGAGACTGAGAAAGGTTCCGCCAGCAAGAATTGTGCTTCCACTTATTCAGGCAAGAAAAGCCGGATTACAGCTTAACACTAATCAGCTCGAGTCACATTATATGGCAGGTGGCCATGTAGATGCTGTTGTTAATGCACTTATTGCATCAAGCAGAGCTGGTATGAACATACCATTTGAGATGGCTGCAGCTATCGACCTTGCAGGTCGTGATGTTTTAGAGGCTGTCAGAATGAGTGTTAATCCTAAGGTTATTGAGACACCTAATATTTCAGCAGTTGCCAAGGATGGTATTGAACTGTTAGTTAAGGCAAGAGTCACTGTTAGAACTAATATTAACCAGTTGGTTGGTGGTGCAGGCGAGGCTACTGTAATTGCCAGAGTCGGTGAGGGTATTGTAACAACAGTTGGTTCAGCAGATTCGCACAAGAGCGTGCTTGAGAATCCTGATTCTATCTCTAAGGCTATATTGCAGAAGGGTCTTGATATTGGAACAGCATTCCAGATTCTTTCTATTGATATTGCGGATGTTGATATCGGAAGAAATATAGGCGCTCATCTTCAGAGCCTTCAGGCTGAGGCTGATAAGAATATTGCACAGGCTAAGGCAGAGGAAAGAAGAGCAGCCGCTGTTGCTCTTGAACAGGAGATGAAAGCAAGCGTTGTAGCTGCTGAGGCAGAAGTACCTAAGGCTTTGGCTGAAGCTTTAAGAACAGGCAGAATGGGCTTTAAGGATTATTATGACCTTCAGAATTTAAAGGCTGATACCAAAATGAGACAGTCGATAGCAGGAGAAACAGAGAAGCCGGCAACTATTTAATGAACTTGTGAATTAAAAGGAAAGCGGATTTGTATGGAAATAATAATTATATGGGCAATATTCATTATTATAGTTATAATGAATATGAATAAAGCCAAGAAGATGCAGCAGGAGCGCATGCAGGAACACCAGCGTAATATGCAGGAACATAACCAGAATGTGCCGGAATATGGTAGTAATATGCATCGGATGCAGAATAACAGTACCGGGAATGGCTCATTAAGCCACGGTGCTAATCTGAATAAGAAGGATGACAGCCATGCACAGTCTGCACCATACATGGTGAATTCTTATGGTGAAAAGCAGTACATTGATCCGTCTGTACAGACATATTCAGGTTCTCAGAAGATGACAAGTGCAGAAACTGAAAAGCTTAAGCAGGAGATTCGTTCAAGAAATAACTTTAATGGCAAGAATGTTGCTTCGCATAGAGCAGAGGCACCAGTTCCACAATATGTTACTCCACCGCCAGCAGCAGATAATGCAGCACCTGTGATGAAGACACTTGATAAAGCAGAATTTCATTCACCAGTTATGCAGGCAGGAAGCACAGGAACTTATTCTGATATGACAGGCGGACACACATTTACACAGTATGACTGCGGACATGAATATAATGATGAGATTGTTCCACAGAGTCAGACGGGAGGTAAAGCTATTCTTGATGACATTAAGTTTGATAAGAATGAGATGCGCAAGGCTTTTGTTATGCAGGAGATATTGAAAAGGAAAGTTATATAATTGATATGAAAAAAGAACCGTGTGACACAAAATCACACGGTTCTTTTAATCAGTGCAGAAGATGGGACTTGAACCCACACGCGGTAACCCGCACAAGAATCTGAATCTTGCTCGTCTGCCATTCCGACACTTCTGCATATATAATATGTAACGAACTTAATATAAGTTACGCAACATTGATATTTTATAAGAGAATTTAAAATGTGTCAATATGAATGACTAAAAAAGTTAAATATGAATTTTTTTAAAAAAATTAAAAAAAGTTGTTGACAATGTGTGTGACTGATGATATTATAATCAAGTCGTCAGCGAGCAGCGAGCGACACGAAAACAAAACAAGCAGTCGTGGCGGAATTGGCATACGCGCTAGACTAAGGATCTAGTCCATATTG
>OGHL01000532.1_pt1 | contig 26826 bp, 22 predicted proteins | sample 1571391 | NCBI WGS metagenome assembly OGHL01 (sample SAMEA2581948, study PRJEB24529) | metagenome | biome: Human gut stool | place: China | collected 2011 | reverse complement strand
GTTAAATACCGCAACTGACACATCAGAAATGGAGGAAACAAAGACATGGAAATTGTTTGTTTAGACTTAGAAGGCGTATTAGTACCGGAAATCTGGATTGCATTCGCAGAAGAGACTGGAATTCCAGAGTTAAAGAGAACAACCAGAGATGAACCAGATTACGATAAGTTAATGAAGTATCGTCTTAACAGACTTATATCACCACCGAGCTGCTTGCGCAGTATGCACGGAGACTGTACGAAGAAGAAAAAAGCAGTGCCACCATTGAAAAATACATCCGAGATGTCCATACATTTTCAAAATATGTCGGATCACAAGCACTTACGAAAGACATGACGATCGCCTACAAGCGCGACCTTCCGACACGCGGCTACACGATTTTATCCGTCAACTCCATGCTCGCCTCGCTCAATAGCTTCCTGACCTTCTGCGGCCGGAGCGACTGCAAGGTTCGGCTATACCGGGTGCAGAAGAAAACGTATCTGGCCGCGAACCGGGAGCTGAGCCGGGCGGAATACCAGAGGCTCCTGAACGCAGCCAAACGGAACGGCCGCCTGTGGCTGCTGCTGCAAACGCTCTGCGCCACGGGAATCCGTGTCTCAGAGCTGCAATATTTTACGGTAGAGGCCGTCCGGGGCGGCGAAATTTCTGTCGCGTGCAAGAGCAAAATGCGGTGCATTCTGATCCCGAAGGGACTGCAAAAGCTCCTGCTGCAATACGCGCACGGCGCCGGGATCGGAAGCGGGAGCATCTTCCGAACCCGAACCGGCAAGCCGCTGAACCGCAGCAACATCTGGGCAGCCATGAAGCGGCTTTGCACACAGGCAAACGTAAATCCGGACAAGGTGTTTCCTCACAATCTGAGGAAGCTCTTTGCCCGGACTTTTTATCAGGTAGAGAAGGACATTGCCAAGCTTGCCGATCTGCTCGGCCACAGCAGCATCAACACCACGCGCATCTACATCATGTCCACCGGAGCCGAACACCGGCGGCAGCTGGAGCGATTGCAGCTGCTCGCGCCGTGTACCACATAATTTTTCTTATGTAGCAGACGCGCCGCCAAACGGACAAACTACACCCTTACACACTGGAAATAATAGCACAGTTCTGGAAATTATACAAGGCGGACGTGGCAAATTTCTATCCAATTTTCCATTTTGTAAATAAAAAAAGCCTCGTCAGGCCATCCGAGCGGCACGACAAATCAGCCAATGAACCCGCACGTTTCATTGGCCTGTTTTTTGCGCCAGTCTGGGCGCGGCTCTTGTTCCGGCGCGGCGTCTGGTCATTCATCCCCACTTGCCTTCCTATACTCATTTACTACATAAGAAAAAATATGTTGTGTAGGGGCGGCTGCCCCGTCTGCGCCGGCAGAACGAAATGCAAAACGATGTAAACCCAGCCCGTGGAGACGGGCAAAAGATAAAGAAAACTTTAGGAGGTAATGTGATGAAACGGCGATTATTGGCAAGTTTACTAACGCTTGTCATGATGCTGAGCTTACTGCCAACGGCAGCGTTGGCGGCGGACGAGGGTAGCACTTCAAAAGTGTATACAGTTACAAGGGATATCTCATACTCTACAGCGGGTGAAATTCCAGGCACTGTAGAAGAGGGAAAAAACCTAACTGTGGAGTTAAAAGATCAAAGCGAAGCAAAAATCGTATCTGCCTATGCCGAAATCAAAGACTCCGCCGCTCCTAAAAACCTGCTGGCCAAGAGTGACAATCCCAATGAGAGCAAGTTGATTTTTGCAAATCAGTCAAAGGATGGCAGCAGAACCCCCAATATGTCAACGCAGGAACTGCCTCCTGCAATGAAGTCATTTTATAACAACAGCTATCTGATTGAAAAATCCAGTGGAGATCTCGACTATGATAGCTGCAACGCTGCACTGTTTGCTGAAAAGCCAGCAACCGTGTCTCTCGGGTTCTGGATTCAGCGGACTGACAAAATGGTGGACGAGTTCCCTTTCTGGCTGATTTATCAGAATAAGGAGAACTATGGTGAGAGATACCTGCAAGTTAATATTCCTGTGGAGTCTCTGGTTACCAGTGGTAAGAACGCGCAGCAGACCGTACCTTTGGTTGGAAAGAATCAGAACCTGATTGTAAAAAGCGCGACCTCTGAGGCAAAGTGCCTGGAAAATCAGGGTGACTGGTACTACATCTCCTATGTGTTGTCAAATATTGAGTATTTCGACGGGGATGCGGCCAATACAGCGTTTGACCCGAATATGGGAAGCCTGGTCTATCTTTATCTGAATTCCCGATTGGACGACAAATCTGCCAATGTCTTGGGTTTGCAGGCGATTTCCAATGTAGAAATTGCAGACCCCTATTTTGTTTATCCCACCGAATATGACAGCAGCGCTTATTATTGGATGTACCTGGATAACAATACACAACTCTCGATTCCTGCAAGGTACATTACCGGTAATGTCACCATTCACGCAAGAGCGCACAATGGTAATGCTCCTGTCATTACCGGAGTGGAGGATAACCAATCCTACGATCACGCGGTTACCCCTGTTTGCACTGATACAGATATCAGCAGCGTTATTCTCGAAAGAAACGGTGCGGTAGTATCGGGCTACACGTTAGGCACCACAATCGCTGCGAAGGGCAGCTATTCCTTGCGTGTGACAAACGCGAGCGGAAATTCCACAGCTTTGACTTTTACGATCCGCTCGAAGAGTGTTTCGGTTGACTTCCAGTACCAGGATAGATATGTGACTGTAAACGGCGCTAACACTGCGACCCCCGGAGAGGACTATTCTTTCAATGTGACTGCAAAAGATAGTTCGGTATCCGTTCGAGAGGTCAAGGTTGAACTGGCGACCAGTGCAGAAGAACTCAATCAGGTCAACGATAGTGAGACAACACTCCTTTCAGCGACGACAGCACCGAACGTGAACACGATTGACGTTGATGCAGCGAAAGACAACAATCTTCCGGATGGAAATGCATACAAGTACACGCTGAATTATTCTCATGCGAACAGTTCCAGTGAGACATCTTCTGTTTACCGCAAGATTAGCAACGTGAATCTGACGCAGGGAAAGCCGAATGCTTTTTCTTTCAGCTTCTGGATCAGTAAAGATAGTCTGACAACGTTGAAAGAGAATGCACTGGATATCTGGTTCTCTTATGTTGATGAGCTGGCACAAGGTCTAAAAGTGTCACTTCCTATTAAAAACCTCTGTGACAAAGTCGGAACCGTTGTCCCTCTGGCGGCGATATATGTCGCTGGCGATAGCAATCAGTATCTTTCGTCCGGCGATTACTCGGCAGTTTGCCTTGAAAAACAGGGCAATTGGTACAGGATCTGCCTGAATGCAGCCGATCTGCAGTATTCGGATTTGCATACCGACAGTATGCAGGAGGCGTTCTATTTTGTCCTTCCCACCCAACTGTGGAAGACTATGAATGCTGAAAAAACTACGATTGAGCTTTGCGGATTGAGCTTACTGCGTGGCACGACGATCAATTCCAAGGATACCTACGTAGAGGACGGCAAAACCGTACTTCCGCTTGGAGCTGCGATTGGTACGTATACTGTCCCCGGAAAGCAGATTCAGGCTAATATGACGGTGATCGTCATTAGTGATGAATCGGACGCACCCTACATCACCGGAGTAGAAAATGGGCAAGAGTATCAGTCCTCTGCTACCCCGAGTTGTGCTGACACCGACATTGCGACTGTTACGCTGACCCGTGATGGTATTCCTGTAAATGATTACAGGCTCGGACAGACGCTTACGCAGAAGGGCAACTATGTTCTGACGGTGACGGATCAGAACAACAATGAGGCGAAAGTTGCTTTCAGCGTATATCATAGCTACAACGTTACGAAGAAGGGCGAAAATATCATAATTGCTGGTGCAAATAGTGCCAGTGATCTGAAGAACTATGAGTTCACCCTGACAAAATCGAGTGAATCTGTGACGCTGGATCAAGTCTATTACGAAGCGCCCTGGTCTGGGAAGGTGATTTTCTCCGACAGCTTTGGCACCGCTGCGTATGCTGGTGATGCACATGGCCCAAGATGTGAAGTGGTGGATCACAGCGCAGCACCGATTGATGGCATCTGGAAGCGCGCGGCCAAGTATAGTTATGATGACAGCATCCCTGGCGCCGCTGCAACAAATAGCGTTTACACTCAGAAAGAATATAATGTTTTGAATGATAAACCCAAAACAATTTCTGCTGGATTCTGGGTGAATACCGAGAATTTTAAGGATCTTTTCCCGAACGATTCTCAGTACATTGAGGTGTGGGTTGCATACGATCAAGATGCCGGAGCGATTTGCCAACTCCCGCTGAAGAAACTGGTGGAGCATCAGGGCGAGTCTTGCGCTTGCCTTCTGCGCCTGCCGAGTTGGTTGACATCAGCTACTTCCTCTGCCTCTTGCATTGCCAGAGACGGTGCGTGGGCCTACATTGCGCTGAATCTGACCGATATTGTTTATGCAGAGGGCTACACGCCAAGTGCGACACAAAGGGTCTATCTTACCTTGAATGGAATCAGTTCTACTCTGTATAATAGCGAGAAGAGCTTAGAGATCGCGGGTCTGACTATGATCACCGGTGATACGATCGTCGATACGGGTATCAACTATTCCAATATGCCGGCCGGAACGCTCCAGAGAGTCTTAAAAAATGCTGACTGGGGTGAGAATCGCATCCCGGCATCGTGGATCAACAGCGATTTTACGCTTGTCGCTTCTGGCAATGACCATACGGCACCTGTGATTACTGGTGTTGAGGACGGAAAGACTTATGCTATCGGCGATAACACAGAGAATGGCGAGGTTTCGTCGGTGACGCCCAACTGCACTGACAAAGACATTGCCAGCATTTCTCTGAAAAAGGATGGGAATGTTATCCCCTTCAACTTTGGCAACGCGCTGACTTCTCAAGGCCGCTATGTTCTGACAGCCATCGACAAATACGGCAACGAGCGCACAGTAGCGTTTACCTTGGTTGCTGCTGGCAATGTGGCGATCACGCAGAACAACACCTTTGTGAAAACAAGTCTGCCGGCAGAAACCCTTAAAGAAAATGATCTCAACTTCTCCATTACGCTGGACGGCGCGGCAAATGGCGTAACAGCTTTTGAGGAGGGGTATGCAGAGATTTCCGGGACTCCGGGCATTGAATTCAACATCGGAGAGAATACGCAAGACCCTGCATTTTTGAAGGCTTGTCCTGAGGGAGATTACAACCCTAAAATTGAAATTAGCTCTGTGGACAACGATTTCCCGGAAAAGACACTTTACCCTTACAAACATATTATTTCTCAGCGTAAATCGGCTGCCCAGACTGGCAACAAAAACACCAATTACGTTTCCTATCCGACCACAATGTGGAGCGGTAAGCCGAGCGAAGCGTCTATTGCATTCTGGATCAAGGACAGTTCTGTCGAGAATGTGTTTAAGAAGTCCGAGAAGGGTCTTGAGATCTGGGCAGCATATCAGAAAACTAATGATAATGCGCTGATGGGGCATTTTATTGTTGATTTGCCCGCTGTGACGGCATCTGTTGGGACTACACAATCCATCAGGATGAATACTTTATTCAACACGTTTTTTGAGACCAGCACCGTTACAGCAGAATGTTTGCGCAAAGAAGCCGGTTGGTCCTATGTCGTGATCAATATGACAGGCCTGAGCTATTCTGAAGAGTTCGATACAAGGAAACCTGCCTCCCTGTATTTCCTATTGAACGATCAGAAAAATACCATGGCCACAAGTAATGCGGCTGTCGAAATCGCAGGACTTTCCGTTGTAGCCGGCAGCACAAGAGAAAATGATCTGGTGCAGTATGCCACCTCCGAAGGTGGCCGTATGGTGTATCCGTTTGCTCCCAAAACAGAGAAGACCTTTACACTGCCAGGCAAGTATGTTGTGGGCGATATCCGCTTCACCTTCACGGCAAACTACGGCGCAGGTACGGCTACCGTAACACCGGATGCCGCAAGTTATGATAAGAACTTCCTTGTGCAGAGTGAGCCCACTTTCACAGTCAGCACGAATGGAGATCGTGTCCTTCGTGTTCTTTGCGACAACGTTCCGCTGACTGAGAGCACAGACTACCGCAAAACCACCGAAGGTGTCGGAACGGATGAAAAGATCACCTATACGCTGAGCAGAAATGCCCTAAACGGGCTGAATGTCGGCGAGCATACCATTACTTTCGATATGTATCTGGGCAGAGATTTGACGACGACGCTCACTGTGGCAGATACCTCGAAGGGCGATCCTTCCGCGCCGGTGCAGGTATACTCCGACGGGGACTACATCTATGTGCGGACGTCGTTTGACGAAACCCGTGACCTGGTACAGGCTTTCACAGCTTACCAAAGCAGCCAGACACGTAATGCGCCGATGAACTTCAGCACAGCAAAGTTAGTTCCGGTCGATGCGGGCTATACCGCCGAAGGAAGTGTTCTTTCCGGCTCTGCCGATGAGGCGACGCCATTCAACCTCAATAGTTCTTATATCGGCGCCAATCACGGGCAGTCTGACGGCGTAGAAGTCATTATGGCCAATCACGGAAAGACTGCGGCAGACGTTGGTTCCAGATGGAAAGACAGCGATGGAATTTACTGGAACTTGCTCAGAGTAGTTGACAAGGATAAGTTGCTGTTCCTGTCTGACAACAAAACATCTGGCTCTGGGTATTCTTTCTGGAAGAAAATCGCTGGAAACACCTTGACCTATGTGAGCCACGGTGCACATAGCGATAGTATTAACTTTACAAAGCAGGAAGGTTCTGTGCAGGTACAGCCTGCTATTGCGAATATCCGGATCGAGGCTTACGCGGTCAAGAATGGAAAACGATATTTGCTCGGTAAGGATGCACCGGATGCCGGCTGCGATTATGTGGACATTGAAGAATACTATGATATCATCAATCCCTCTACCGTGGCAGACGCGCTGCGTGAAGCTCGTCCGGAAGGCGGATATACAGAGCAGCCTTACATTGGCGTCGGAAAGCCCATTGTCAAGTATCATATGACTCATCGAATCCTTGCTGACGGCACCGTTCTGGAAATCATGGATCATAAGATTTTGGATTCTGTTGCTATGGGTTATTATGGTGGTATTCAGTACCAGCAGAAACAGAACACCTTCGGGGGCGGTGTGTACCGTTATCTTCCCGGAACAAAAGGCTTGCAGATTTCTGATCCGTCGCGTGTAGATAATATCATCATGAAGGGGGACACCGTTGACAGTAAGTATTGGACATCCCCAAATGCTGTCCCAGATCGCCAAGTGGACTATATGCGAAGCAGTGACGGGACGAACGAAGTGGCCTTCGCTGGCGGTTATCTTCCGTTTGGCTATAATGCAACAGCAGAAAAGCGCATGGACAGCGTAGACCGATGGGGATTCCTTTATAAATCAAATAAGGTTTATCCTGCTTATGTGACCAGCAAGGCCGGCGTCAATAACTTTAAGGATCAGGCAATCATCGGTGTCGCATACAAAAAGTACTTTGACGCCTCTACATGTGAGGCGGGCAAGAGTTCTTGGTATACCGTGGAATATGGTGGTTGCACGTATCTGTACTATGACGGCTTTGCTGCCGGTACAGAGGTCTTGGAACTTGCACCTGAACTGTTCTTGGGAAGCTTTGAGCCGATTGCTAAGAGTGGTGAAATCTCTTATGCGGCAGAGGCGAACGGCATCCGCATTACAACAGAGGGCAATGAAAAGACCTATCTTGTTCTGAAAATTACTCCCACTGCTGAAACGATCCATACTGTAACCTTTAAGAATGCAGAGACCGTTCTGGGTACATTCTATGTCAAGAATGGTGGCTCTATCAGCACAGAGAAGTTCCCTGCTATTCCTAATAAGACGGGATATACTGGTAGATGGGAACCTGCGTCTCTCAATAATATTACCGCTGATCAGACCGTAGCTGTTGTTTACACCCCAATTTCGTATTCTGTTCGGTTTATGAATGGAGAGAACGTGCACGATACCAAGGATATCCCGTTTGACAGCAGCTATCAGCTGCCGGAAACGAATCCTAGCAAGACGGGGTTCGTTTTTGAAGGCTGGTATACGGAAACTGCTGGTGGAACGAAAATTACTGCCAGCGATAAGATGGTAACAGCAAACGATCATGCTCTGTATGCCCATTGGACAAAGTGTGATCATAGCGGAACAACCAACCATCCTACATGCACGCTGCCTGCAACTTGCTCTGTCTGCGGGGCTACATTATCCGCTACTGGACACAGTTGGGGGTCTGCCAAGTACACTTGGAATGAGATAAGTAGCGGCTATACCTGCGCAGCGGAGCGTATCTGCGGAAATGATGAGAGCCACAAGGAAACGGAGATTATTACTGCAAATTATGCTGTGACCACTGCACCTACTTGTACCAGCAAAGGCGAAGGTACTTATACGGCAATTTTTGAGAACAGTGCATTCACGCAGCAAACTAAGACCATAGAGATTCCTGCCGCCGGGCATGACTGGTCCAACAAGGACGGCGTCTGCAAGGTCTGCCAGACCAAGTGTAGCGAAGCGCACACCGCGGGCACGACCTGCCCGGTCTGCGGCAAATACACGCCGATCCCGGTCATTCCTGCGGGCGAACCCGCGAAGAATCCGTTCAACCCCGACGCTGGTAAGGCCGGATTTGCAGACGTTTCCGGCAACGTATGGTACGCTTCTGCCGTCAACTATGTGGTCGACAAGGGCCTCATGAACGGCACGGGCGAGGACAAGTTCTCCCCGAACGCGGATACCACGCGCGGCATGATCGTGACCGTTCTGGCGCGTCTGGACGGCAAGAGCACCGCTGGCACGCCGTGGTTCGCCGCTGGTCAGCGCTGGGCAATGGAGTACGAAATCTCCGACGGCACGAATATGACCGGCGCGATCACGCGCGAACAGCTCGTCGCAATGCTGTTCCGCTATGCGGTCAAGAACGGCCTCGAAGCGGTTACGCTCTCTGAGAATCTGACCCAGTTTACGGACGCTTCCGACATCAGTGCGTGGGCCGTCTCCGCGATGCAGTGGGCCGTCGGCCAGGGCCTGATTCAGGGCTCGAACGGCCAGCTGCGCCCGCAGGCGAACGCCTCCCGCGCCGAGGTCGCCACGATCCTCATGCGCTTCTGCGAGCTCCTGAACAAATAAAAAACATAAAAACACAGCCACCGGCAGGCCAGTGGCTGTGTTTTTATTCAATTTTCCGCGTCCGATGCGCCTTATGCGCCGGTGACGAGCAGCCGGTAGAGCATCATCGCCGCCTGCGCGCGGCACATTGTTGCAAAAAAGGTTTGGCGTTGTTTTGCTCCATAGCGAACGTTTTCACGGAGGAATTCCGAAATGTGATCGTCGGAGGCTGTTCGATGCGAAATAAACAAATTGTGCTTGCAATTTTCTCAATGCTTCTGTTGCTTTGCAGCTGCGCGGCGCAGCCGAACATCGCGCCGCAGACGCAGGAACGGGAAACACCACAAGAAAAGGGGCCGGAAATGCCGGAATCGGCCTCGACGGCTGCAAACGAGCTGTTTCAAATGCTGCTGGACGCAGCCTGCCCAGCAGGGAGCGCGGTGCGATTCGGCGCGTGGCTGGATGCGCACCCAGACTACGCAGACACCGTGCAGGACGCATCCTGCGAATACGCGGCTATGGAAAACGGCACGGAGCGGGTGCGCTTTCTGAAAACGAATTGCGACCGCTTTTCGCGTTATGCCGCAGATGCGTCGCAAACCGTCGTCTATCAGCTCTGGCTCGTGGACGGCGAGGTTCGCGAGGGCGTCAGCGGCGCGCTCGAGCCGGCGCCAGCAGAATGGGAACCGGCGGAGTGGGAAAAGCTCGCCGGGTTTTTCGTGGCGGAACCGCTCTGGACGATCGATCTTGCATCGCTGGATGGTTTTTACGCGCTGGCTCCTGCCGATGCAAACGGGACTGCGTCCGGCTGCGCAGCCCCGGACAGCGGCCTCTCGGTGTATTCCGATGGCTCAGTCACGCTCTGCTTCACGGAAGAAGCACCGGGCGGCCCGGAGATCCTGCTGCACATCCACGTACAGTCCGGCGATGCGGCATATTTGGGTGTGCGGCTCGGCGACCGTGTGGACGCCTTGGTCGAAGCATTGGAAACCCAAAACGCCGTCCCGGGCGAGCATTGGATCATCGACCACGACGACTGCGCTGCGGATGGCCCCGGCAAGTCCATCCGCTTCCCGGAAACGGACGGACGTATCACGGAGCTGTTCCTGTATGCTTACAGATAACCGCTGTGCCGAATTCCATGCACAGATTTAATCTGCGCATGGACGGATCGCGCGGATGGTATATCCGCCGTCGTAGGCATCGAGAACATATTCTTTCCGCGCGATCTCCCTGCCGTTCCCGTCCCGGACGGTCCCTTTGATCGTATATTCCGCACCGTTCGAGCGGATCTCCAGATCGTCCACAGAATACCCGCCGCCGAAGCCGCCGATGGCTGTGGTCACGACCGCGTCATACTGCGGATCATAGAGCGGATCGTCCTCAATCCGATAGATGTAGCCCTCATAATAGCGATCCAGTGTTGCGCAGATCAGCTCGTTCGGATAACAGTACGCCTGTGCGGACTCATTCCAGCATTGCAGCCGATCCGCTTCGTGCGCAAACAGCTGGAAGGAGGTGTACAGCTCCGCTTCCGTCAATTCGCTTGCATCCTCAAAATAAAGCCCTTCGGGATAGGCGATTTCAAGGCTGGACAGGAGCGTTTTGAAATCTGCGTCAGGCGCTTCGGCCGTATCCTTGGCGGCAGTATCGACGTTGGAAACGAACAGGAAATCCGTCTCGGTCGGCTTCAGCGTCACTTCGTACTGTCCGCCGCACAGCTGATACCGCAAGATCAGACACCCATCCTCCGTCCGCAACCCGGACAGCACCTTGCACCGCGCATCCAGATAATCGCTGTGGATCATATAATAGGCGTCATACCGCTCGAGATAGTGCATGCCGTCCAGACCGCGCATAGCCGTCTGCGCAAGGCCGATCCCGGCGTAGGTCTGCAAAACATCATCCATCTGCTGCGGCGTCACCTTGATAAGATCCAGATGTTCTGCGCTGGTGTCGAGCGCGTACAATGCGTCTCGCTCTTCCTTGCTGATGTCGTTCGCCGTTCCGGGAACGCCGTTATAAAAGAGCCGGTAGAGGTCGATGCCCCGAACATCCTGATAAGTGCTGCTCAGCATCATATTGCGCACCCCGGCCTCGCCGTCCAGATTGAAATAATCGTGATTGAACCATGCGATCTGCTCTGCGGAGAGTTCGCCGGGGTAATAGGTAATGTCCGCACGATAGGTGTCCAGCAGCCCCTCTAGATAGCGGCTTAGGTAGTCCAGCATTTCCTGCGGTGGATTGACCCTGGTAAATTCCAGCCCATGCTGCGCACAATACTCCTGTCCGAGCGCATCGCGCAGCTTTTGCCGCAGAATATAATGCGGCATCAGTTCCTCTTGCATGGAAAAGTGCTGCTCTATGGTGATCCCGGCGTTTTCACAGTAATCGTCGAGCATCTCCCGAACACCCTCTTCGTCCGCGTAGAGCTGGCGCTGGCCGTTCAGCTCATAGTTCACTTCCTCCTGCGTGACGGTAAGCCCCCTGCGTTCCGCCTCTTCCAGCATTGCAAGATTGCGCAGCCGCCGGTTCAGCGCCTGTGCATCACCGGCTGCCGTTCGGCCCTCCATGACGGTCATGATCTGCTTTTCGTAGTCGATCCGGCTCTGCCGGATCTCCGTGCCTTTGAACGCCGCAATGACCGGATCGTCGGTCCTGCCGGACGCTTCGGCATATGCCTGCCCCATGAGCTGCATTTGCGTACGGCTGCGGTTGGCGGAAACATAAATTCCAAGCCCGGCCAGAAGCAGGGCCGCAGCAAGGATGATCGGAATGATCTTCTTTCGCATCATGATCCCTCCCAGACGGCGCGTCGTTTTCCAAGTCCCGTTTCTATGATAAACAACCGCCGTCCCGAATGCAACAGATTTTCTGAATTTTGTCCGCATCATTCTAAAAGTGGTTGCAGATCGAAATTTGTATGGTCTTTTTGAACAGAGATAAATGGACTGGAGAATGGGGCGAATATGAAACCAATCGATTTGATCATTTGGGCTGGCCTGAGCACGTTGGGCGTTCTGGTGGAACAATATGAATGGCGATTCCTGGCGGCGGCGTTCCAGACGCTTGCGCTTGGCTGCGTTCTGCGCCGCGAGCGGAAGCTCTGGAAAGGGGAGGGGAGAACACGGAAATTTGGCTGGTATCTCTTAGACGATCTCGTTCTTTGGCTGATCCCGCTTTCCAGAATTGCGCTGCTCTGTGCCGCATTTGCAAAGACGGGGGCATGACTTCGCTGCATTTTCGAATTGCTCCTGCTCGAAGAAAAAATAGGCGTGGGATGTAAAAAATGGATGCCGCCGCGCAGATGCGCGGCGGCGCATATTCTCCCAAAACCTGCAAAGACTACAAGCACAACCAATCGACAAGGGAGAGCGAGATATGAAAGCAACAGGAATCGTGCGCCGCATCGACGACCTCGGCCGCGTCGTCATCCCCAAGGAGATCCGCCGGACACTCCGTATCCGCGAAGGCGACCCGTTGCAGACAGCATTGACACAGTGGGAAACATTTTGCTTTGCAATGGACAATTTGGCGAAACGGAACGGGTGGAAATAGTACATAATGACGAAAGTAGGCGTGCTCAAAGGAGCGGTTTCTAGGCTTCACCAACTGTCGAAAGAATTCGCGCCCATCCCGCTGCAAAGCCGGGATGGGCGCACTTATTTTGCCAAGCAGAACGCCAAGGTCTCTTAGAAATTACACTACTCTCAAACCTACGCACTGGTCTAGGCACAAATGGGAGTGATTAAGACCTCTTAGAAATTACACTACTCTCAAACTAGTATTGTTCCTGCTGAAACACTGGCCTAGATTAAGACCTCTTAGAAATTACACTACTCTCAAACATCAGCGGTGATCTTCACCACAATATCCAGGATTAAGACCTCTTAGAAATTACACTACTCTCAAACCGCAGCAGTAACGAACAAGCCGTGTGGGTGGATTAAGACCTCTTAGAAATTACACTACTCTCAAACCTCAAATCATCATTTGAGGAAACCGCCCTACAAGCGGCAGAAAGCAGGTAATATCCGTTTTGCTAGAATTCACACAGATCTGCGTCCACAGTGACCCTCTTTTCCAGGGGCAGCAGCGCCTTGGAAACGGAATCCACCAGTAGCACGCTGAGAGAATGGTCCAGAATGGATCTAAAGAAGGGCGCGATCTCTTCATCACGATAGAAGCTGCGCAGATTCACCAAAACGAAGAGCTTATCCCGCTCCAGCTCCCGTGTCAGCTCCATATAGTCCAGAATGCGCTCCAGGTCATCTCCATAATCGTCCAAAATCTCAATACTGGCGGAGCGAATTACTCCATCGATACTGATTTTATCACAGGCAACTGTGCATGGCAACTCAAAAGAAAGCTCCTGAATAAATTGCTCCACTTCCCCCAGCAACTGCATTGTGCGAACATAATTTCGTTCGTTCAACGCTTCCGCCTCCAGCCGGGCCTGCAGCTTGGAAACCAGCGATTTTTTGCTGATTTCAAAGGAGAGAAAACTGTCAAGTACCTCCGCAAATTTAGAAAAGGTGATCGGCATATTATTCTGTGACAAAACAGCCTTGCCCTCCAAGCCGGAGACCTGCAAGGAGATGTCTTGCAGGAACTGGCGAAAGAAGGAAGGCGCTTCTATGACAAGTGTATTGATTCCGTCACCGGAAAAGTCAAACAGCGTGTCCATTTGTGGGTGGGCGAGCATCATATAGCCCAGTTTCAGATCCAATTTGCATCGATTGGATACAATCACAGTACGCCAGCTCATAGCAGCTCCAACAGATTTCCACTGCGGGATTCAAAAAGCCCGGAGGCGGACATATCCACAATTCTAATATCCGTATACTCTTTCTTCCATCCGGAAAGATACATTGAACGTCTTGCTTTGAATGCATTTTTACTAAGGTCCAAGTCAGACAGATCAATGGGGTTCGGTTGTCTTGCAAATAGCATTTGCATCTTAAGCAAAGCAGAGCACTGAATATCTATGGGCAGTTTTGCAAATGCAGCTTTTTTGCTCATCAGGTTTTCTGCAGAAACACCGGGTCGTTTGGAGAAAATACTATCCTCAATTTTGCTTATGTACAGATCGTATAGCTTCATATTCTCCTGAACGCTGACATGATCACGTTCTTCGGAAATGCTGTAATGGGGATAGAATTTTCGCTTTTCGCACACCCTCTCCAAATACTTGATATATCTCTCGGTTTCGTAGCTGCATACAAACTGTGTCAGCGGCAGGAAACCCACACGACCGTCTTTTATTGACCCGGAGGATAAGCAGCACAGAAATCCATCCAATGAAAGCACGGTATTTGTCTTTAAAATACGTTTCCCTAATGGGAACTCAATGTTGGATACATTTTTGCCGTTATCTTTCAAAGTTTTTGCAATATGCTCAACAGCAAGGAGATCATCCGTCAGGAATCTGCTGCTGCACATCAAATCAACGGGGAAAAACATCAGCTCTCTTTTCTTGCCCTGTGAGTATCTGACAAGTACGAAAAACGATGTTGTTGCTCCATTGTATCCGCCATACTTTTCAGCGGGCAAGTTTTTCTTGCGGGGGATCAAGCCCTCTTGAGCCTTCTTGGGCTGCTGATCAAAGAATCCTCCATTCTGTCCACTATGACGGCAGAATGCATATTGCGTTATATGCACCGCATTTTTGCCCATTACTTTGCGGACCTTCGCCAGATCATCCTCACCGCTCCACACTGCAGCACCGCCGGAAACGACCGGGTGGGTAAATAGCGGGCGAACGTTCAGAGAATAGTCCTGATGAACGTCGAACCATCTTCGGGTGAACTTTTCGTGATAGACATTGCCGACCACAACATTCAGGTATGCATCCTTGGCATGATGCAGATCATTGACGCTGCGGCATTTCAGCATATCAAATTCCTGCCGGAATCGGGATACCAGGCCGGCTTTGACATAGACGATCTCCGCATTGGGGTATCGCTCCTGAAGTAGCTGTGTTACGACTCTGGTGGACTGCCGGGTCTCTACCAACTGGCGGTTGATGAACTGGCGCAGTTCATCGTCCGTAAAGCCGGTATTTCGGGTCAGCCGATGGTATTTTTCTTCGGTGATCAATCCGATATTTTTCAGTTGATTCCAAAACGGCTGCATTTGCTCCCGGATCTCATGTTTGATAGGGAAGTGATCTCCTTTCTCACCGTTTTCAGTCGATAGGCACAGGACTTTGTTGTTCAGAATACTGTCATCCTGCACTTTGGACTGGGGATAGATATGATCGATATCATAGGTTTTTGAGAGAAGCTGGCTCAGGTCGATCGCTTGCCCCGTATACGCACATTTTCCCAACTGGAGGTAATACAGGAATAGTTTGTCGCTTTGCAAGCGGCTGTTCGCCTCATCTCCCATAGCTTCCAGTTCGGCAAGCAATTCGGGAGCATCTTCGTGCTTGACCTGTTTATACAAATCGAGCAGCTGTTGTTTTCTGCTTTTGGTTCGTTTTCCCTTTTGGCTCTCCGTTGCACCGCGAGCCATTTCCACAAAGATCCGCTCCGGCGCGCAGCCCATTGCCTTTACCACATCCGTGCAGATGTCCAGAGATCGGATGATCTGCCGCTTTACGGAATTGGAGACATACATATCATCCAGTCGCTGGGAAAGGGGGCTTTTTCGTGACGGCTCCGAATAGTAATCCGCAGCGAAATCACGGATCTGATCCCGGAAGGTATAACGGGAGGAAAGCAGCTGCATTAGGTTGTCGTTGGTTTGCCACAATGCATCCATGATGGACATTGCTTCCCCGCTGCCATTTACTGCGGCCCCCATGATCTCGGTGAGGAGTCGGCCGGACAAGCGGCCAAATTCTTTCAGCCGCAGCCGAAGTATGTATTTTCGATCGTCTTCTGACAAAGCCGGATAGTGATTTTCAAGCCACCTGTTCATGCGGGATTTATCCTCGGAATATGCGGCATGGAGAATAATATCCTCTACCTGTTCTTCAGAGAGTGTGCCGGCGGATAGCATTGCCCGGAAGCTGTGATAGGGCTTCAAATTGGCTTTGATCGTATCATCCACACCACTGATCTCATCATCAGCGCCAATGTATCCATGACTTTTCAAATATCCGGAAATGGTTTTCTTTGTAACTTTTTTGCCGGAATCCACGAAAAGGGCCTGATAGATTTCCTGCTTTAATTGTACGGGAATTGGCTGCCGGTTTATTTTCAGATCGTTGATCTCGTTCAGCACCATGTACCGGCTATACAGAAGTGAGCAGTACGGGAGGACATCTTCACCCGGAAGATAGGTGCAGGTGTTGGTCATCCGCTGTATAAAATTCTGTTCGCTTCTATCCAGATCGACGATCTTTTCGAAATTCCAGGGGTAGATCTTATCAGGCTTCCGCTTCAGCCATGCAAAGGGAGAGCTTTGATTCAACGGGCCTACATAATACGGAATTCTGAAGCGGAAGATGGCGCGGATCTTATCAGCGTTTGTGATGCCGTCTGCGTCCGCCTTGCCAAGCATAGTCAGATAATTTGAGGCATGGTCTAAAATTTGATCCAGTTCGTACGCATATAACTGGTGTGGAATCACGCGGTTGTCTGAATCCTTCTGCTTGGGCAGAAAAGTGTACTGGGTCAGGCGATCCATCATATCTGCATACTTTGCTTGATCTTCTTTTTCAGGTTGGATGTCCTTCACAAGCCTTTTCACAAAATCGCAGAATGCATTTTTGTCAGAGCGTGTGCCCCGATCTGCTTCCTTGCAGCTTTTGACATTGCCGGAATATGCAACATAGTTATCCTTAGTTGCATCGCGGAATACTTTGGAATAATCCTTTCGGCAGTATTTCCTAATAAAGTATTTCAGAAATATCAGGTCTCTCTTGTGCTGCTCGTAAATTGCAACTTTTGCTTCAGAAATGCTTTGCTTCCCCTGCAGGGTGATGTTCAGCAGCGCACAATCATACATTGCCCGCATTTTCCGCAGAAGATCGGCGTCATCACCGAGCTCTGTCAAAATGCGCTCAAAATTTTCTTCATCCATGCTGAGTGCGACAGAGTCCAATTCTTTGTATGCTTCATTTCCAAACAGATCAGCGGAGGATACTTTTCCGCCGGAGAGCAGCGATACAATGGCATCCCTGCTGAAGGGAAATTCTTCCTCGGGCTTCTTGGATGGTTTATTCCCGCCGAATACCCTTGTTTTGAATGCGGACTTTTTCTGATTGATGCCATCCCGAGTCTGCATGATCTCCTGGACAGTTTCGCTGGAAACAGAATCTGCCCAAGGGGACTGGCATTCATAATTCTGGTTGAAGCAGCGAAGAAATTCCGCATAAGGCTTTTGGAAATTGCCGAACTGATCCGCACTTGCCTCAGACAGAAAATGCCCCCGGTTGGCAACCAGCCATGCGCAGGCAAGATAAATAAGGCGAATATCTCTGGGAGAATCAGCGGTCATAAGGTCTACGATCAGGTGGTGGATCGTAGGGTATTTGCGATAATATTCTTTATCGTCAATACCGCCGTCGAATATCCGAACACCGTGCTGTGTATCTTCAGAAAATAGTGCACTTTCCGATCTGCGAATAAAGAAATTCGGATCGACCCGGCAAATGTACGGAGCAAAAATCTCGTGCAGCAATCTTACTCGCTGCTGGCGGCGATCCAGCCGCCTACGTGCTGTTCTGTTGATTCGCCTGTTTTCTGCAAGCTCCGCTTCCTCAAAAGTAGTGATCCCCCCACACCGGCTCACCCCGGAATTTTAAAAGGCTGTAATTTTCTCCAGTAACTGCGTATCCTACTGAATTTGTGCCGATGTCTAATCCCAAATAATACTTCTTTGATTCCTTCATATTGACAACCTCCCCGAATATATCTATAATGAAAGAGCAGATTGACCTCTGCAATTACACTACGAGTTCAAATAAAAGATTTCTCAAATCGTCGGTTTGTCCGGCTGCACAGTGTGTGCAAAGATTCAGAGTCCCGAAAGGGGCTCTTTTCTTTTGCGTTTTTCATATATTAAAGATCGTTTTATCACATAATATTGTATATTTTCACTGTACCACATCCGCTTTAATATTACAATCCCAAACCATGCAGGCATGGGCTGCTTTGGCGGCCCTTGGGCTGATACTTTGCTGGGTCAACGTTCAAAGCACCTGATGCCATGCTAGGGTCGGAGTCAAACAGCAGCGTGCCGTGGTGCAGAATCCGACTTTGTGGATACGCTGCGCTGTGCAGGACACCTTACGACCCTTCACCAGAATGTCGTTGTGACCCGAAGCCTCCGCACATATTCTTCAAACGCCAGATTGTATGCCGGGTCCGTGGATCCGGTTTCCAGATGACGCAGTTGTTCCATAGACCTGTTCCTTTTTCTCTCAAAGCATAAACAGTGCCTCGCGGATGACTTCGCAGGCGGTCGGGTGCGGGAAGACGATCTTGTCCAGATGCTGCATAGGCAGCTTGGAGTAGGCCATCGCCGCCGCGCCGTACATCATCTCGGAGGCGTAGCTGCCGATGATGTGCACGCCGACGAGCTGGCACTTCTTGACATCATAGATGAGCTTGCAGAAGCTGTCGCCCACGGCGTAATTTCATGAAAACGTCAATTATTTTCTTCCCGTTCTTCGTCTTGCTTTCCTAACACATAAGCTTGACATTTGCGCTGATCCACATAAAATGAAAGTATAGAGTTTCTATTTTGGCATTCATTGCTCTCGTTTCTTCCCAAGACCACTGGTCTTTCTATATCCATAATGTAATGTTTTCTGAGGAGCGTTCCTAGTGTAGGGACTCTCCTCTTTTCTTTGAGATAAAAATTCAAGCGTCCGCCGGCCAATTTGCCTGCGGACGCTTTTTATTATAGATAGCACAATACTCATTAAACAACAAACCATCTTTTCAAAATCAAAAACCGTGTGAAATGTGATGCTTGTCTGGGTCTGTTCTTGTTTGCAGCTGTCTGAGAAATGAATCAAGATTCTGCCGTCTTATACCGAGAGACGAAAAATTCGGTATCGCTCCGAATGAGTGTATGTATTGAGGCACCGAAAAGTCCCCGCCTGTGCTACGTCTGCGGAAAATGATGTAGTCTGACAAGTTATCACAAAAACCATCCCGGAATGCGCTCACGCCGCAGCGGTGGGCACATAGGACGCTTTGCTGCATTAACTCTAGCGAAAGATAGGAGTCTTGCCGGTTGACTCTTATCTTGAATGAACTCTTTCATAGCAAAGAGCACGCGTGAACTGGTTATTTGCCCATCATTCGATGGGAAAATAACCAGTGAACCGAACAAAACCGGCAGCCTAACGGTCTTTAGCAAGCCGTTAGACTGGTTAATGGACACCGACAAAAAGTCCACGTTGAATTTAACTCGCTCGTTTCGAGCTGGCGGCATATCGTGCCGATTTTTTGAAAAGGTGGTTTTTATATATGAGCAAGAAAAACAGAAAATTTCACCCGAAGAAGCCAAAATACAAGAATTTGAAATATCAGATAAAAGAAGTCGAGTTGGCGCGCTTAGAAAAAGCAAATGTTCCAATGCTGACGCAAACTGAGAAGCAGTATCGCAATCATGCAATCAAGTTCGCGAATTGGTGTAAGGAGCAATATGGCTGTCGTATGTTAGATGAATGCAGTACACACGTTCAAGATTACGCAGATTTTCTCGTCGCACAGGGAAAGTCGCCATCGACGATTCATACATACTTGGCTGGTATCTGCCGCATTTGCGGCGTGCCGTTAGCGGATATTCAGAAACCTATACGAGTGGTAGCCGAAAATACTCGCTCACGCGGTACGAAAGCCGTAGACGGCCGGGCTGATTCTAGCCGTGAGGCGTCGCCACGATTGTACGATTTTGCTTGTATCGCCGGAATCCGTAGAGCGGAATATCTACACCTTACACCAAAGGACTTGGTTGAGGATGATTTTGGGAATCCATGTATACTGGTTCGCAAAGGAAAAGGCGGAAAACGTCAGATGCAACGTATTCTACCAGACGAATTAGCGGCAGTGAAAGCTGTCTTCGATAATCCAGCAGATGCAAATCATCTGTTTTCAAAAGCTGAAATGAATAACAAAATTGACCTGCACCATCTTCGCGACTTACGGGCGCAGCAAATGTACAAATATTACTTAAATCGCATTCAAACCGAAAACGGTTACCGAGAACAACTTATGTCTGAAATCCGCCATACATGGGAAAAGGACGATGAGGCCCGCAAGGAAAATGGGTATAGAGCAAAGCACTGGTCGGATATGAAAGTCACCGGGAACTATATTCTGCGTGGAAACAATCGGAAATTAGCGCAAAAGCACGGACTTCCGCTGCAATATGACCGTTTAGCACTGCTGGCGGTTTCGATTTTCCATTTGAGCCACTGGCGACATGATGTGACGGTCGCCAACTACCTTTTGGCGGTCTGACGATGCCCAAAACCGCCCATTGAATTTTTTCTTCAATGCTTTTCTAGCGCACCATTGCTATGATAAGCGGGGGGCGAGTGGCGTGATAATACCGGAGAGTTTTACGTTCCACGACGCGTTGAACGACGCCATGTATGCGGCGCTGCTGACGCCGTGGATAACGCTCCAAGACCTTGTCGTGCCGCCGCGTGCAGCCGGATTTCGTCACTGTTGGAAATGGTCAGCTGCGCCGTTTTTACCGCCTACGAAAAAGCGCAGTAAGTATCTTTCTTCCATGCAAGCTGTTTTGAATTTTCCACGAATGCGTCGGCAGAACTGCCCGATTTGCGGTCGAAAGCTTTGCGTGCAATCTTGGTTTCAATGGCAAGATGGCGAAAACTACTATGCATCACTGTTTTGTACGGAACATGGTGGTTTTCTATGTCGATTAACGTTGACAGCGCACGATGGTCTATATCGCGGCTGTTCGGCAATAGTCTGCGCAGACCGGCGGGAACTGCTGCATTTTCATGCAGCGTGTGCGGGGAATGCGTTCGCCTGCCAGAATTATAAAAAATACCGTAACCAGATTGAAGAATAGGTTCAATGATTTCTGTGGCGTGACCTGCTATGCTATCTTCAGGAGGTGTTTTGCTATGACAAAAGAAACTTTTATTCAAACGATGGAGCTGTTACAAAAGCAGCCAAATTATGAAAGTGACCTTGCAAGGGAACTGTTAAACACGTTAAAACACGCTTTTCCAGATGTCTATGATTGGATTTTATGGTGGCTTGCGAGGCCGGATAACTATGCAATTTGGACAGCTGACGAAACGCAGCACCAAAATTTGGGCGATGCTGCATCTCTCTACAACTTTATCTCAACCCCAGAGGCTCGTGACGGCACGCTGCAGGGCAATGATATAGCCATGCTGTCCTTGGTTGTATCGAGGGAAACTCGTGAACAGTTGGATGATTATGCTTTTGGAACAGGGTTGAATTTTCAAGAATTTCTCTGTATCCTGATTAACTGGCTGCTGAAGCATCCGGCTGAAGTCAAACGAATCATACATACAGATATATTTTGGGAGAGGCGTAGTTATCGAGGCGACTTTTCTCATATCCATTCTTATGAACCAATTTACCGGGACACATTCAAGCGCAACATAGACGAAGTGCTTGACTCGGTTTATCGCGGAGTCATCCCACAGCGTATTCGAAACGATGACGGCGCCATGGCAATGCTTGTGCCGTGCGGCGCTGAGAATACGAACTAACTAAAAGAGACACCCAGAACCAAGTATATTACTTGGTTCTGGGTGTCCCATTCTTTTCTGCTGTCATTGCGTCACGAATCAGTCGGTTGACAAATGCGTTGACCGTTTCGCCGTGTGCCTTGGCAAACGCTTGAATTTCTGCTTTTTGCCCCTTCGGAACACGGATTTTGATTTCATCAACCTTTTCTGCACTCCATTTTTTAATTGCCCGCAGCTGTGCTTCCGTAGCCATCGTGTATCTCCGTTCTATGAGATTGTATGAATTGTCAATTATGCATATATTAGTACCCATATATTTATGGATGTTTACGTATTTATATATGGGTACTAATATGTTATAATCCAGTCAACAAATGAACATCGGCAGCGTCCGAAAGCTGCAATCTTTCGGACGCTTGCGCGGGCGACGCTCCGCCTGCACAGCAGTTATCCTGCACCTTAAGGTTAGTATACCCTTTTGCAGTCTCCTTTTCAAGGTGCAAATGAACGCCGTGCGGGAATCGTCCTGCGGCGTTCATTTGCATATCTTGAATGGAGGAATTTTTATGCCTTTGAAAAGTGGAACGATTTGTACGCATTGCGGAAAGTCCATGACAAAACACCCAAGTGGCATTTGCAGCCAGTGCCGGCGGCTCAGTTGTACCAAGCCGTGTAATGTTTGTGGTCAAACTGGCCGCAATCTATATGACGGCGTTTGCAGCTCATGTCGCAGCAAAGCAAAGTCGAAAGAAACAAAACACTATCTGGTAGAAGCCATTGCTGACACGCAGAAAACGCTTTTGCTGCTGGAAGAACTGAATAATGGCATGAGCTATCGTGCCGCAGCTAAAATGGTCGGACTTTCAACCACCGCGGCCTTTTCGCGTATCAAAAAGCTTCTGCCTGCCTGAGCGCTCGATTTCACGGAGGTAACGGAAGATGGAGTATAATCTGGACGAAGTAAAGGCTGTCAAAAACCAGTTGATGCAGAATATAAGTCTGCTGAACGCCTATCTATCCGGCACGCCTGCCAATCGAATTGCCAAGCAGATGGGGATTTCCAGTTATGAGTTGGAAGCTCGTTTGCAGGCAATATTGAAAGGACACACCTGGCTGTTCACCGCTCACTGCCCGGAAATTGATGTCAAGGCAACTGGCCTGAACATTTGTTCCCGTTTGGAGGAGCGTGAAATCCTGAAATCTGAACTGCGGCTGTATTTGGGTTACACATCCGCTGAGGCGATTTATCGTTGGTCAGAGGGCAAAAATCTCCCCACGCTCCAAAACCTCTATGCAATTAGTCGGATTGTAGGCGTATCCATCAACGATTTGCTTGTAACGGTTTCTCCTTGACGTGTAATTGCTTCACGGTGTTGCAGTGTGATGCGAAAACACTGAAAAATTTGCGAAAAAGATAGAAATAAAAAAATAATTGCTTTCCAGTGTAACTCGCGATACAATGAAACTGGAAATTGAATACCTGCACAGGCAGGCATGAAAGCAGCAAGACGTATCGCACGTCTTGCTGCTTTTTTATCCGCATTTTTGCATCCATGAGGTCAGATTGGTATGAAAACAGGGAAAATGCGGAAATTATATCCATAAGGAGCGTGAGGCTATGGAAATGACCGTCAAAGATGAGCGGAAGCTGGTTGAGATTTGGTTGACGAATGCGGAAAAGTCAGACCCGGTCCTGCGCGCCGGCTTGCAGAGCGTCTATGACACATACAAAAAGAAAAAGTATCTGGTGGCAGTTTTCGAGTCTGGAAGCTGCGACCTTTATGAACAGACGCGGGATCTGCTGCTTTATAACCGCCAACGGATGGCGGAGCAGGAGATCCGGCGAGAAAAGGCGCAGCGGATGACCATGTAGCGCCGGATACATTGGGGGCGAAGAGAAATTTTCTCTTCGCCCCCGTTTTCTTTTTATGCAAATAAAATTCAAAGGGAGACGACTCCACCGCAGTGATGTGTGCCTCCCTTAGTGACTGATTTTATCGTTGCCCGCCAACCCTCCGGCCCATTCGTCCGGAATCGCATCAGGTTTTATCGCTGCCTGCCAGCCCCCACGGCCCTTACGTCCGGAATTGCTATCGGGTTTTAAGTGTCAGCCGCACTAGCGAGATGCCGCCCGCTGTCCTGATTGCATTATATACGAAAACGTGCGCATGCACAAGCCTTTTTAAGGCTTCGGAGGCTTTTGTAATGCTGCTGTAACATTTGTGATAAACTGCGCAGCAGACCAAACCTGCCTGTTCATTTGCCAGCCGTTTTTCAGCGCCCAAAGAGTTCGGCAGTTTTCTGCATTCGCTCCGCGATGGGCACGCCGAAGGGACAGCGCTCTTCATCAAACAATCTGCCGTCGGCAAAGCCTTTCATCACGGTGATGCCGACGTCGTTTTCTTCACAGGTGCGGTACAGTTTCGTGCGGTTGGGGGCAGTTCCCTTTAGTCCCGCGTCAAATTCCTCCGCGAACATCGTGTCAATGTCCTCGCTCGCGGACAGCATATCAAAGGCTGGGTTGGCGCTCCAACCACTCGCCGCCAAAGCCGATTTCGCTGACTTGCAGCTCGGTTTTTCCCAATCTTCTGAGTTTCATATTCCTTCCTCCCTCGTGTTCTGCTGCATTCTTATCTATTTTTCTTTTGTCCGGATTTTCGGCTGATACTGCATATTCGATACATTATAAACGGTAATAAATGCCTTTGGGTCTTCCCGGTTGATAAACGTCATCAGCTTCTGATACTCGCTCTTATCGACGATGGTGATGATCTCATTGTGCTTCTCAAAGTTGTATGCACCGATGGCCTCATAGATCGTCGCGCCGCTGTGCAGGTCATTGATGATGAACTTCCGGAGTTCTTCCTCTTTCTCCTCTATGAGACACACGCGGGGCTTTTTGTTGTTGTCAAAAATGAAATAATCCAGAATGATGCCGTTAAAATAGGTACCGAGGACACTCAGAACCACCGTTTTCTTGTCATAGACAAACGCGGCCGAAAGCGCGACGCACATCCCTGCCAGTGACATAGCTCTGCCAAGGTCGATGCGCAGATATTTGTTCAGGATCTTTGCCACAATGTCCAGCCCACCGGAGGATGCGTTCCGGTTGAAAAGTATGCTCAAGCCGACGCTGACAACCAGAATGTAGCAGAGCACATCGAGCTCCTGACTGCCCGTCATGGACTCAAAATCCGGGAACAGGAGTTCAAACAGCCCTATGAATAGTGGCAGCAGGATACTCGTATAGACGGTCTTTGCGCCAAATTCTTTTCCGCAGGTCAGAAAACCGATGATCAGGAGCACCACATTCAGAACCATCGTAATGGCCGACAGCGGCAGAGGGATGAAATTGGACAGCACGATGCCTAAACCTGAAATGCTGCTGACGGACGTGTGGCTCGGCACCAGAAAAAAGAAGACCGCTGCCGCGATGATCGCCACCGCCACGGTCAAGATTCCGATTTCTTTTACAGCTTCTACATAATGTGGCTTTTGATTTTGCATTGCTGCGCCTCCGAGGTTTGATTTGTGTCCATACATACTATCATACTTTTGTTCCGGTTACAATGCGCGCAAACGCGCCCGGTGCGCAATTTTGTCTTGCAATCTCTATTACTATGATGTACAATATTATCTATAAATTAAATTTGATTGAGCAGATATATATGACAGAACCGTGACTGATTTGGGAGGTTGCGCATGAACGAACCTGTGAAAAACGAGATCCAGCTATTTGAAGACCAGAAGATCCGCGTGGCGTGGGACGCAGCGCGGGAGGAATGGTATTTTTCCATTGTGGATGTTGTCGGCGTCCTGACAGACAGCCCCGACTATAATACCGGGCGAAAATACTGGAACAAGCTGAAGCAGCGGCTGAAAGACGAGGGCAGTGAACTGGTGACGAATTGTCACCAGTTGAAAATGCGGGCAGCAGACGGCAAAAATCGCCTGACGGACGTTGCCGACACCGAGCAGCTTCTGCGCATCATCCAGTCCATTCCCTCCAAGAAAGCTGAGCCGTTCAAGGCTTGGCTGGCGATGGTCGGCCGGGAGCGCATTGAGGAAACCATCGACCCGGAGCAGGCGATCGACCGCGCGCTGGAAACATATCTGAAAAAGGGCTATTCCGAGGAATGGGTACATCAGCGGCTGCTTGCCATCCGCATCCGCAACGAACTGACGGACGAGTGGAAAAAGCGCGGCGTGCAGAAAGGCAGGGAATACGCCATTCTGACAGACGAGATCACCCGCGCATGGGCTGGCATGAACACGCGGCAGTATAAGAACCTCAAGGGCCTGAAAAAGGAAAATCTCCGCGACAATATGAGTGATTTAGAACTGGTTCTGACCATGCTGGCAGAAGCGTCCACGACCGATATTGCGAAAGCCGAACAGCCGCAGGGCTTTGACGAAAATCAGAAGGTCGCCCGCCGCGGCGGCAATGTCGCGGGTGTGGCGAGAAAAGCGTTGGAAGCCGAAACGGGCAAGCCCGTTGTCACCGCACAGAACGCCGAGAGCTTCCGCCAGCTTGTCACGGATATTGTAACGGACGCGGCGCAGCTGCCGGAGCAGACGGAGGAGAACGAGAATGGGAAATGAGATCGTCAATCAGGGAGAAGTTCTCCTTTACAGCGATGAAAACGGAAAAGAATTTGTAAACGTTGTATTTATGGACGAGACATTCTGGCTGACGCAGGTTGGCATGGCAGAATTGTTTGACTCCAGTAAGTCCAATATCAGTGAGCATCTATCGCACATCTTCGAGGAGGAGGAACTGGTCAAAGACTCCTGTATGAGAAAATTCGGGATTTCCGAATTTTCTACGAAGCCCACCAATTTTTATAATCTCGACGCCATCATCGCCGTCGGCTATCGCGTGAACTCCAAGAAGGCCACGCGCTTCCGCCAATGGGCGACAAAGACGCTGAAAGAGTACATTCAGAAGGGCTTTGTGCTCAATGACGAGATGATGAAAAACGGCCGTCCGTTCGGCAAGGACTACTTTGACGAGCTGCTGGAGCGCA